>Ga0268262_10000525_pt1 | contig 50376 bp, 36 predicted proteins | sample TergutNc150P3_FD_190354 | JGI IMG/M metagenome (GOLD analysis project Ga0268262, IMG submission 190354) | Nasutitermes corniger P3 segment gut microbial community from laboratory colony in Florida, USA - Nc150 P3 (SPAdes) (version 2) | ecosystem: Host-associated > Arthropoda: Insects >... | reverse complement strand
TTGAAAAACTGTACATATTTAAGAATGAAAGCCGCAACCTGATTATTAAATTATTAACTCACTATCTCCAAATATTAATTAGAAGCAATATCATTTCATCAATTGCCACACTGTTCATGGTGCTTATAGCGCAGGTTTATGCAGGTATATCCATTGATATTAAACTCGGCATAATTGCAGCTCTATTCATTTTTGTAATGTATTCAATCAATAACTTTCTTGACCGCAAATTCCTGATCAAAAGCAATTCATATAAATATAATATATATGACCAATACGGCGCTCAGTTTATAATTGTCTCAATAGCAGCTTTTTCACTTTCCATATATCTGTCTATGCAGGTATCGCATACATTGACTCTTTTGCTTTTAATACCATATATGTTTGGACTCGTTTATTCAACACAATTAACTAAAAATATTGTGAAGAATATAAGCTTAGGTCTATTCAAAAAAATATATAATACTAAAATTGTAACAGGATTCGGATGGGTCGCAGCAGTAGTAGTGATTCCATACTTTGAAAAAAATGTACCATGGGATATATATTTGTCTGCGGCAATATATTTCTTTTTATTTACTTTCACCAGACAGCTTATAATTGATTTTGCAGCTTTCCAGGGCGATCTGATACTTGGTCGAGATACATTACCAACATGGCTGGGGGTAAAGAATGTTGCTGTTTTAGCTTATATAATTATAGCAACAGGCTCTCTCTTTTTTGCAGTTGTTACAATCACAACAGGCAAAACTATTTTTTTGTTACTTCTGTTATGTACAATCTACTATGTGCTATTACTCAATAAGATACGAAAAACAGATTATCTTGTTTCTTTAAGATATGAGTTTATAATTGATTTTAATTATATAATTTTAGTTATACTATTTTTTATGATTAAATTTTTACCAAAGATACTTTAGGTCCTATAAATACTTTTAATTCATCCTTAGCCGTGTACATATCCCCATCCATAGTATATTCAAACATTCCATCCTGCTTAATTATAATAGATTTACAAAGGGTATTTAAATACTTATAAGATTTAATTCTCTTCCCAACACGAAGTTTATTTATGTTCAATAAAATCTTTCTTGCGTTTAGACCAAGTATAATTGTCTGAAACATACCGCTGCTCTGAACAGCTTCCATTAAAGGAGAAAAACCCATGCCGATATGTTCTACAGTGCCGGATAACATTCCCGAAACAGGATTAATCTTTACTTCATTACCGTCAATAAATATTGACTGCTTAGTCAATTTAAAGATTTCTCCATCAGCAGTATTCAGTAATGCATCTTTAATGCCCATTAATCCAACCTGTATATTTCTATAAAAACCCTTCTCTTTACCGGAATATACTTTATCCAAAAAATTAGTAATAAAACCCGTCCCAAAGAGAAAACAGTATTTATCATTTATCCTTATAGTGAATCGATCGTCGGTTTCAATTTTTTCATTATCAGCGATTTTTTCTAATAATCGATCCAGCAACTTAGTTCCTTTGAGTTTTAATTTTACCGATTGAGCTATATTATTCATTGTCCCTTCTCTTAAGATCAGTATGGGAGGAAGGGATTTTGATTTATTGGCATTTATAAGTTCGGTCAAAACAAAATGTATTGTTCCGTCACCTCCGCCGATACATATATAATCCGGTTTAAATGATTTATACTTTTTTACAGTCTCTTTTAATTCATCAATATTTTTAGGAACGCTGACCATAACCCTGTCCGAATTATGATCCGTATATGTTTTAATTGACACTTTACCGGTTCTAAATTTTTTTGCATTCGGATTGATTATTACGGCAACTCTCTTCATATGAAATACCCGTACCTGTTATAAATTTTTTGAAATTAAAATTATTGAAAAAATTAACATAATTAATCAATATAAAAAAATGATAAATAATATATTAAATAAATACTTAAATAACGAAAAATCCGTTATAGTTCGTAATTACTCCTTAGAGCCTATTATTAAGCTTTTGGATAATCTGCAGAATCCCCATAAAAATTTCAAGTCAATACATATTGCAGGTACTAACGGGAAGGGGTCAACTGCATTTCTATTATCTGCAATTTTAGAAAACTCAGGGTATAAAACGGGACTATATATATCCCCCCATTTGAGTAAAATTAATGAAAGAATAAAAATTAACCTTGATGATATAGATGATATACCGTTAGAAAAATATCTTAAATTAATTGACTCTGTTTGCTGCGATAAATCATTATCCCCTACCTATTTTGATATATTAACTGCAGCTGCCTTTAAATATTTCAGTGACGAATCAATTGATATAGCAATAATTGAAACAGGTCTTGGCGGGAGACTTGATTCGACAAATGTAATCACTCCGGAGATATCCGTTATAACCGATGTCTCCATGGATCATACAAACATACTTGGCGAAACCATTGAAGAGATAACAAAAGAAAAGTGCGGAATAATTAAACCGAACATACCTGTTATTACGTCAAATGTTGATCTGAAAATTATCTCCATCATTCGGGAATATGCAGAAAAGAACATGTCACAGTTATATACATTAAATTGCGACTTTTTTACTAAAAATATAAAAAGAGATAATAACTATTTTGTTTTTGATTATTTTTCGGATAAGTATGAACTAAGGGATATTAAAATCTCATTATTTCCAATCCACCAAATTAAGAATACGACTCTTGTAATAACAGCTTTAAATTACTTAAAATTATACAGTTCATACAATATTTCAGATGATACAATATATAAAACTCTTGAAAATATAAAAGTGCCGGGAAGATTCCAAACATTAAATGACAGACCTTTAATCGTATATGATCCTGCGCATAATTTCGACGCTTTAAATAATCTTATAAATGATTTAAATAAATTTTATCCTGATAAAAATAAATTATTTTTTGTATCAATGATGAAAGACAAAGCGAATAACAAAATTCTTGAACTTCTTAAGAATGTAAATGCTGTTTATATAACTTTACCTGACGAAAGAGGATATATTCCTGACAAAAAAATTTTTAAAATAATATCAGACAAAAATAATCTTATTGAAATTATATCCAATATCAATACAATTGATGAAATGATAATATTTACCGGAACCTTTAGAATTTATGATTATGCTTTATCAGCAATAAAATCATGTAAATAAAATAATTTGAGTAAAATAATGGGAAAAGAAGCAGTAAAAGAATTCCTCGCCGAACTGGAAGAAATAAAAAATTCAATTATTAATAAAAGCTTCAATTTAGATCAGGTAGAGAACTCATTACTTAAAATTGAAGAATCATTGGATAAAGCCTCAAAATTCAATATTGCTAATAAGTCCAATGTTTTAAAGAGTTTATTGATTACATTCAATTTGAATAATCTTTCGGATATAACATTTATATTAAATCTGTCTTCGGATAAGTTAAATATTATTGAGTATGCAGGAGATGAAATTCTTCTTAATGAATTTAAAGTCTTAATTGAATCGGATAATCAGTTCTTTAAAAATACGGAAAGTATAAAGATAAAGAGCGGTAACTATCGTTTATTCTATGAATCATTAAACTTCGATGATACGGTTTATATTATTTTATCCATGACTGAATCAATTTTATTTAAGCAGGAAAAATTTAATATTTTATGTAATATTGTTTTTGATATTATTAAATATATTCATACCTCTGATAAAACAATTTTCAGAGATCTATTTGAACAGACTGTCATTGATATAGATAGTCATATAAGCGGCAACTCAATTACGGATTCAGACTTATTTCTATTTAAATTTAATAAAATATATGACTCCTTTTATACTGTGGAACTTGGAATAATGTTGGATATTTCAGAATCAATAAAAGAACAGCTAAAAAAAATTTTCAATGATAGAGCTGTAATATTCAGATTTTCCCTGTCTGAATATATTGTAATCCCTGAAAAAGATTATATACATCAACATACAATTTCCGATTTAAATAATAGCAGCGACATTAAGTTTACATATAAAGGTGTGGTTTTACAGCATAACTGCACAAAGATTTCGCCTGAAAATCAATCCATCTACAATATCTTTGAAAATATCTATTCAACTGAAAAAAGTAAAAAAAAATCGCGAAGTAGTAATATATGATCTAAGATTTACTGAATTTCTTCTGAATTTTTATTTTCAATAACATCAGAGAATTTTTTTATTAAATCCTGTTTTAAAACAATATAATGGTCATCCTTTTTTACTAAAATTTCATTTTTTAATAAGAACTTGATCCCATCATGTATTATGCTCTTCTCTGACCTGTCGGTTATTATATTTTTATTCGTAATAAATTTCCCAATTTCCTTCTTTAATTTTGATGTCTTCATTGCAAAATCATTTTCTAACAGAATACCTGAAACTATGTGATGAGGAAGGAGTATTTCATCTAAGAGCCATATTTTATTTACTAAATCAATAATTGAAATTTCTGTATTTGATTCTTTTGTAAATTCAGATAAAAATATTGGAGATGAAAAATTTATAGTTACAGGTTCGGTAAATATTTTTCTAAATTCAGATTCGCTTATTCTCTTTTGATAAGAAATCTCTAAAGGTATTAGTACAATTTCTGTTGCTTCATTAAACATTATATTATTAAGCATATTAAAAAAACTTTCGATAGAATCTAAATTACCGGGTGAGTCTAAATTATCAGGCTCTGCTGTAAATAATTCCGGAAAGAATATAAAAGGGACGCCATGCTTTGTCAACATTGAGAGGTACTCAATAATAGATTCAAGATAGAGCGTATTATTTAATTTCTCTCTATAGATTATGAATCCGCCGCATTTTCTAATTAAAAACCTGTCAAATCCGGATTTAACAACATCTGCCGGGACTAAAAATCTTGGGAGCGATAACTCATTCTTATACATTGCAAACATATAGTAAAAGAAATCATTTATATTTTTACTCTTCGCTATATATATTGTATTAACACTATCCTTTAAATTATGAAGTTCATTAAATGAACCGGTAATAGTAATATTATTTCCGGTCCTGATGAATTTATACCAATAATATTTAACTGATAATAATTTAACGCATAAATGATAAATAAAAGGATTATAATGATCTATGGTCTCTCTAAGATAAAGCCTTATTAATTTCTTCATTAACTTTTCAGAATTGTTTACTAAAAACTCAGATAACAATTTATTTTCATTTTTGAAATAAAGGAGATCGGCAGATTTATTTTTTAAATTCTTTGAGTTGATCAACTGTGAATCTTCCGTTTTTAACTTCGATACTAATTGATTTAATATTATTTTTTCAAAGGCTTTGCCTTTTAACTTTTCAAGACCCTTCTTTTTGCCTTTAACGTGTATTTTGGCATTACTGTATATATTGTCAAAATTATCCGGATTTTTAATAGTTTCAATAAGTAAAGATAACTCCTTTTTATTCAAGAGAACCTCATACAGTGACCTGTAAACCGGAATTGATATATTATTATTATCTGCCAATTCAATTAACGGCTCAATTGCATACGCCCCCTCAACGAGATAATGCATTTTATTACTCATCTTTTCCAAAACATATTCGGGTTTAAATCTTAAATATATCTTATCTATCCATGATAAAATAGCGCCCTTTTCCATTATCTGCTTAGCGATCTCTCTGCCGAATTTTCTATTTCTGCTATGATTGCTTAACGCCGTTGCAACTAAGTCGCCTGCTCCTGAAATATCTATAATAGTTTCAGTCTTAGCGCCAAGAAAATTTCCCAGTCTTATCATCTCCTTAAGGGATTCTGCCATAAGCGCTCCCTCAAGATTATTGCCGCAATCGGGTAATTTGCTTATTATGCCGGCGGCTATTGCAGCGGGATTTTTTAAAGTACCGCCAAGGTCAACGCCTGTTATATCATCCGTCTCTCTGCATTGAAGATAGCTGCAATTAAGTAATTTGGAAAAAAAACTTCTGTCATCTTTATCAAGACCTGCAAGGCATAGAGTAGTGTGAAAATGTTTCACAACCTCTTCGGCATGGCTTGGTCCGTATATCCCTACTACCCTTTTACCGTATTTAGGAAATAGTTTAGATACGGTCTGTGATATTGTTAATATATTGTTGTTAATCTTGCAGAAACCCTTTGTAAGATATGCAAGGGGTACATCGCTCTTCAGCATTTTTGATAGTTTATGTATAATATCGGGAAAAGCCTTTGACGGAGTTGCAATTATAACCGCTTCGGTGTTTAAGATAGAATCAAGAAGATGAGTTGTAGCTTTTATATTATACGGGAGATTAATACCCGGAAGAAATTCACTGTTTTGATTCTTAAGATTTATTGAATTTGCAGTAGCTTTTTCATATGACCACATTCTAACTATGGTACCCGGGTTATTTTCTGCAATCACTTTTCCTACTGCAGTTCCCCACGATCCGGAACCTACAATTGTAATCTGTTTAATCTTTTTATGTAATTCTGACATTTTTATTTTAGTTTTTTATAAATCCCGTTTACAAAATACTTGAATTACTTTTAGAATATCTTGATTGACATATTATCTTCCCGAACATAATTAATTTATCGATTGACCTACATGTAATCGAGATAATCCTTTAATTTTCTGGCTCTGGTAGGATGCCTTAATCTCCTAAGCGCCTTAGCTTCAATTTGTCTTATCCTCTCTCTGGTTACTTTAAAAACATACCCTACTTCTTCCAATGTATGAGAATAACCGTCATCTAACCCAAATCTCATTCGTATAACCTTCTGCTCTCTCGCAGGAAGAGTATTCAGTACTGAAACTATCTGCTCATTGAGTAATCTTTGAGCTGCAGTATTCGCAGGCGAAGCGACCTCTTTATCTTCAATAAAATCGCCGAGCAAAGAATCCTCTTCCTCTCCAACCGGCGTTTCAAGCGATATGGGTTCTCTTGCTACATTCTTTACAGCCTTGACTTTTGAAATAGCCCAGCCAAGCCTATCTGCAAGTTCCTCCGGATTCGGTTCTCTGCCAAACTCCTGTTGAAAAGATCTTGTCTCTCTCATAATCTTATTGATCTGTTCAATCATGTGTACAGGGACTCGTATTGTTCTTGCCTGATCAGATATAGCCCGTGTAATAGCCTGTCTTATCCACCAGGTTGCATATGTAGAAAACTTATAACCCTTTCTATATTCAAATTTATCAACTGCCTTAATAAGCCCTATATTGCCCTCTTGAATTAGATCAAAGAAATGCATACCCCTGTTTGCATATTTCTTTGCTATTGAGACAACAAGGCGAAGATTAGCATTAATTAATTCTTTCTTTGCTCTCTGAATTTTTCGCTGACCAAAGGTAATCTGTTTACCCCATTCAAGTATATCATCAGCATCAGCTCCTGCCTCCTGCTCAATACGCCTGATCTTTCTTTCATTATTTCTCACATCTTTTACAATTTCAAGCAGTTCATCTTTATCTTGAAGTCTTAATTCCTTTATTATCTGATCTATATCTTCGTCTTTCTCAACCTTTCTTGCATAATGCTTTAGTTCTTTTATATCCTTGCTATATTGCTGTTCAATCTCTCTAAAAAATTTATAAGTACCATCAATCCTCTTTACCATAGACTGGATCTTATGAGATAATTTACCAATCTCATCCTCATTGATTTCGAGTTCTTCAATGGCATGTTTTATCTTATCTTTTGATTTAGTAATATCATCTTTTATCTTTTGGTATTCACTGGAGTTATCTTCATATTTCTTTAATTTATTTTGAAATTTAATAATCTTCGCATCTTCATCTATTATTATCTTCATCTTTTCATTATATTTTTTATCAAGATCAGTAAGGTCAACCGACGAAAAATAATATAATCTATTTATTCTTAAAATCTCTGATAGTTTTATCTTACCGCTTGTAACTTTTGAATGATTTTTGATTAATTCATTTGTCAGCAAGGTGGAGCTGATAACTGCCTTTTCTATAAGAATTTCACCCTCTTCAATTCTTTTAGCAAGATCTACCTCTTGTTCTCCCGACAGCAGAGAAACTCTTCCTATCTCTTTCAGATATAATCTTATAGGATCATCAACATGAGAAGTATCTTCAGCAGCAGATGAATTCTTTTTTGACGTAGCAGATTTCTTTTTAGAAGCAGTTTCAGGCACAACTCTCTTAGTAGATTCTTCTACTACCTCAATTCCAATTTGATTTAAGAGAATAAATATATCATCTATCTTTTCTGAATTTAAAAGCTTATCAGGGAGAATTTCATTGATTTCATCATAAGTTACCTCATTATTAGCTTTACCCATTTCTATTAATTTCTTTACTTCTACAATATTCTCAAGTACAAGATCATTTTTGCTCATATTTAGCTTTAACCTTTAAAATAAAATTTTGGTCAACACCACTAATAGTAAATTATTAGTTATTTTATAATGATTATCTATGATACAGATAAGTTAATAATTTCTCTTTTTCACGTCTTAATACTTCAATTTCTTCAAGATAATCTATTCTTTCATTTCCGGATTTTTTAGTTATATTAACGTATTCATTAATTCTTTTATCAATGTTATGTATTTTTAAGTTTACATAAATTTCAGTATATGAGGCTTTTGGATCATCAATTGATGCTTCTTTTTGAATTGTTCTATTCAAAAAATCCATTTCTATATCTTTCGACAAAAAGTCAAATATTTTATCTATTCTAATTTCATTTTTTGAATTATATAATTGTAAGATCACTGAAAGAATACTTTTTGATAAGGGGTCCTTTATCTCTTCAAGCGGAAAATCTATTAAAACATCCCCTATAATTTCAGGATAATGTACTATTATATGGATCAAATCCCTATACGCCCTTGTTTCATAATCTAATGTATTATAACTTGTATTTTTTTCTATTATTGTATTGCTTGTATTGTTTTTTTCACCCTTAATAAATCTTTTATAATCAGATCTGACCGCTTCTTCATCGATATTCAGTATTTGACTTATCTTTGTGAGATAAACGCCCTTTTCTGCTTCTATTGGTCTATTTTCATCTTCACTATAGGAAATACTTCTAATAATTTCAAAAAGCTCTCTTAAAACATCTATCTTATCACGATTTCTGTTTTTATTAAGGACATTGTTAATTTTAAAATCTACCGGTCTTTCAGCAGAATCTACTATTACCATTAACTCCCTTGCGCCATTTTTTTTAATAAAATCAAACGGATCATCACGCGGAAGAGTTGCTATCTTAATTTTTACATTAAAATTTTTTGCCGTATCTATTGACTTTAAAGCTGCTTTTATACCTGCAGAATCCGGATCAAACAGCATAACTATTTCATTGCATAATTGAGATAATATCTTAACATGACTCTCAGTTAAAGCAGTCCCAAGAGGTGCAACTACATTCGTAATGCCAGCTTGGTAACACCCTATTACATCCAAATATCCCTCTACTACTATAGCTCTATCAAGTTCCCTTATGCTGTTTTGCGCAAAATTTAATCCATATAGAACATTTCTTTTTTTATAAATTTCCGATTCGGGAGAATTAAGATACTTAGGATGATCCGTATCTAAAATTGCGCGCGCTCCAAATGCTATAACATTGCTGCTTCTATCAAATATAGGAAACATTATTCTATTTCTAAATTTGTCGAAATAGCCCCCTTTATATTTTTGTTGTTTTCCAACTAAACCTAATTTTTCTGCTAAAGAAATATCCGCCTTATTCTTAATTAAACTTGCAGACAGTCTATCCCATGAATCTGGAGAAAAACCGAGTTTAAATGAATTGATACTTTCTTCCGCCACACCTCTTTCAATGAGATATTGCTTCCCTGATAAACCGTCGCTTGATAATAAATACGATTGATAAAAATTCATAGTATATTTGTTTATTCTTCTAATTGTATCTATTACAGACGAGTCTCCCCTCTCTGCATCAATATCTATACCTGCAATATCAGCAATTTTTTTAACGCTTTCAACAAATCCAATATTATCAATTTTTGATATAAATTGAAACATATTGCCGCCTGTATTACATCCAAAACAGTAAAAAATCTGTTTATCCGGGGCAATAGTGAATGAAGGGGTTTTTTCTTTATGAAAAGGGCATAATCCTAAATAATTTTTCCCTATCTTTTTCAGTGATGGAATATATTTAGCTGCTACATCTTCTATTCTCACACTATCGCGCACTTTTTCTATAATGTTTTCTTCTATCATACAATTTCATTACTGTTAGATAATCTGTTATTATATGAAAATATAATATTAAAACATATTAAATACTACTAATAAATATTTATGTAATTATATGTCAATATTAGATAAATTAATTTTGACAAATTTATAATAAAAATTTAAACAAACCTGTTTTATTGTCGATAAAATAATCATTAAAACTTCCAGAGGTCAAAATGACAAAATATATAATATCTTTAGTATCTGTTATTGTGATAGTTGCAACAGGCACATTTACTATGAACTATATAATCGCAAAAAATACTAATAATACAGAAAACACATCAACATTAATAAAAAATAATGGTGAAAGTAAAGAAACTAATGAATTTAATAAAAATTATAAATTCCCTGAATTCTATAGAGGTATATATCTAACTGTAGCTTCAGCAAATAATATGGAAAAATTAAAATCATTTGTGGAGAAGGCAAAAGCGTCAAACATCAATTCTTTTGTCTTAGACGTACAGAGCGCTAAGTTAGAAAAATGTATAGTGCCTGTAGAAAATGTTCAATATTGTAAAGATAATGGAATACACCCGATTGCCCGTATAGTGATATTTCCCGACGGATTGAGTAAATGGCCTGTTTCGGAAAGTTATATTAAAGATAAACTTGATATTGCGGAAAGCGCATGCTTAAACGGTTTCGCTGAAATACAATTTGATTATATCCGATTTAACGATTCAAATGCTAACAGAAATCTATCTATAAAACAGAGATATGAATTTATCGAAAATTTTATAACACGCGCAAGAGAACAGCTTAAAAAATATAATGTACGCATTGCTGCCGATATCTTCGGTCGAATACCGCTAAATGATAATGACATAATAGGTCAAAAGATGGAAAGCCTTGATAATGTTGTTGATATAATCTGTCCCATGGCATATCCGTCTCACTATACATGGAGTAAAAAGCTGCAAAAGGATCCGTATCTGACTGTATATCAAACATCAAAAAAAGCAAAAGAGCGAGCAAAGAAAGCAGAGATTGTAACGTGGATACAGGCATTTAAAATGAAACTATATGACATTCCCTTTGAAAAATATATAGCCGACCAGATTAAAGCAACACACGACGCTGAGATAAGGGGATATTTGCTATGGAATGCCAGACAGGAGTACGCTATTCCTCTGCAGGTAGTAAAAGATTTTTATGAAAAGAACAGCGAGCCGGTGAAGAAATAGCGGTTAATAATCCCGGGCATCCTGAGAATTGTGGTTTTAGGCTATTCCGCTTCCATTTTATATTCGGCAGCACCGGTTTTTGATGATTTTATTTTCATTTTAATTGTATTATCTTTTTTAATATCTACGTATATATAATCCGGTTTAGGCTGATCTATATTATTCACTTTTATATAGCGGCCTAAACTCTCATTCAAAACCCACTTTTCAACTTTTATTAAATGCTTAGCAGGAGTCAGCACAGCTTCAAAAACTTTTTCCTGTGATTCGGGACCTGTTGTTGTTCTGCCTGATTCATTTTTATCAATATAGATCGTATAGTAACATATTTTATTGTCAGAGGTATTAACTATATCCGAGTCAGATATGGAAATATAAAAATTGTTTTCACTTTTTACTTTAATATTATCTTTCCTTTCAACTGTACCGCATCCAAGCAAGATCAAAATAATTACTATAAAAATATTTTGTAAATGTCTCATTATTAAATTTCCTCAATAGTAATTGTGTATGGGTACTCATAGTTTGGAAGTACAGATTCAATAATAATAAATCCTTTTTTATCAAACACCTCAATATGAGATACCTCTTCGCCGGAGTTAACCTCTTTTGTTTTTATTATAAATCCCATTTGGTCGGTTGTAGAGAATTTAATTTTCCCATTCTTTACCCCTTTAACGCTGATTTTCACCTTCTTTCTCTCTTCACATTTATAAAGGTAATAGTCTGTATCATTTTTACTATTAATAAAACCGCTTATCTTTTCAGTAATTAAATTTGCAGTTGACTTGGAATTATTCGGCTCAATCTCCATTTGATCGTCAGGATAATAGTCCTCAATTGTCAATTTATAATTAGATTGATCTGAAGGCATTTTAGAAGTAGAGAGATAAATATAGATTGAATCTTTTACAAAAAAAGGCGGTATAATATTTTGATCACTTCCAAAATTATTGATTTCAAACAACTTATTTTTAGTATTATCATAAACAGTCAATGTTGGGAAAAAATCTGCGCTAAGCTCACAATCTATTTTATAATATCTGTTTTTTGCAGGTGGAGTAAATTTAAAAAAATCCGTATCAGATATGCTGCTTATCTTACCTCTTATAGAATTGTTCAAAATCACATTGGCCTGTTCAAAGCTGTTATTAGGTTCTAATTCGTAATCCGAATCGTAGGTTTTAGAATTAATCATTAATTCATAGGGGGTATCATTATTAAAGGAAAAATTTTTTGCAAACACCTTAATATAATATGTCCCTGATTCTTTTATTCCAAAATCTGTAACATATTCCCCTTCACCGGTACCTGCATTATCAACAGTGACAATCACTTCTAAAGAACTGTTAAGTATTGAGATAACAGAATCAATGCCAGATACGCCTGTCAGGCTTACATCTATTAATACAGGAGTATTATTATAAGAAACATCGAATTTATACCAGTCTGTCTCTACCATAGGACTTTTCTGATCTTTATTAAGAGGATTTAGTCCCGGTGAAAAATATCCTGTAATTGGAGAATCAAAAATTATCTCATTAGCTGATGATGGATTGTCGTTAGATTCTTTCTCCTCATTTGAATAAGGTCTTGGTGTTATCTTCAATATATACGGATTCTCACTATTGCCTTTCTTGGTATCTCTATCTCCATGGGTTATTGAAAATATATATGATCCGGGACTTACATAGAGATTTATAAATGTTTCAGGCGCGGATTTTCTATTATCATCAATAATTTTGATTAATCTAAAAATACCCGTTTCGTTTTTATATACATGGATAGCATGGTTAACTCCCTTAACACCGCTTAAATTGATTTTCAGTATTTGAGTTTCATTAATATTCAATAAAAAATTATCAATATCATTTTCACTATCAAGAAAACCTGCTATCTCCTTATTTAATTCAATCTTATTAGCGGTTTCAAGTGTATTGTTTGGCTCAACTTCATAAATTTTACCTTTGTTACAAGAAGTAAAGCCGATAACAAATATTATCAATAATATTGACTTTTTATAGCTCTTCATAAATATTCCTTTAAGTATAATCATTTATAAGAAGAAAAATATAAAAGAAAGTCAATTAGATTTTTTAGAGTAATTTAAGATATTTGGAAATATCAATAATTTTAATGATCTATTTTATACATGGGAACATTGAATGAAAATCACTATTGATGATATTGCATATGGCGGATATGGAGTCGGCAGAATCAATGGTAAGGTCTTTTTTATTGATTATGCCATTCCCGGTGACGAACTGGAGATTAAAGCATACAATGATAAAAAGAGATACTCCTTTGGAAAAATTGTCAGAATTCAAAAGTATTCGGAAAAGAGGGTATCTTCACCATGCCCTAATTTTGAACTTTGCGGAGGTTGTAATTATTTAAATATAAGTTATTCAGAGGAGATTGACTTTAAAAAAAGAATATTGAGCAGTAATTTACAAAAGATTGCATCAATCGTAGAACAGCCATTCATTAATACTATAGTCGATGAAAGATACCATTACAGAAGTCATTGTAATATAAAATGCAATGGTAAGTCTTTCGGATTTTATGAAAGTTCCAGCAATAACATTGTTCAATTCACAGATGGAGGATGTCTTTTACTATCAAAAAATTTAATCAATAATATAAATTCACTGAATATATATGACTACAATGGAGAATTAAAGATCGCCGAAGATTGGGAAGGGAATTTTTTTTATAATGATAATCATATATTAACAGAAAATGTTGGTAACTTTTTTTATAAGAGAGGAATAAGAACATTTTTTCAAAGTAACAAGTTATTAAGAAATAGAATGCTCGATTTAGTCCGCAAATACAGCGAGTTGACTGAAAAAGATCAATTTTTAGATATATGCGCAGGATGCGGTTTTTTTACCATACCGCTATCAAAAATAGCTTCTCATGGTTTTGGCTATGATATTGATAAAAACAGTATTAAATATGCGTTCGAAAATGCCGGTTTAAATAACTGTTCAAATTTAAAATTCTTTGCGCTTTCAGAATCGGATATTAATCCATATAAAGTAAAGCCTAAAACAATTGTTGTTGATCCGCCAAGAAACGGTTTATCAAAAAAAGGGAGAGAGACCATAAATGCTATTAATCCGGAAATAATAGTCTATGTTTCATGCAACCCTGCAACATATTCAAGGGATATTTTTGATTTTATGAAGAATGGCTATGAACTTAAAGAGATAACTTTAATCGATATGTTTCCATGTACTTATCACATTGAACTGATTAGCAAATTAGTAAAGGTTAGATATGACCATTAAGGAATATATTGAGCAAGCGAGCTACAAAATATGCGCCTACAATAAGAAAAAAAGGCATCGATAAAATTACTGTCACAAATTCAGATTGTTTTATAATCCCTTTTTCATATACTTTTTTCCCAAAAAAATTTATTGAATAAAATGCCGGGTCTTTTGATCTTTTAATAATTCTAATTAGTATTGATATTTTGAGAAGAAGAAGAATAAAAAAAACAAAACCTGAAATAATCCATACAAGAAATTTAATATTTAAATTAAAAAAATATACAGGGTGTTTAAACATGAAAATACTTGTTATAACCATTAATACAGTATTAATGATAAATGTGCCTAAAAATATCCTGTAATACCTTTCAGCTTTTGTTGAAAGGTATTGAATAATTACAAAAATTTGAAGGCAAAATGAAAATGACAATGAAATTAATAATATATTTATATACATATCTACCGTTATCCGGTAATATGTTCAAATTTTAAAGTAAATTGTCAAGAAAGTATTAGATTATTCATAAGATTTAATTATTTCCAAAGCCTTATGATTTGCTGCATCCGATTCAAGCGTTTTTTTAGCATAATATAAGCCCTTTTCTTTGTTGTTATGCTTGATATAAAGTTCAGCTAATCTAATATTAGCGCCGGCATGCAATGGCGAGAGTTCCAGTACTTTAAGAAACATATCCCTTGCTAATTTATCATCATCAGTTACGTTATCTATTCTGTGCAGGTAAAATTCCCCAAGAAGATAATTTACATCTATAGAGTTTTTATTAATCCTTAAAGCCTCTTTACAAAATTTAATTCCCTCTTTTCTATATTTAATCCTGTTTTCAAAATGATTAACGTTTTTGTATGCCTCAATCTCCTGAATTTCAGCAAGTGATTTTAATAAAATAAATTTATCTTCATTATCATATAAAGTCTTTATATTATTATATGCTACAAGCAACTCTGCATATGCGTAATTATAAATTTCATTTTTATAGTATATAAGTCCAAGAGAAAACCTTGGAGCCGGATTTTTCATATCCAGTTCAATAGATTTTTTATATTCAGTAATCGCTCTTCCCTGATCGCCTATTCTATTAAAATAATCTCCTCTGGCTTTATAAATAAATGCATCACCACCATTGTAATTGGCAACTACCTGAACTACTCTATAACCCTCTCTGGCAAGCTTAAAGCTTCCATATCCAATCAACATATCGCCAAATGTCTGATTATTAAATAAATATCTAACTTGAAATTTTGATACGACAATATTATTCGGATCAATTACATACATAATGCTTTCAGTGTGAATTCCTGCATTATCAATAAGTCTTACAGTAGCCTTAGTTTTATCTTCAACAGTATCAGCTAATCCAGCTTTAGGTATATCTTCACTAATAGATAAGGATATAACTTTTCCTTTGACAATAGCATCTTCACCTTTTTTATCGCTATAAGAAAAATATATTCTTATCTTTATATTATTATCTTCATATTTTAAATTTGCAAAGAGTCTCAAAGGTAATGCGATGATAAAACATATAATCAATAGCCTTTTAACGACAACAATCATTTGCTTAATATCCTCAGCGGGTTGAGTGGAACAACACCTTTTCTTATTTCAAAATGCAGGTGAGCGCCGGTAACAGCGCCTGTTTTACCTGAGGCTGCTATTACCTCCCCTCTTTTTACGATTTCATTTTCACCTACAAAATTTATACTATTATGTGCATATACTGTTAAATAATTATTTTCATGTTCAATAACAATCATATTCCCATAAACGTCTTTCCAGCCGCTAAAGATCACTTTCCCATCTCCTGCAGCCTTCACTGAAGCACCCTCTTCAGCTCCTATATCAAGCCCGCAGTGAAACTTTTTCCCTTTTGACAACGGATTATTTCTTGAGCCAAATCCTGACGTAATTGGTCCGCGTAATGGCCAGGAAAGAACTAATTTATTGCCGTTAGATTTTTCTTTAACCTTTTCATTACTTTTTCCATTATTCTTTTCAGCGATAACGCCTTTATCCTCTTTATCGTTTTTATCGTTTTTATCGTTTTTATTTTCTTTATCTTCTTTAATGCTACGTTCAATCTTTTTTGGTTTAGCTATCAGAGTCTCCTTTGGCTGCTCTACATCCGGTAAGAAGATATTTTTTCCAACTACAATCTTTGCATTAACTATTTTGTTATGCTCTGCTATTAATTCAACTTTTGTATTAAATCTTTGCGCTATTTTTGTAAGCGTATCTCCGCTTTTTACATTATAATAAATACCTTTTTTTGACGGAATTAAAATTGTATCATTTACTTTAACAACTTCAGGTTTCTTAATATTATTGATCTGCGTTAGAATATCTATGGAGATGTTATATTTCTTTGAAATAGTCCACAAGCTTTCATTTTTTTTAATCTTGTATTCTGTCAGGTGAACTCTATCATCATAATCAGGCATTTTTTTTAGAATATCATTTAAATTTCGCGAAGCTGAAGATTTTTTTTCTTTAGCATTATTTGACACAGATGAATTATCAAAAATTACACCGTTCTCCGCTAATTCCTGATCTGCTAATGACGGCATAGTATTGCTATCCATTTCTAAATGATTTATAATAAAAGAATTATTTAACGGATCACTCTTCTTTCCTGCAGGAAACAGATATTGTTTGATAGTCAATGTTAGAATTAGAAATACTAACAGACTTATAATTAAATATTTTATCTTCATACATACAAAATCGGCTTAATCTAAAAATTACTTAAGAATAGTATTTGATTTATAATTAACGTCTAAATTACAATTCTTCTTTTAGTCTTTTTATTTTAAAATGCTTCAAAACTAAAATTTTAGCCGGATAATTGCAGACTTTTGGGCGGGTAAATAAGTTTGTTAAACGCCGCACAAATTTATTGACTTTTTATCTTCAAATATTGTAATATAAACAATATGGTCGATTAAATATATTTAATATTAAAAATTTTATGTTAAAAACTTTTAACTGTTTAAATATGACGCATTAAGTAATTAAGGAGAATAGTTATTAAAATAAAAAGAGGCATTCTAAAGCTTCTTTGTAATATGACAAAATAGTTGTAATAACCGTTTAGCAAAACCGACTAACCGGATATGGTTAGCAACTTTAAATAAAGCTACAAGAAGGAAGGCTTAAAGATGATCAAAATGTTTACTGCTCGCACCTCGGAAATAGATGAAGTTGATAAGGCTATCAGTGAAATCAAAAGCCAAATTGACTTTGGCGCTCTGAAAAAAAACTCAGGGGGTATAATTTTCTGCCATATTGACTTTGTTGAAAGCAGTATAGTCTCGGCTCTTTGCAAGGAATTGCCATTCAATGTCATCGGAATGACGTCTATGGCAAGCGCTGACGAACACGGCTACGGTCTTTACGATCTTACCCTTACTGTGCTCACAAGCGACGAGGTGTCCTTTGAAGTAGGAATGACAGACAACATTAACCATGATAATTATGAAACGGAAATTGATAAATTATATAACAGTATCCGTAACAATGTCCAAGATGATCCGGCGATGATCTTTACATTCATGCCATATATGCGTGATGTATCCGGCTATGAAGTGGTGGCGGCAATGGATAAATCCTGCAAAGGGATTCCAATGTGGGGTTCCATCACAAATAATGTTGATTTTAATTATGAAACAGTACAGACTATATGCAATGGTAAAAATCTTCAGAAAGGTGTAGCCATGATGTTTGTAAACGGATCCATTGACCCGAAGTTTATCGTTTCCTCCATTCCTGAACGTAATATTGCAAACAACCGGGCGCTTATCACCAAAAGCGAAGGCGCTATTTTATATGAAGTAAATGATATGCCAATACTTGATTATCTGTCAAATATCGGACTCATTATCACTAAGGAAAATATTACAACAACTCCATTTATGGTGTATTACAAAGATGCAAAAGAACCGGTGGCGTTAGGATTTTATACGCTATTTGGAAACGGTTCGGTATTAACCGGAGGCGAAATGCCCGTAGGCACTCCATTTGCAGTAGGCAGTATTGACAAAGAAGGTATTTTTGAGTCCTCAGAAGACGGATTAAAGAAGATATTGAATATTAATAACCGGCAGGTAACCTTAATGCTTCCATGTGTAACGCGTTATATCATGCTTTCGCCGGATCAAGAAAGCGAACTCCGGCTGATAAAAGAAAAACTGACAAAAAGCGGACATCCCTTTATGATGGGATATTCCGGGGGTGAGATTTGTCCGATGCCCGGACAGGACGGAAAACTTCATAATCGTTTTCACAACTATACATTCTGTGCCTGCGTTCTTTAAAGGAGTCTATTACCCAAGCGAAAGAAGGTGATAAAATTGGGAGAATCGGATTTAAATAAAACAAATGAAGAGCTTGATATACAAACCAAGCTGGCGGAATATGAGCGTGAAATTCGTAAGCTTAACCGTGAAATCACTCATTTGAAACAGTCAATCTCTCAGGAGAAGACCGCTTACACTACAGTTCTTAATCAACAAAAAGCCAGTACATATATAATGCGGGAACGGGAACGGTATCTGATGCTCTTGCTTGCCAATTCTCCAAATATTATTTTATTTTTAGGTCAAACAGGACGAATAGAATTCTGTACAGAATATTTCATTGTCAAAGCAGGATTTAAAACAACAACTGAAGTTTTAGGGCATACATTACCAGAAATTCTTTCTCCTTTTTTGGACAACGCATCTCGTAAAAAATTGTTGCAGCAAAACAGTAATATAATTCAAGTGAATGAGCCTCACTCTTTTGATGTAACATTTTATTTCGATAAAGACGGCAAAAAGGAAGAGTTTACAGGGATGATTGTTCCCATGAAAGATGAAAACCATCAAAGCAAGGGCATTATGCTGATGTTTAATGATATAACTAACCTCAAACGCTCAAGCGAAGAAGCTCTGGCAGCAAGTCAAGCAAAGAGTTCGTTTCTTTCAAACATGAGCCATGAGATCCGCACCCCCATGAACGCGATCATCGGAATGACAACCATAGGAAAGAAAGAAAAGGATTTGAATCGTAAAGATTATGCATTTGAAAAAATAGAGAGTGCGTCAACGCATCTGCTCGGTATCATAAATGACATTTTAGATATATCTAAAATCGAATCAGGCAAAATGGAACTGTCACCCATAAACTTTAGCTTTACACAAATAATAGACAGGATAAAGAGCGTTGTCTCGGTAAAAATGCAAGACAAACACCAGCATTTTATTGTTGAAATAGATCCAGAGATTCCGGATATTTTATATGGGGACGATCAACGTTTAGCGCAAGTAATTACCAATCTTCTGTCAAACGCTACAAAATTTACACCAGATGACGGCTATATTACATTTAGCGCCAAGCTGCATAACAGACTGACCGATAAATGTGATATAAAAATGTATGTAAAGGATTCCGGAATAGGAATGACAAAACAAGAGCAAGAAAAATTGTTTAATGTTTTTCAACAAGCGCAAGCCGGCACTGCCCGGCAATATGGCGGTACAGGATTGGGCTTGGCGATTTCAAAACGTATATTAGAATTAATGGGAGGTGAAATATGGATCGAATCCGAGCCGGGACAAGGCTCATGTTTTTTCTTTACGGCAAGTTTTGGCATTTCGGATAATATTAAAGATGTAGCGGATTTTGTACAAACGAAAAAGTCCGAATCGAACGCAACAACTTGTCATATTGATTTTACAGGGAAAACTATATTGCTTGTCGATGATGTTGAAATTAATCTGGAGATATTTATAGCCATGCTTGAACAGACAAACATTAAAATAGATACGGCAAAAAGCGGCAAGGAAGCGTTTGATACATTCGCCTCAAAACAGGAGCTGTATGATTTAATTCTAATGGATATGCAAATGCCCGAGATTGACGGTCTGGAAGCAACTAAGATGATAAGGGCGCTTAATACAAGTAAATCTGCCAGCATACCTATAATTGCCATGACGGCAAATGTTTTTAAAGAAGACATAGAAAAATGCCTGGCAGCCGGTATGAATGACCATCTGGGTAAACCCGTAAACATGGGTGAAATTATGAAGATACTGTCACGGTATTTGGGGTGAGTTTTGTAAATCGACTTTATTTTGTTAATTCCCAAGCTATCAATTCAGCCTGTTTCAATACGGTCTCGGTCGCAAGCGCCTGCATATCGGGCGGATAGCCATACTTTCTTAAAGTCCTTTTGACAATCACTTTTAATTTTGCTTTTACGTTTTCTTTTATTGTCCAGTCAATAGAGGCATTTTCTCTGACTTTTTCATAGAGAACAACCGCAAGTTCACGCAGTTTTTCCTGCTGCATTACTTGCCTTGCGCTGTTATTATTCGCGATAGCGGCGTAAAATGCGTATTCATAATCGGAAAGCCCCATTTCTCTGGGCTCTTTGTCCATTCCATGGATTTCTTTTGCCAATCCAATAAGTTCTTCAATAAATTCGGCGGCAGAAATGATTCTATTTTGGTATTTTTTGATTGAAGTTTCGAGCATTTCCATTAAGGTCTTGCTTTGAATCAAATTCTTTTTGGCGCGTGACTTTATTTCATCGTTAAGCAGTTTTTTCAATACTTCAAGGGCAATATTTTTATGTTCCATATTTTTTACTTCAAGAAGAAAATCTTCTGATAATATGGAAATATCAGGCTTCTTTATACCTGCGGCATCAAAAACATCTATCACCTGTTCTGTAACAAGGGCTTTATCTATTACCTGCCTGATTGCTGTTTCAAGTTCTTCATCTGTTCTATCTGCGCCTGTACTGTTAAATTTTACAAGCCTTGATTTCACTGCCTGAAAAAACGCGACTTCATCTTTTACGCCCATTGCCTTGTCATGAGGTATTGCAATTGAGAATGCCTGCGACAAAGCGGTTACTTCATCAATGAAACGTTTTTTGCCGTTTTCAAGACCAAGTATGTGTTCTTCCGCAGAAAGAATAAGCGACAGTTTCTTGCCGGTGTCAGCTTTAAAGTATTGTTTATAGGCGAAACCATGGAACATTTGAGAAACTATTTCTAATTTCTCCAGCATTAGCCGTACCGCTTTTTCCTGAGTGACCGCCGGATCGCCTTTCCCTCCGGCGTCTGAATAAAAGGAAAGCGCTTTTTTCAGATCAGAAGCTATTCCAAGATAATCGACAATCAGACCGCCGGTTTTATCTTTATAAACACGGTTAACCCGCGCGATTGCCTGCATCAGATTATGACCCTTCATTGGTTTATCAAGGTAAAGCGTATGAAGCGAAGGGACATCAAAACCGGTGAGCCACATATCCCTTACAATTACAAGTTTCAGTTTATCTTCGAGCAGCTTTTTGTTTGGCAGATGAAGCTGATAGTTGGCAACAAGAGCCGGAGAGATGCTTCGGCGTAAAGCATACTCAACAACGGCGTCATCTTTATCGGCGCACAGAATCAGGCCGACGCTTGGATTTTCGCTTTCTTTTTTCACATCACCATCAAGGGCTTCAAGGTAAAATTCAAGCTGTCCTAAATGCTCAGGTTTGAAAGTGCCAACCTTCAATTCGATGGCGACGAGGCAAGTCAACTCACGGTTAAAAAACAACAAATCAATTTTGAAGTCCGAATTTCCGACTTGGACGCGATACTCTTCCCCGACAAATGAAAAGTCTTTACCGAATTCAAGTATAAAATCCTTCAAGTTAGAGAGAATGGCTTTTCGCAGTTCGCGTTCCTTATGGTTGTGCGGGATGTCGAGAAACTCAAGCACATAGTTGTCGCGCAACGCCGCCAACCCCGTACTCTTGGCGATAAACAGTTTGTTCTTTTCATCGGAAATCATCGAGCGTTCAAATATCATACTGTCTATCTGTCGCTCCAGTTCACTTGTCGAATAGCGGTTCTTCGCCGTGAGCAAGAGGTAGAACTCTCGTGCTTCCTCGGTCTTTGCCCGCGCCATAATTTTCAGATTGTTTGACCAGTTGATTTCCCGTGTCAACGCTATGAGGTGTTCATTATCCTTATACGTTTCGTAAAACTGTCTCATGCGCCATATATTGGACGTTGAGAACCCTTAGATTCCTACAAAACGCGACTGGATAAATTCGGAAAAGTCCTTCACTATGGCTTTTCCCCAACCGCCATTCTTAACCTTATCGCTGACATAAACCCCAATTTCCCAGTACATTGAGATGACCTCACGATTAACAGCCCGAAAAGCATTCTCGCGAGCGCACTCAATTATGGATATTATCTCGCCGTATTCGCCTTGGTTTTTTGGTGTTAATTCGTTGCTCACGATATAAAACCGCCTTTCTTACTTAATCAAGCATTGTGTAAATTCACGCATCACTACCGTAAAAATTAATACTTCATTCCTCAAATCCAGAATCCCTAACTCGGAGAGTCCGGCAGTTTTCAGAGATTGTCCGCACGGTCTGCTGCGTGAAGCCTTCGTTTGTTTCGGCTTCGACTTCAAGCGAAACCTTGACTGTTACGCCGTCCACGCCGGTCAGATGTTGGATTATCTCCTCGACGTACTTCTGTACGTCGCGGTTGATACGTGTGGTGTCGAGGTCGGCGGACATATAGAATCTGCGGTTTTTCGGCGCAGCAGGCGTAAGGTTTTCGCGGGCTTCATGCACTCCGCTCGAAGTTTCACTTGCCTGTGTGTATGTAGTGTAAGGTGTGGCCGTTTCACCGCCGCCCGTGCTTGTTGGAACGGTCGCGTCTGCGGATGCCGTTCTTGCCGCCGCTTCCGCCTGACGTTTTGCCTCGTCGTCAGCGATTTGCTTCTGAGCGACCGCAACCTTGACCAGATAGCCTGAACGCTCGACGATGCCAACGAACTGATTGAACTTCAGGTCAATGTAGCGTGTGCCGTCAAAACCGGAGGCAAAAGCGAAATACTGGTCGGAGTTAAGCCCTGTCTGGATTGCCTTGTCGAGGACGGCGTCGTTTGCCAAGCGCGGGAGGTAGCAGTAAGTGCATAGGTACTCCCACAGCTTCTTTATCGGGATGTTGTCCGTGTCCTTCCACAGCACGTCGTCCAGTTCCATCAGCAGCAGAGCCGGAGCCCACGTCGTGATGATTTGCTCGTTCTGGAGCATCTTCTTTGCGGCTTTCGTGATAATGTTGTCCGTGCCGCCGCTGATGCGGATAGTGTCCCAGACGATGGTTTTCATGTCAGCCGCCTTGTCGATGTACGGCACAAGCAGCCAGCAGTAGGCTTCCTTGATTTGGTCGTCTACCGTGCGGTTGTTGCGGTTCAGATTATTTTCAGTCTCACGATTCTGCGCTGCATCGAGGTTCAAGTCTTCGCTGTCCTCCTTGATGGACTTCCATGCGAGATACCGACGAACCGTCTGCTTCAGGCTCGTTGTCAGGTCTTGGTCTGACGCGATGAACGCGAGCATATTACGGTAGATGCGCGGCGTGTTGCCGCGGTTGTTCAAGATGTCCGTAACCGCCGTCATCGCGGTATTCCTTAGATTGGAAGCCTTGTACTCGTCAGTCGGGCGCAGCACCACAAGGCGGGCAGTCTGGTCGTCCGGCACGTCAAGGGAGGACGACGGACAAACATGGATACCCGCAAACGGTTGCTCCTTGCGAAGCCCTCGAAGTCTTGTTTCAATTTCATATTCAACATCGGAAGCAACAATCTGCGTAGCACGGTCTTCGACAGTCTTTCGGAGCGTCGGACGGGTGTCGTACCAAAATCGGTCTCCGGATGGATTGGTATAAAGGTATGCAAGTGCAGATGTCAGCGTACTCAAAGCGTCGTTGAAGTTGGCGATGTTCTCGCCTGGCTGCACTACGCCAAGCCGAATGCGCGAAGCCTCAATGCCACGCACGTTCTGGTCGCGGCTGGTCGGCGCAGAGCCAAGCATGACCGTCCTCGCCACACGGCGCGCGGCCAGTTTACCGCCGTAGCGCAGGTTTGACTGGTCTTTTTGATATGGAACGGAGTTCTTGCCGTCCACCTCGCGGTCAACGAGGGCATTCCAGCCTTCGGAGAGATGCCGTGTGAGTTCGTCGCGGACGTTCGGCACATCAAGCGGGATAGACCCCGGCATAATCATAAGGCTGGCGTCATTGCCCATCCAGAGTTCATGGATGACAGCCGCCATCAGACGCAGTACGCCGCGGGTGCGCTGGAATCGCTCCAAGGTCGCCCAATCCTCATACAGGCGGTCGAACACTTCGGGGTGAATCGGATAACAGGAAACCATCCTGTCGCGGTATTCCACCTCGCGGGCTTCAAGCGGGAAGTCGCTCTGGTTCTCGTTATACATCTGACTGAACTTGGCGCAGACAGCGTCGCGCCTGTCAGGGTTCTTGCAGTCGAGGAAGAGACGGCGGCGGACGACCTCAAAGCCCTCATTAGCGGCAACAGGCTTCCAAATGGATTCCATGCGCCCGAAGGTATGCTCTATAGTTTCAAGCGCCGTCTTTCCGGCATCTCCGCCGATTTCGATGTCCGATTCGGGGATGGATGCCACCACGAGGCTGTTCCTGCTTGCCCTTGCCGCTTCGGTCACTTCCTGAATAAAGGATATGAAGTTATCGAATGTACCGGCGGGCAGCCCGTTTGCGCCGTAGATTTTCTTGGCGTATGCTACCAACTCGTCCATAAGGATAAGACATGGGGCGGCTGCGTCAAAGAGGGTTTTCAAAACTTCCGAACCGGGCGAAACGCCCTTCTTATCAGCTTCCTTCACATAGTCATAGAGTTTCGCATTGCCTGACGATTCGGCAAGCTGCGCCGCCATCTCGCCCCACAGGGTGTTGATGGTGATGCCGGGCATATTCTGCGGGCGCTTGCTCTTAGTCGGGTCGAGAGCCGTGCCTACAAGCACCGCCACATTCGCTTTCGGTAATGCCGATACGCCCGCCCTTTGCAAGACAGGCTTCACATTTGGGATTTTGTCCACGGAGACCCTGCCGCGCATCATGTGGTAGAGCGCGAGCATACTGTGGGTTTTGCCGCCGCCGAACGCGGTCTTTAACTGAATGACAGGCTCGCCGTCCTTTTCGCAGACGCGGCGGAGCGCCTGCTCCAACAACCCTGTCATGCCCTCGGTCACGTAAGTACGGGCAAAGAACTCCACGGGGTCGCGGTATTCATACGCGCCTTCGCCGCGAGCGACTTGCGCAAGGTCGGCGGCAAACTCGGCGTTCTTATATCTGCCTTGCGCCACGTCGGGGTGTGGCTCGATAACGTCGCGCCAACTGGGAAGCCCACTGATGGGCGCGTCTTTTAATATGCCGTCCTTCTTGGATTTCGGGGCGGGTGCGGGAGCGGCGGACGCTTCGGTCACGGCGGTCGAGCCTTGGTCTGAGCCATAGCGGGATGAGCGTAGCAGGCCGCGAATCTCCTCCGCGCCTTCGGGGTCTATCTGGTCGCTGACCCGTGACATCGTATCGAGGGCGCGCCAAGTATCATCGTCGGTAAAATCCTCGCCGCCGAGGTGCGCCAGCCGGTTGCGGACGCCGACCAGTTCTTTCGCCCAAGTACGGCAGTCGATGGGCAGTTTTTTGCGAAAGATCCTCTGCCAATGCAAATCGAACAGCAGGAGGCAGCGGGCGATGTCAAGGGAATCCACCAGCTTTGCCAAATCGCCGGAATACGGAAGATCGCGCTTCTGGTCATCATAGAGCACATCCATAACGCCGTCTGTCCACCAATTATTGCCGAATTCGTTCCCCAATTCACGAGCCATGTATGGAGCCAATACCCCAAGCAGAATACGGAAGCCCTGTGAAACCTGTACGTGATTGTTTGCCATGATAATACCTCCTCATTTTCATAAACTAAAGGGTTGTCAATTTTTTATTGGTTGCCGCTTCGTGGTTTAAAACATATATTTCCGGTTTCCATATTCTCTTCAAATACGACAGCAAGGTTGATACAAGTTTTTGTTGTATCGGTCTGCACCATCTTTTCTCATGCGTCTTGATTACCAACACAAAGATAAGCGAAATCTTCTCAGGCGGCGCGAACCCAATATCAAACGTCTCTTCATTAACACCAACCTTAATAGACGAGTAAAGGTTCAGCGAATGGATAAATTTATCGCAAATATCGTTAATCTGGGTTTGAAAATTCTCCTCACTGTTTTCGGGATTTGAAAATGTTGTCTTTGCCTCAACGAACAACAGCGCATCGTCTTTAGCGCGGATAAACTCAACTGAACGGACATCTTCGCCTAAACTCGCGTAAAGGCGCGACTGTTCAATATGATATGTGTTTGTGGATATGAAATCCATACCGCTTTCTGTAATAACCTTATCCATTACCGCCCAGCCCCTTCTCTATTTCCTTTTCGTAGAGTTTTACAGGTTCGGCTGTGAGATTATTCGGTTCAAGTATGTCGAAACGCTCGCTCGCGTTCGCTTTTATTTGCTCGCCGTCTCTGTATAGTGAATAGAACATTACGCTGTCACCTTTTTGACGATTTACGGCAAAATAGCTTGCGAGGATTTCGCTGTGTGTCGCAATGAAAATTTGAACGCCGTTGCGCGACAGCTCAAGCAGAATATCAACGAGTTCAGGGATAAGTTCCGGGTTAAGGCTGTTCTCCGGTTCGTCCCACAAGAGCGTTGTTCCCTTTTCGAGTAATCCATTACGGAGCAACTTCCACAACAACCCGAATCTTTGGTACCCACTCGCTTCAAGGGTGAAATATACCCGTTCCCCATTTTTTTTGAGAGTATAAAACATATCGTTTTCATAGAAAACTTCCCCGCCGATGATTTCATTGATTTTACCGAGTATTCTCTTTGCGTTTGGTTTAATCTCACGTGTTTCGGGAAACTGCGCTTTTACCAATATGTCAATCTGCGTTTGGTCAAATGGCATTTTCCGTTCATAATACATTGCTAACATCCCCCTTGAATGGGAAAGCATTTCAGCGGAAGGAATCATAACGGATTTTTTGTTGACATTAAAGGACAAAGGGTTGGCCCTGTATTCGTCATTCAACTTTTTGCCATCTTCGGAATGCGAAGCGATCTCATTGATTTTTGCAAAAAATTCATCATTGATTCTTTCCCATTCTTCCGATGTTGACATAAACACAGCGATATTGGAGTAATTTTCACTTCGAGATATTTCCTTGCGCTGTATGTTGTACTGCTCATAAGGAACGTCATAAGTTACGCGCGAAATATACACATCATCTTTGCTGTCGACAAATCCGGGTGCATCAAAGTACCTTGACGTCGTGTAACCAATAGTATCGGTAGCTCCGTAAAAGCACTTCAACAACGTCGTCTTCCCCGTACCATTCTCCCCGATAAGCACATTTACACCGGGACAGAAGTCCGCCGCGAACTCACCCTTAAAAACGAGAAAATCCTTTATCTCCACACGGTTGATAGCCATTTACTTTTCCTCCTATAATATTAAATATTAAATATTGTCATTTGCTTCGCATTGTTTCTTGCCGCCTGCAATTCCGCTGCTTTCGCCTGAACTTCCGGCCACGCGATAACAAGCGAATTGTAGGCGTAGGCCTCCTGCGCCCAGCTTTTGCGATCGGCAATTTGGAACAGGCGGTATGCCAGAGCCTTGGCGTGTTCCGGTTCGGAAGTAAATATATCCGTGACGATTTTCGCCGTGCCGGCCACGCCGTCTTTTTCCATAGCGTGGGTAAGCTGCTGTGTAAGAAGCCAAATAATACCCTTATCGGTCTTTACGGGGATTTCATCCCTTGTGAGCAAACGGACAACACCCCTCTGCGCGTATAAAACGCCGCGCCCGGCGAGTTTCTCAACCGATGTATTCTTTGCCCGCGCCAGTACGTCCGCTTCGCCGAATTTCATGTCGTTGAAAGCGTATTGCGTGTAAAGGTCAACGCAGAATCGGCTGTCGCGGTCAAGCTCTCCGTCCTGCTCGGAGAAATAAACGTCGAGTTCCTGATTGATAATCTGTAACGCGCTTCGGACGCCCATCGGCGTACCGTCTGCTTCTAAAACTTTAGAGAAGCGGGAGTACACGCCCATACCGGGACCGATTGCCGATTGCGCTAAATCAACCGGCGCGATATTTGACGCTTGCAGCTTGGCAAGCGCGGGCTTGAGTTCGCGTTTCAGCGCATTAACGAAGTCGCGGCGGGTGCAAATAGGCGCATCGTCGGGGCGCTTGCGGCAGACGAGGACGATTGAGGAAGCGAGGGCGTTGGAGCCAAGCCCAACAGATCTGTTCGCCAATTCGGTTCTCATAGGCCACGTTCCGGTTATGGAAAAGCCCGCGTTAATGATTGCAGTGAGCATCGTTTCCCAACCCGTTGATGCTGTCTGCAAATTATCGCCGTCGTCCTCGGATTCACTCTGCTTGAAGGCATAATAAATCGTCACAGGCACATCTTCTCTCGCGTATATAAAAACCTGCCTAAAAACTTTGAGCATACCGTCTTCAAAAAAACTTCTTGCCTTTTCTTGGCTTCCGTCAAAACGATAAGGCGTGGCCACGAGTTCTTCTGTTTTTGGAACAAGCATCGTGCGAAATAAATCTGGATATATATCTTTTAGCGATTGGCGAAGCCATACATAGAAGAAATCAGACAAATCTGCATAACCGATGTTGTCATAATATGGAGGGTCTGTTGAAATCATGATATTTCTCAATCCATTATCACTCTGAGCATCGCATTGTTTCGCACTTCCTGCCAACAAAGCCGAAAAATTGATGATGCACTTCGTAACCCATTCAAGCATGTTATCAAAACATCCTGATGAATTGCTGAAAGGATTTGCTTCTGTGAAATCCCATTTCATTGGAATTGCCTGCCGAGAGAATAGATGCCCTATTTTTTCTCCACTATTATGCCAATCGCAAAGAGCGTTATGATAATCAGATAGTTTATTTATAACAAATGTCAAATAAACACCAACCGCTTCCGCGTATTCCTTGTTCCCGCCATCTTTTTCAATCTGTTCTTGCGCTTCTGCGATAAGGTCGCAGAATGTTGTCAGGGCGGTCAGTTGGCGGTTGGTAAAAAGTTCTGAAAAATTTGAATAACCGTATAAAGGCAACTGGTCAGCAGATTTGCCGAACATTTCACCTTCAGGTTTCCAATCCGGTTCATTGCAAACTGTAACTTTTATTTGTTCATCGTTTGGCGAAAAATATAATCGCCCCTTATTTCCTTCAGTAACAATTGCCATCAATTGTGCGCCTATACGCTTTGTTTTGCCTTCGGTTTTTATATGATTCCCTTGTACAGCTTCATTACAGCAAATACATTTAAATTGCCCACGTCCTGTTTTCGGCGGCGCAGGCGCGTCTTTTCCATACTTAACCTCATAGCGTATCTTTTTTCCTTCAATAATCGGCTTAATATACGCTTCTTTGCCTTTCTTTTTTGACAATTCAAAACTGCTTGCCAATGGCATTTCACACCCGCAGGCAGGGTTTGGACATTTCACCGTCCGTGCCCATATCCACGCAATAACCGTATGCTTCTTCCCGTGTTCGTTCTTAACTTTCGGGTACAAATGCCCGATACGCTCAAACGCTTTCTTTTTCATCCATTCGCCGTAATAACGCACATCTTCAGCAAGCCCGCTCGCGCCTGTCCACATATCGTTCATCAAGCGGCGTGATTCGGGGTTCACCGGCGGCTGTCCCGCGAACTTCGGCGGTATTTCAATCATCGCCTTGTTTATCATCACGGCGACGGGGTTCAGGTCGCTGGCGTGTGCTTCGAGTCCAAGCCGCTGCGCTTCAAGCGGTATCGAACCGCCGCCCGCGAACGGGTCAAGCAGCGGCGGCGGGTTGCCGTCCGTGGATTTCATGATTTCGGCTTTCGCTTCGGCGAGAATGTCTTGATTGTTTGAGTTTTCCCATTTTACAAGCCGTTCGAGTATGCCGAACAGCCGCTGACGTTCGGCGTTTTGCTCTTCCTCGGTCGGAAACTGCTCCGGCAGACTTGACGGGTCATCCACAAGCGAAGCCCATATAACTGCTCGCGCCGCCGCAAGCGGACGCCTTGCCCACCATAAATGCAAAGTGGACGGATGCCCGTGACGAATAGACTTCTCGCGGGCAGATTCGGCGTTGATGGCTTCGAGCGGCAGAGCCACTTCGATGAGTTTCTTTTTATATTTCATGTCAATTACCTCGTTTTAATAGGACTTCCGAATTGCCCGTCAACTCCGCGATGTCGTAATTCACGCTCGTAGCCGCAAAGTCCGGGCGATCCCGGAAGGGTTTTTTCAAGTAAACGGTTTTCGTGTTGCCGCCGTCCACCTCCACAATCGCCAAGATGTACTCGTCGGGCTTGTTGAAAGCCGTAAGTATCTCATTCTTGCTGACCGTGACGGTGACCGCGCCTTTGACCCTGCCCTTAACCTCGATGAAGCGGAGCGGCTCACAGTCTTTGCCGCGAACGGAAGCCGGAATCAGCGACTCCACGTCGTAGCCGACTTTCTCCGCGCTCACGTCTGTCGGAATGTAGCCGAGGGACGTTTCGATGTCCATGACGGCTTTCATGGCGGTAAGTTCAATCTCGCGGCGAGCCGCAGCGTCGGCGGCAAAGGGGTCAACCCTACCCGTCAGCTTATTCAAGAGGCTGCGCGGGATAACCAACGCCCCACCGACCACAATGGGCGGCATAGCGGAGATGAGCTTCTCGGTCTCCAGTTCGGCGAGCCGTTTTTGCATACGGGCTTCTAATTCCTCGGCGCGGCGGGCTGCCATCTGAGCGTTCTGCTTGGCGTTGGTCTTGCCCGCCTGTTCCTTCATCTTCAGGTCGGCGGCGCGGAAGTCCCAGTATTGTATTTCGGCGGTCAGGCGGTCTTTGACTGCCTTGGCGGTTTTATTGATGAGTTTGGTCTTACGCTCCCGCACTTCTTTAACGTGGGCGGGGATAATGCGCGAAATCGCGTAACCGACCGCGATTTCCTCCACATTCGCTTGCAGCCACCGCTGGCTGTCAAGGTAAGCGCGGATTGCCGCCTGCTCGTCATCTTTCGCGGCGCGGTAATCAAGGTATGGTGCGTACCCGGCGTTCGTCGCCGAGCCGTCCTCTTTTATCTCCACGAAGTGGATGTGCTTGGAGATGACACGCTTGCTTCCACTCGGCAGTATTACGCCATCTTGCACGGAGTCCTCCACATAGAACAGGAGCCGTGGCTCTTCGCCAAAGTCGGTGTCGTCCACAAAGACCGCGCCGCGCTTCAGCACATCCATGTTGCGCTCGCGCACAAGGTCGATGGTCGCTTCCAGAAGCGGGTGCCCCGGCGCAATCAAGATGGCGAGGATTTGCCCTTGGATGTTGCAGTAAGGTTTATCAAAGCAGACACGCTCGTAGCGCTGTAGCACAGGTTCGCCGAAACCAATCTGCATATCCCTGTTGCGGACGGCAAACGGTACGGAAGTAATTTCATAGCGTCCTTTTTCGCGAGCGCGGATTTTGCCGCCCATGCCGGTGAACGCCTCAATAAAAAATGATTCTATGAAGTGCGGCTGCAGCTTGTGGGCTTCCATCCGCTCCATGTCCTCGCGGATAGCCATCACCTGATGCACGTCCATCGTGTCCTCAGTCAGGGCGTGTTCGTCGAGAAGCGCCTGCAAAGCATCGCGGTCGAGGGAATGGTCTACCACTTGGCAGAGCCTTGCCCTCACATCGGGGTCGTTGCCGTAGCGGACAGCCTCCATAATCAGGTCTTTCAGCGACTTGTTGTCAAAGGTCACTTTGCCGAGAACGTCAAATACCTTACCGTGGAGGGCTTCACGCTCCTGTTCCAGCTTCTCAAAGAGACGCTGGAAGACCATGCCTTCGCGGGTTTCCTTGGATACCAGATTCCAAAGGTGGCAGACCTCCGTCTGCCCGATACGGTGGATGCGTCCAAAACGCTGCTCAATGCGGTTAGGGTTCCAAGGCAGGTCGTAGTTCACCATCAAATGCGCCCTCTGGAGGTTAATGCCTTCGCCTGCGGCATCGGTAGCGATGAGGATTCGTACTTCCTTATCCTGTTTGAACAATTCCTCGACCTTGCGGCGGTCATCGCGGAGCAGACCGCCGTGTATGGTCACGACCGCCTCCTCGCTGCCGAGCAGGGAGCGGATTTTGTCCGTCAGGTAGCGGAGCGTGTCACGGTGTTCCGTGAAGATAATCAGCTTGTCATGAAACCCTTCGATGATAAAGGCATTTTCACCGGAACCGCATATACCGCGGATGTCTTGGAGCAGTTTGGATAGTTCGTCCCATTTGCGGTCTACGCCGCTTTGACGAACATCGTTCGCCATGCGCTCCAGTTTCTTAAGCGTATTGATTTCCGCTTCCAACTCTGCAATGGTCTGTGCCGCCGACGCTTGGTCTGCTACCTTTTCCTCGGCGTCTTCCAGTTCAGCGGATGGCAGGTCGTCATCGTCGTAATCCTCATAGGAAGCGGCTGTGAATGTATAATCAGCCGCCCGTTTGCCAAGTCGTTCCTCAGCAAAACGGCTCTCAAGCCGCTCACGACGGCGTTTCAGCGATTGATAGATGGCCTCGGGCGAGGAAGCCAGACGGCGTTGAAGGATGGTCAATGCGAAACCGACTGTGGTCTTGCGCTCGTTATTAAGCTGGTCGGCGCGGTTGAACTCATCCTGCACGTATTCCGTGACGGCAGTGTAAAGCTGCGCCTCGGCGGGCGATAGGTCGTAGTTGACCGTATATGCCAACCTCTCAGGGAACAGCGGAGTGCCGTCAAACTTTAGAAGGTCTTCCTTCACCAAGCGGCGCATAACGTCGGATACGTCCACGGCTTGGCTACCGCTCCGAGCCACGCCTTCAAACCGGTCTTGATCTATGAGCGACATGAAGAGTTGAAAGTCTTCCTCTTTGCCGTTGTGCGGGGTAGCGGTCAGCAGCAGGAAATGCCTCGAAATAGATGAGAGCAACCGCCCAAGCTGAAACCGCTTCGTGTATTTGATTTCGCCGCCCCAGACGGTGGCGGACATCTTATGCGCCTCGTCACAGACAATCAAATCCCAATCTGTGACCCTCAGCTTTTCCTGTATCTCCTCGTTGCGGGAGAGTTTGTCCAAGCGGGCGATACACAAATTAGCCTCCGTGAACACGTTGCCCGTCACGGCGGATTCGATGCGGTCGTTCGTTAGTATCTCAAACCGAAGGTTAAACTTGCGGTAGAGTTCGTCTTGCCATTGCTCGGCGAGGTTGCCGGGCGAGACTATCATGCAGCGTTTCAGGTCGCCGCGCACGAGCAGTTCCTTTAAGAACAGACCCGTCATAATCGTTTTACCGGCGCCGGGGTCGTCCGCAAGGATGTAGCGGAGCGGAAGGCGCGAGAGCATTTCCTGATATACAGCCGAAATCTGGTGCGGCAGCGGTTCAATCGCCGATGTATGCACGGCGAGGTACGGGTCAAATATGTGGGCGAGATTGATACGGTATGCCTCCGACGCAAGGCGCAGCAGGTCTGCGTCTGCGTCAAAACTCCAAGGAAGGCTATCGTCCTTGACGGAGAGCTGCTCCTCATCTTCCCTATATAAAAGCTGGCTGGCGAGTTGCCCGCCCGCGTTTTTGAACGTGACTTCAAGCACGGCGTTGCCGTACCACTTCACGGCGACAATGCTCACGGATGCGCTCCCTGCGAGACCCGTGATGCTTGCTCCTACGGTTAAATCCTCAAGTCGAGCCATGTGCATATTACCTCTCTTCTGCTAAGTATTGCTCCACCAATTAAACGTTGCGTGTTTTTCTGCAAACTCCGACGGATTGTCCTTTTCAATAGCGTCCATGGCGTTATCCACTTCTTTGCCGATTATGGGCAGTTTTGCTTTTGATTGCAGATATGACCAGCGGGCTGTTTCCGGAACAAAAAAAATATTTTCCGCTTTGTATTCGTCTTTATCTTCAGGATCCGCCCCCGCGTATTCACCTTTTCCGTTTTTCAGTTTTATATAAAGGTCTTCAAAAGCGTCCGAAATATACTTCAAAAATATCAAGCCGAGAACAACGTGTTTATATTCAGCAGCGTCGATATTTTTTCTGAGCTTATCGGCGGATTTCCAAAGCTGCTTTTCTATAGGTTCGGTATTGTTATTTTCTTTGGTTTTTGCCATGTTTGTACCCTGTTGTCATTGGATAGATTAGGTAATATATGTCTATATTGTAATAATAAATGTATTGTCTGTCAAGGAATTTTATTTTACAGGCTATCCGTGTCAGTTTTTGTGATGAGTTAGAAAAAAATTACGCACGATTTTTAATATACTCATGTCATTGCTCTCAAAATATTAATTACCTTAAAACATAAACTAATTGACAAAACACATCCATCATTTTAAAATACAAAAAGTTAAAGGAAACATTCTCATCCGGCAATAAATGTACTATAGTAAATAAAAATGAATGAGAAAATTAAATATTGGTTGGATTTATCAGATGAAGCTATGCTGGATAAAGAAACAGTTATAAACACGGTTAAACAATATGCCGATGTCGTTGTAAGAGAGCTTTCACCTGCCGCTGTAGTTTTGTTCGGCTCATACGCAAAAGGCAATGCGCACGATGACAGTGATATTGATGTGGCTGCCATCTTTGACGGCTTTACTGGAGATTGGCTCAAAACTTCCTCCACGTTGTGGCGCTTACGCCGTAATATCAGCTTGTACATTGAACCTGTCTTGCTTGACAGTACAGAAGATAAAAGCGGCTTTGTTAAAAATATTTATAAAACAGGACAGATAATTTATAACTCAAAGGCAAATTAATCGAAATTTTATTTACTCAAACTAAAATTTTTTTTGATTTACCATTAACCTCTAACCTCTACCTACCACTCTCCTCACATTATCCACTATATCACTACTCTTCATTGTTAAATGCGGATAAGTCTCTTTATACAAATCAGCGCACAGACCGTGTATATATACGCCTGCAATTGCAGCCTCAACAGGCGAGATATTTGAATTCATAAATGAGCCGATAATACCGGACAGAACGTCTCCTGACCCGGCTGTGGCAAGTCCTGAGTTACCTGTAGTATTTATGAATGATCTATCTCCGTCCGATACAACTGTAGCAGGTCCTTTTAAAACAGTAACAGTTCCTGTCTTATTTGAAAGCTCTATGCAGCTGCCAAGCCTGTTTCTCTTAATCTCATCAATATTTTTACCGAGCAATCTTGACGCTTCCATAAAATGCGGCGTAATTATAAAATCTATCCCTTGAGGTAACCGATTGTTCTTCATATACTCTGCTAAGAAAAAAAGTCCGTCTCCGTCAATAAGCACTCTTTTAATCGCGCTGTCATTAATTGCAGAAATTGTACTATCAAAAACTCTGCCCGAATACTCTGTTCTATCCAATCCTGGACCTATAATCAAAGAGGTAAACTTTTTACTCCGAATTAACTCCTTCATAGTTGATACATCACAATTACTATGAAGAGAAACAGTCATAACCTCAGGTATCTTACCTGCTATTATGCGCCTTGATTCATCGGTTGTAGCAATTGTAGCTAAGCCGCAACCGGCATTAAAAAGGGCTGATGCCGTTAATATTGCAGCGCCCTCCATATTCTGAAATCCGCCTATTATAAGAGTGTGTCCCCTGTTACCCTTATGTATATCTTCATTTTGTGTATTTATTTTAATTGTCTTAAACAGACTGTCATTGATTAAGGTTACTTTAAGATTTTTATTATTAGTCAGGTAATGGGGAAAACCTATATCCTGAATAATAACCTCTCCGCAAAAATTTTTGCACGGATATGTTACAAGCGATATTTTTGGCAGACCTATTGTGATAGTAAAATCCGCCTTAATACATTCACCATCAAGCAGCTCACCATTAGAACTAAGCCCGCTGGGTATATCAATAGAAACAACAGTACTCTTGCTGTTATTAATAATTTTAATAAGCTCAAGCTGTATGCCGTTAGCTGATCTGTTTAGTCCCGTACCTAATATAGCATCAACAATTACGCCGTCATTGGTGAGAGTTATAGCCGGCAGATTATTGCTGTCAATTTCATGGATAGGTATATTCACATTTTCACAAAGATTCATAAATATTTTTGAAGTATGGGAAAGCCGGTCTTTTTTTCCTGCTAAGTACACAGCAGGTGTTATGCCTTTGTTAAAGAGATAATATGCTGCGGTGAATCCGTCTCCGCCATTGTTCCCTGTTCCGCACAGAATGGAAATTTTTTTATCGCCGAACTTTTCCATAATAAATTCCGCAACAGATTTACCTGCATTATTCATCAACACTGCCGCAGGGATGCCTACCTCCTCTATGGAAATTCGATCTATCTCCCTCATTTCGTCGGAAGTTACAACCTTAATTATCATATCATTTCCATGAATATATTTTTAATCTGTCGTCATTAACATGATAGGAATATATTGTACCTGACTCATTATGAATTATCTTTGAAAAAATATTATTCCTGTCAAAGTCGATTTTAATATTATTGATTATATTCCCGCTCATATTAAACAATATAAACTTTGTCTCTTTCCCTTCTATATTCCAAAAATATAATATCTTATCATCAACTATATTGAATAAAACATTTTTAGGGTCATCAATATTTGTTATCTCCCTGACTATTTCACTCTTGTCCAATGAATATTCATAAAGCTTACGATATTTAAACCTCACATCATTATAATAAGCTACAGATATGATCACACCGTTTCCACTTTCAAAAATTTCAATATTTTCAATTGCCCCTTTATAGGTACTATTGTTCTCAGTCTCTACAAAATTGAGTTTTGAAAAATCCTCATACTTCTCTCTCTTTTTATTATTAAATCTAATGAGTTCCCAGCTATTAAAGCTTCTTGATAAAACAAAGAATCTCTCTTCCGAATCAATGAATAATTTCTCAATATAGAAAAAAGGTATGTCCTGCGTTCCGGTTTTACCCATCGTATATTGGAGCTCGCCATTCTTATTAAAAACAATTATATATGACGGCAGAAAATCCGAGTCCCCTGTAGAACTCTTTGTCACTAAACGGTTCTGCACATAAATATTGTTGTCATTGTCCATAGCAAATGAACCGATAACATTAAAATTAAAATTAACCTCTTTATAACTCTTTTTTTCTTTACTCTCTTTAGTATTTATTGAACCTATTATCAATTCCAAGGATCCGTCATCATCAAATATTTGTAATCTTTTAAAATTATTATCTGCTGCAATTATTTTATTTTTATGAACTGCTATTTTAAATGTGAGTGTTTTAAGGGCATTATCATCCCACCTTGGCTTCTTTTTAATATCTTTATTTTTTTCATCTTTGTTCTTTCCATCTTTACTGTTTCCGCCATTATCACTCTCATCACCTTCATTTATGCCGTCTGTTTCTTCAGTCTGAATCTGTATCTCGCCGGGAGCAACGCCAATTTTAATTGATGCAACCATTTTTTGATTTAAAGAGCTGACAAACAAATTGGAACACCCGGTCAAAATAATTATAATTAGTAAGTGCAGTAAAATTATCTGTTTCATATTTAATTATCCTTTTATTGAATTTTATTTTTCTATCACGCGTCCAAACTGACTATGTCTAAGTGCTGTAACAAAAGTCTCATTTTACAACGAACGGATAGACAATGTTCAGTATAGATTAAATAACCTCCGCGGATGAAGTTAAAATGCGGCAATGGCGTAAAACGGAATTTCTATTACACCCTCCTACTTAAAATAATCTACCGCATTATTAAATATTTTTAATCCATCACTGTAAACAGGAAGCTCCGAGCCGTCTCTTAAATAAATCTCTTTCAGCAACGGCCAGTCGTCTCTCTGTGTAAAAAACATTCCCCTTTCAGGATGTGGCATCATACCCATAATTCGACCGTTTGGACTGCAAATTGATGCTATATCATTAATAGAACCATTCGGATTATAAGGGAACTCCAACTCAGCTCTGACTCCTGCTTTCATATACCTCATTGTAACAAGACTCAAAGACTCAATCCTGTTTAATATACTGTCCTCTGCATAAAATTTACCCTCGCCGTGCGCAACAGGTATGTGCATCCTTTCAATCCCCTTTGTAAAAATAGCCGGAGAATCTTTTTCTATCATAACATCAATCCATCTGCATTGGTACCTGAATGTACCATTATACTCAAGCGCCGATTGAGCCTTAATATCAACATCCAATAAAGGAAGCAGACCCAAATTTACCAATACCTGAAATCCGTTACATATACCCAAGATCAATGTGTCGCGTTCAATGAACTTCCTGATTTCATCATTGAGATTATTATTTAATCTGTTTGCAAGAGCTTTTCCGCTGCCGGTATCATCACCATAAGAGAATCCTCCGGGAAATACAAGTATCTTATACTGATCTAAAATATTTTTATTTTCAATGAGATCATTAATATGTATTATTTTTTCAGACGCCCCTGCAGTTTTAAATGCAAAGGCTGTCTCCTCTTCGCAATTTAGTCCAAATCCGGCAATGATTAAAGTTTCAGGTTTTGCCATTTCAGATTCCTTAATATTTTCTTAACTTCTTTTTATAATGATATTCAATATTTAAAATATCAGTGTTTATAATCTTTTTGCCATCAAGCGTTATTTCAAATGAAGATCCGTTTTTTGTACTCCCAATACATGAACATGGCAGAGTTGAAAAGATACTGTTAAATTTATCTTTATTTTCAGGATTTATTGACACAAGAAATCTTCCCTGTGATTCGGAAAAGAGAAGTATATCATCTCTCAATATATCACTGCTCTTTATTTCTGCGAGATTAATCTCACAGCCAATCATTCCTGCAAGAGAAGATTTTGCTAACGCAACTGCAAGTCCGCCTCTCTCAACGCTTATACATGATGCTACGAGTCTTTCATCTATTGCCGTCTCCATAGCTTTATAGACTTTCTTTGAAAGGTCCGGCTCCACTTTTGGAACATTACTGCCTATAAATCTGCTGTCCCGAATTTTTTCTCCCATATATGCATTATATTCACTCCCGCCAGTTTCATCCTTTGTAAGTCCTATTAAATAGATAAGATCATTGGAAAATTTAAAGTCTATGGTCACAGACTTTGTTATGTCATTCATTACGCCGATTGATGATATTAAAAGTGTCGGAGGTATGGATATTTTTATTTCATTAAAATCTTTGTCATAGCCTTTAAAATCATTGAACATACTGTCTTTGCCGGAAATAAACGGCGTTCCATAGGCAACTGCAATATCATAACAAGCCTTACCTGCTTTTTTCAACTGCCAAAGCCTTGTCGGGTTATTTGAATCGCACCAGCAAAAATTATCAAGTATTGCAAGATGCTCGATTGAAGCTCCTGCCGAAATTGCATTCCTCACAGCAGTATCTATTGAACATGCAGCCATCCAATACGTATCAATATCGCTATATGACGGATATAATCCCTGTGAGAGAACTACACCCTTCCATGAATCGAGCAGAGGTCTTATTACCGACACATTTGAATTTACTCTTCCCTTACCCTGTATGGGCTTGATGACAGAATTTCCCTGAACCTCATGGTCATACTGTGTTGATATAAATTCAAAGCTGCAAATATTCAAGCGGGCAATCATATCATGAAAAACTTCATTATAATCTTCAGGTTCATTAAATTCTATTGATTCATGAGAGCTGACAATCTCTTCTGTGAACAAAGTTCTTTTAGGAAGTCCGTCATGGAGAAAATCAAGTTTAAGATTAAAAATTTCTTCCCCTCTATATCTTACGATACCTCTCCCTGACGAAGTAAACTTTCCGATAACTGTCGCTTCAACGCCCCTTTTATTCATCAACGCTATAAATTCATCTTTTTTATTTTCAGGAACAGAGAGAGTCATGCGCTCCTGCGATTCGCTTACCCATATCTGCCAGGTTGACAAGCCGTTATATTTTAAAGGAACGTTTTCCAATTCAACAATAAATCCTCCCGATTCCTTAGCCATCTCGGCAACAGAACATGATAATCCGCCTGCGCCGTTATCTGTTATTGAATTGTAAAGTCCTGCATCTCTTGCCTCTTTTATCAAAGCGTCGGAGAGTTTCTTTTGAGTAATGGGATCGCCGATCTGTACGGCAGTAGCAGGGCTGCCCGAACTTAATGCTTCGGAGGAAAAGGTTGCTCCGTGGATTCCGTCTCTGCCTACTCTGCCTCCTGCAATAATGATACAGTCGCCATCCTTTGCTCTTTTTACTACAGAGGATTCTCCCATAACCCTTCGCGGGATTAAACCTATGGTGCCTACAAATACAAGGGGTTTGCCTTTAAATCTATCGTCAAAATAAATAAAACCTTGAGGGGTAGGAATTCCTGATGTATTCCCTCCTGCATTAACTCCTGATACGACTCCTTCCATAATTCTTCTTGGCGATAGAAGTTTGGAATCATGGGATTTATTTCTATAGATCGGAGCTTCATTGTCAGGGTCTGCAAAACAGAACCCATAGCGATTGGCAACAGGCTTTGCGCCTAATCCAAATCCTATGGAATCTCTGTTGACTCCAATAATTCCTGTTATAGCTCCGCCAAACGGATCAAGGGCGCTTGGGCTGTTATGCGTTTCAACTTTATCGGAAATTATATAATTGTCATCAAAAATAATACCTCCCGAATTATCCGTAAAAACAGACACACAGAAATCATTATAGCCCTTCTCCTTTCTTATTCTTGTTGTAGCATCTTTTATGTATGTTTTATATATACCTTCAGTCACATCATCAATTGATGATGCGAAGATTGTATGCTTGCAATGTTCACTCCATGTTTGAGCAATTGACTCAAGCTCAATATCTGTCGGATCTCTCTTTTCTTCATTGTAGAAATAATCTTTTATAACATTCATTGACAGCATATCAAGAGCAAGAGGTCCCCTTCTGGTTCCGTCACTGTTTAATATTCCGTCCTTGCCTAATAGCATCAATGATTCTTCATCTATATTTAAATCTATTCTATCTACTGAGTCGCTCTCGGAAATATTTACTACAGGTATTAGAAATCCCATACCGTTTTCTGAGATATATTCATCTTTCGATAAAATCTTTATCCTTTGTATCAGAGGATTATAAAGCTCGACTCCGATCGATTGTATTGTCTTTTTATTTAATTCACCCTTAAAAAAATATGACGTTGTACAAAAAACCGATCTCTCCTTATCTGGTTTTTTCTTAAAAAAATCTTCCAGCGATTCTCTAACAGTGTTGGAAACATTATCCGTAACACCGGGTAAATATCCGATCTCTATGCAATAATCAAAATCATCGGGGTTATATGGCATGTTTATTTTAAAATCTTGCGTAACAGGCTGAATCAGAAGCTCTGCAGCTTCTTTAATTTTGGTTTCTTCTACATCAATATTCAGCAGATAATTATCGGTTAAGTAAACCTTATCAATCGAATAACCTAAAGCTATAAATCTATTTTTTAATGCGCTTCCCCTCGGATCATCTTTTCTATAAAATACTTCTACTCTAAATTTCGCAAAGTTTGATTCGGGCATAAATACTCTCCAATTAATGAATTTATTTAAAACAATAGGGTAAATGTCCACAATTTTTCACGATCAATATAAATTCAGACAGCAATCCTGCTTTTATTTTTAGATTATTTTCTTAAAATAGTTTGACTTGAATATTTATGAATAACAAAAATATTTAAAAATTATATATAATATAATTGACTATTTAACTATTTTTTTATGATAAGAAATGGCGAGGTATATAATGCAGACGATTAATGAAAATAAGGTTGTAACTTTCGAATATACACTGAAAAATGACAGCGGTGAAATTATTGATAGTTCAACTAACGGCACACCAATAACATATATTCATGGTTCGGGAAATATAATTCCCGGTCTTGAGACCGAACTTGAAGGGAAAAAGGTCGGCGATAAATTTCATGCTTCAATTGAACCTGAGGATGGTTATGGCATCAGATATGAAGAACTTGTTCAAACAATAGAAAAAGACAGACTGTCACATCTGCCGAAGATTGAAATAGGCATGCAGTTGCAGGCATATGATGAAGACGGTATGCAGATACTGACAATTGTGGATATTGCCGATAATGAAGTAACATTAGACGGAAATCATCCACTATCAGGTCAAAAACTTCATTTTGATGTTGAGATAATTGATATGAGAGAGGCGACCGAAGATGAGATCGAATTCGGTCTTAATGTTGACTGCGGCTGCGGTGACGCCAACAGTTGCGGCGGATGTTCCGGCTGCAATTAAACTAATATATAAAAATAAATCAGGGGTACTAATATGACTTCTAAACTTCCGGGAATATGTTTTGTCGGCTGCGGGAAAATAGCTGAAAATCATTCAAAACTACTCAGAAAATTATATAAAGGACTTCCACTCTACTCCTATGATAAAGACTATAAAAAAGCTTTGGAATTCAAATCAAAGATTAGCGGTATAAGTGCAATCCCCAGTTTACAACATGCCTTTGATAACACTGACGTTGATATTATATTCATTACTACGCCTCATGCTTATCATGCAGAGATAGCCAGTGAAGCGGCAAGGCACGGTAAACATATTATCATTGAAAAACCTGTAACAAGAAATTTAAACGAGTTAAATAAGATCACCTTAGCTGTTGAAAAAAGCAAGGTGCGTTGTGCAGTGGCAGAAAACTATTACTTCAAGTCAATGGTCACTAAAATAAAAAAATTAATAGAAGAAGATTATATCGGGAAACCTCTATTTATTGAAATAAATAAGTCTAATAAAGATAAAATTACAGGCTGGCGGGCTGATAAGGAGTTAATGGGCGGCGGAGCGCTTCTTGAAGGAGGAGTCCATTGGATCAATCTCCTTGTTTCATTATCAGGCTCAGAGCCTAAAAGCGTCATAGCTTTAAAACCTAACATTGAATATGAAACAAATATTCCATTTGAAGATTCTTTAAATCTTATGGTAAAATTTAACAATGGTATAAGCGGTAAATTATTCCATTCATGGAGAATCCCAAACAGATTTAAGGGAATGTCCCTGTCAAAGATTTACGGCACAGACGGTGTAATTACATTTGAAAGTAACGGACTGTTCATATCCGCCTATGGCAAAAAAAAGAAGAAATTCTTTGCAGATACAAGCGACTTCCTTGGCTACAAGAAAATGCTTTCATCATTTGTTGATAACTTCATTAAAGGCAAACCATGGGAACCTGATCTTAATAGAATAGAGATGGAGTTAAAACTTGTTCACGCTGCTTACAAGTCTCTAAAGAGCAATAGATTTGAAGAGATATAAGAGGGGCTGTCTGAGAAGCATATTTTACGATACATTGGCATGAATTGCCGTTACGGCAATGAGGTAAAACGGAATCTTTGTTACAGTCCCTTTATAATACCCGCGAAATAGTTATAGATCAATTCGCTCTCTTTAATAGAAGCAGACTCTGCTATAATTCTAAAAACAGGTTCTGTGTTGGAAGACCTTAAATGTACCCAGCCGTTCTTAAATTCTCTATGTTTATTAAAATCTATCCGAAGTCCGTCAATATGTGAAATCTTCTCATGCTTAAACTGCTGTTTAATATTTGCCAATACCGAATCCATATCTATACCTTGCTTAAGAGAGACCTTCCCTTTTTTCATATAATAGGCAGGTAATTCTTTTACTATATCCGATAACTTTTTGTCTCTTTCAGAGACCATCTCTAATATATAACCAATTCCGGCGAGGCTGTCCCTTCCCGGATGTATCTCCGGAGATATAACTCCGCCATTGCCTTCGCCGCCTATTACTGCGCCTCTCTTCATCATCTCTTCAACTACATTTATCTCACCAACTCTTGCTCTAAAAAAAGGAACCTTAAACTTTAAAGCTATATCCTCAACTGCCTTTGTCGTTGACAGATTTACAACAACGCTCCCTTTTTTCTTTGAAAGTATATGCTCTGTGACTAACGCAATCGTGTATTCCTCGCCTATAGGTCTGCCGTTTTCATCAACAACAGCCAGCCTGTCTGCATCGGGATCTTGGGCAAAACCTATATCTGCTCTATTCTTAATTACAGTTTCTGAAAGCTGCGATAAATTTTCAGGGAGAGGTTCGGCGCCTCGAGGGAACAGACCATCGGGCTTACAATTTATTGTTGTGACTTTACAATTTAATCTGTTGAGTAAATTTGGAGTTATTAAAGACCCTGCTCCGTTCACAGAATCAAGAACAACGTGTATCTTTCTCTTTTGTATTTTTTTTATATTAATGCAATCCAATACTTTTTTAATGTGTATATCTTCCACATTCTGATTTTTTGCAAGCTTACCGACTCTATCCCATTTCTTAAATGCAGATGACGACTCCATCAATTTAAAGAGTTTATTAATCTCTCTGCTTGTAAGGAATGTTCCGCTGCTGTTTATAAATTTAAGCGCATTCCATTCAACAGGATTATGAGATGCCGATATTACAATACCACCCGCAGCTTTGAGTTCTTTAACCATAATCTCTACAGTGGGAGTCGGAACTATACCAATATCAATAACATTGCAACCGGCAAGTAACAGGGAGGATATAATGTTCATTGAAACAGATTCGCCTGTAGGTCTTGAATCTCGTCCGACAACTACAGCGCCGTAATTAACATATCTGCTAAAAGCTGATGCTGCGCTCGATAACAAATCAGGGGTAAAACTCTCTCCTACAATGCCTCTTATTCCGGAGACACTCTTCATTAAGGGTGATTTCATTTAGCTCCTTCTGCTTCTTCTTATCTTTTTACGTTTAACCCCGCCCTCTGTTGCTTTTTCAACACTCTGTTTGTTTTTAGGAGCCATCTGTTGAACCTGTTGCGCAGGAATTCCCCCTGTTTGAAATTGATCCACCTCAGCATGGAACTCATGTCCTACAGGCGCATGAGAGGCCGGAATCTCCTCTTCTATTTTTTGGATTTCCACTTTCATCAAAAATTCGATAATCTCTTCTTTTAGTTTTCCAAGCATACCGCTGAAAATCCGCGATCCCTCTATTTTATATTCAACAAGGGGATTCTTTTCACCATAACCCATTGCCCATATACCATCTCTAAGATGATCCATTGCTAAAAGATGATCTCTCCATTTATTATCAAATATCTGTAAAGATATAAGTCTTTCGATGATCCTCATATCGGCAGACCCGTTTTTTTCTTCCTTTAAAGCATAAACTTTTTCCGCTTTTTCAGAAAGCAACTCAACAAATTTCTCAAATGACATTGCAGATAGTTTTATTTCACCATAATCCAGATCAACCGTAAATTTCTGTTTAAACCAGCTTTTTAATCCATCAAGATCCCACTGTTCAGGATGCCGTTGACCCATTGAAAAAAATTCAACCCTGTCCTCAATTACATCTTTAAAATATTCTTTAATCTCATGGGAAATATCTGCTCCATCAAGAAGCTCATTTCTCTTTTTATATATATAGGTCCTCTGTGAATTCATCAAATCATCATATTCTAAGAGATGTTTTCTTATTTCAAAGTTTCTCCCTTCAACGCGTTTTTGCGCGCCTGCAATAGCTTTTGAGACCATGGGACTTTCAATCTCCTGATCCTCTTCAAATCCCAATCTATCCATAATCTTGCTGATTCTCTCCGATGCAAAAAGTCTCATTAACTCATCTTCAAGAGAGAGATAAAATCTTGATGATCCGGGGTCACCTTGTCTTCCCGAACGACCTCTGAGCTGATTGTCTATCCGCCTTGCTTCATGCCTCTCCGTGCCGAGAATGTGAAGACCTCCTGCTTCAACAACTTTTTTATTATTCGCAACCCATTCACGTCCGTTCTTAATAACAGAAATTCCCTTATTTTTATCCTGTCCCTGCATCTGCTCTACTAATTTTTCTGCCTCATCAAAATCCGAAACAATAATCTTAGATTTAAAATTATCCCATAGCTCTTTATCATGTACAGCCTTGTGTGAGTCCAATTCATCCACATAAGTCTTCTTGCCGCCCAGTACAATGTCAGTACCACGGCCTGCCATATTAGTTGCTATTGTTACAGCGCCGGGTCTCCCTGCCTCAGCTACAATCTGAGCCTCCTTTTCATGGTACTTGGCATTCAGCACATTATGAATTATCCCCTTTGATCTGAGAAGATTGGAGAGCTTTTCCGATTTTTCAATGGAGATTGTTCCCACCAAAATAGGTCTTCCCTTTGAACTGTAATCTGCTATCTCTGCGGCAATGGCATTATATTTTGCCCTCTCTGTCTTATATATGCGGTCAGGTCTGTCTGCTCTTATAAGCGGGAGATTTGTCGGTATAACGGCAACATCCAATCCATAGATATTTTTAAATTCTACGGATTCTGTTTCGGCAGTACCTGTCATACCTGAAAGTTTATTATACATCCTGAAATAATTCTGGAAGGTAATTGATGCCAATGTCTGACTCTCTCTTGCTACTGTGACATTCTCTTTTGCTTCAAGCGCCTGATGAAGTCCGTCTGAGAATCTTCTACCGGGCATTAATCTTCCCGTAAATTCATCTACAATGATTACCTGCCCGTCCTTAACTATATAATCTATATCACGATGAAAGACCATGTGAGCCTTCAACGCCTGATGTATATGATGAATTATATCAATATGCCTGTTATCATAGAGATTATCAATCTTCAATATACGCTCAACATGAGCAACACCATCTTCGGTCAATGTTACATTCTTATCTTTTTCATTTACTTCGTAGTCAACTCCATCTTTTAGCTGAGGAATAATTTTGTTTACCTGCATATATTTTTTTGTAGATTCCTCTGCCGAACCGGATATAATCAATGGAGTTCTCGATTCGTCTATCAGGATTGAGTCCACCTCGTCAACTATACAAAAATTTAATCCCCTCTGAACCTTTAAGCTGCGATGCTCAACCATATTATCCCTTAAATAGTCAAAACCAAACTCATTGTTAGTTCCATAAGTTATATCGCAGCCATAAGCCCTTTGTCTTTCGATCGGATGCATATTATGCTGAATTACGCCATAATCCAAACCTACATATCTATATATCGGTCCCATCCACTCCGCGTCACGTCTTGCAAGGTAATCGTTAACCGTTACTACATGTACGCCCTTACCGGAAAGAGCGTTTAAATAAACAGGCAGTGTGGCAACAAGCGTTTTCCCCTCACCTGTTTTCATCTCTGCGATCTGCCCCTTATGCAGAACAACGCCGCCCATAAGCTGAACATCGAAGTGTCTCATGCCAAGCGTTCTAACCGAAGCCTCTCTGACAATTGCGTATGCTTGCGGAAGAATAGCATCAAGGGACTCGCCTTTTCCGATTCTTGTCTTAAATTCTGCAGTTTTAGAGAGTATCTCATCATGGGTCATTTTTGATGTTGAGGCTTCTAAGGCATTAATCATGTCGGCATAAGGCTGTAGTTTTTTTCTGTCTCTTTCAGGTTTTGTTCCGAAGATCTTATTTAATATTATTTCGAGCATATCTGTAATCCTATTGATTTTGGTCTTTAATATTTTACGGCATGCAGTTATTTGAGTCTGGGATCATAATTTAAGTTTATGCTACAATTAGCAAGAAATTATTTTAAAATAGATAGTTTTTTGGGATAAGGCTCTGACCCTGAGTATAAATAGTAAATAGTATTTACCCTCATATAGTTACATGCTCTGACCCAGACCGTCCCATACCCACCACCTGTCCCACCTCCTTCAATATTAAGCCAATTTTTTCATAAAATCAAGTCATAATAAGCAATCCAATGCAAATTTTAATGACATATTTACCAATACACCGTGCCCGTATCCATAAAAATACCATGTGCAGCAAAATTTAAACATGAGGAAACCAGACCATCTTTCGGAGCCATAAATTTTGTGGAGAATTTTAAATATAATCTATACTAAAAGTATACTGCTAACCTCTTACGATAAGCATCCTCATAGAATAAAAATTTCCTCGCACATTCTGAGAAATTTTCTCCTAAACTATAAAAGGAATAGTGTAATGTAATCTTTATTGGATGCGGAAGTTCATAATCTTCTGTTAAATAGCAGTTTATAAAACCGATATAATTCTCTCTCGGATCGCAGCTTTCTCTTTTTTTCACAGGATTCATAGCTATATACCAGAATGCATGCAAGGAATATCCAATCGGATTATCCGCTTCTTCAATTATTGTACATCCAAATCGTTCATTCCAAAACGGTCCCACTCTTCCGGTCTCTTTATTGTACATTTCTGCAGTTCTTGCTTTAATATACTGCATTATGAGGGATATCGATTCTTTACCCAGCAATGTTCTTATCATTAGATGAAAATGATTGCTGACGATTTCTACAGCATTTAGTTCAAACATATACTTACGCTGACACATTTCAATAGCTTTTATGAAACATTTTTTTGCAATTTTATTTTCCAAAAGTTGATTTAAGCCCTGGCATCTGGAAAAACAATGATAAGTTGATTCCGGCTGAATTTTTCTTAGCGGTCTTGGCATGATTTACCTCCAACGTATTAGTTAGTCTTTATAACTAATACGTTGGAGGACGAAAAATTTTTAAAAAAAAGTGAGGGGTCAGAGCCATATATATAAGCATATGTTTTCGCGCCAAAAGAAGTCTGTTCGCTGATTAGTATCGCTACTGAAACTGTTATTTTTAGAGAAATAAACGAGGTCTTTAATGTTGAAGGAATTATATCGGATAGTATATATACAAAAGCTAAAGAACATAAAAACAAACTATTGTCAAATAGCTATTATAAAGATTTACCTAGAATTAGACCCATTTCCGATTATTTAAATAAAGAAGAGGCCAACGAAAAAATCAAAATTGTTATTGAAAAGTTAAAACAATTTCAGTCGTCTCAAAATTGGGAAGTTATATCACTCAATAGTGTAACAACATATATTAACCAATTCTCAGACGATTTACAACCCATAGCACTTGATTTTATTACACATATAGAACTCTATGACAGAGATTTATTAGTAAATAAAATACGCGATATTCTTAAAAAAATAAAAGAGAATAATAAAAAAATAGGAATAGCTTTTTTGGGTAATCAAACAGATAGTGCTTCACTGTTTCCATATTATTTACGAGATAAAATAGATATTGATAGAGAAAATGTTTTTTTATCTGATTTAAGCGACAATCTTTTGAGACAAAGTGATAAAATTATTATCTATGACGATAATATTAATTCAGGTTTGCAGTTAATAAACATTCTGGCGGAGCTATTGGGGTAAAAAGAATCACTTCCACAAGAATTAAAATTATCAGAAAAACATGTATCAGAACTAGCAGAAGATTCCAAAAATAAAATCAAGTCTATTCCCAAACATTTCATATTTACTGTTGGTTTTGAAGGAATAGAAAATAAGATAAAAACTATTTTGCATGATAATTTATCAATCGATGAAAACAGTATATTCATCCATTTACACAGAGAATTTAAAGAAAACGATAAAATATTCAGTGGAAAGGATTCCAAACTCGATTCAGAAAGTAAAATAAAATTACGACAATTTTTAGAATCTAAAGGCGAAGAATTATTGAGAGCAGATGGTAAACCGGAAAGAAAAATAGAATATTGTAAATTGGGATATGCTAATGCAGAGGCTATGGTTGTATTCCCATGAGACTGTTGAATTTTTAATTTTTGATAAGATTTTCATCTCTATCTAATTTTTCTTAACCACTTTCAGTAAATTATTTTCGAAATTTATAAAAGATCA
>Ga0268262_10000524_pt1 | contig 50412 bp, 52 predicted proteins | sample TergutNc150P3_FD_190354 | JGI IMG/M metagenome (GOLD analysis project Ga0268262, IMG submission 190354) | Nasutitermes corniger P3 segment gut microbial community from laboratory colony in Florida, USA - Nc150 P3 (SPAdes) (version 2) | ecosystem: Host-associated > Arthropoda: Insects >... | reverse complement strand
TTGTATTTTGCGAATTGAGGATATATAAGCCGGAAATTAGGGACTTTCTTTTCTACCATCTCTCTAACATCTTTTAAATTAGCTTTGTACTTAACCTCTATCAGGGCAATTGCTTTGCCATTGTGCAGAACAATGTCGAATTGTGCCTTTCTCTCCGTTTTATCCGGCATTATTCTTGTGCCACCAAATTTGTCGCTTATGGTGTCAAAATGAATGCCCGCGAAGCTCATCGTCTGCTTCAACGAATTGTAAAAGAATTCCTCCGCAAAATCCCCGTTGCTGTTGCTCATGCCGCCAAGCTGTTCAGACACTTCCTTTACCGCACGAGCGGTTTCCTGCTGCATGAGCCTGGTCTTCTCGGTTTCCGCGGCAAGATTTGCCATTATATCTTCTAATTTACGGTCGGTCATAGAAACTCCTTTTTTTAGTAATATAATAATTTATTTTCAGAAAAACGTCAACAGTTGTTTGCAAAATGAACAAAAAAAACGCAGTTACGTGGGGTTGCCCGTACGGGGGGGCGTATGCAATTTATTATATTTGTGGTATGGACAAGTTTTTGACAGCAACCGAAGTTGCAAGCCGTAGAGAGTGGCTAGATGATGAGATAGAGCATTTGGAGATAGAAAGTGATTTAATTCGCTCAAAAGAAGATGTTGCTGCCGGGAGGCTGGTGCCTAACGAAGCGGTTATGAAAATGCTGGAAGCAAAATGCAGATAAATTGGTCGCCTTGCGCAATTGAAGCTCTTTTGGAAACCGCCGATTATATAAGGCAATTCTCTATTTTCAGCGCTAAAAAATTTTATGTTGCAATTAAAGAAAAAGTTAAATTATTGGAAAATCAGCCTTTTATAGGCAAGAAGGGCGAGGAACTTCCTGAATATCGTGAATTTTTAGTTCATAAAAATTATAAGATATGCTATCATATAGAAAATAGCGGGAAAAAGCAAGAAATGGTTGTGATAGACGCATTTAAACATTGCAAAAAAGACTACTGGGCCCCGTAGAAAAGACAGCCACGTTGGGCTGCCCCTACTTTTCTATATTCCCCTACGATGAAAAATAATATTTCGGAATTGGCTGGTGTCTTGAATGCGAATTTGGGATTGGAGAAATGTGTGGCGTACCGCGTGCTTTCGGAGCGGGGGCGAAGGATTTATTTCCCGCATAAGGGGATACTGGGGCAGAGCGCGGAGGCTAGGGGCATGGAGATTAATGCCACCATAGGAACGGCGTTTGAAGAAGATGGTACGCCGCTCGCGCTGCCTACGGTTCAAAAAGCCTTTGCCATGCCTGAGAAGGTTGCCCACGCCGCTTTTTTATATCAGCCCAGTTTTGGGAAGGCGCAGCTGCGCAAAAAATGGGGCGAGAAGCTGTTGCAAAAGAATAAGAACCTTGCCGGGGTTAAATTCAGCGAACCCGTGGTGACGGCTGCGCTCACGCACGCGCTTTCTGTTTCGGCTAGTTTGTTTGTGAACCCAGGCGATACGGTTATTATGCCGGATTTGTATTGGGATAATTACGATTTGCTTTTTTGCGAGAGCTACGGCGCGAACATCAAGACATTTAATACATTCGTAGGCGGTAAATTTGATATGGCATCGCTTGCGGAAGCTCTGGACACAGGCAACGGCAAAAAAATAGTGCTTTTGAATTTCCCCAACAACCCGACTGGCTACACGGTCACGAACAGCGAGGCTAAGGAGATTTGCGAGCTGCTTAAATCCTGCGCGGAGAGGGGCAGCGACGTGGTTGCCCTTCTTGACGATGCGTATTTTGGCTTGGTGTACGAGAGCGGGATATACGAGGAGTCGCTGTTTGGGCTTTTGGCTACCGCCCACGATAATTTGCTGGCGGTGAAGATGGATGGCCCAACAAAAGAGGATTATGTTTGGGGCTTTAGGGTTGGCTTTATAACATTCGCTTTTAAGGATGCGAGCGATATTCAGCTTAAAGCCCTTGAGGATAAGGCTGCCGGGATAGTGCGCGCGTCTATATCAAACGCGGCAAGCCATTCGCAGGAGATTTTGTTCAGCCTTTACGATAGCGAGAGCTACGAGAGCGAGAAGCAGGAGAAGTACGATACTCTGAAATCCCGCTACGAGAAGATTAAGGCGGTTTTGGCTGCCCATAAGGAGTATGAGGAGTCGTTTGCTGCGATGCCGTTCAACAGCGGGTACTTTATGTGCGTTAAGATAAAAGGCGCGGAGCCGGAGGCGGTTAGGCAGGAGTGCCTTAAAAACGGCGTTGGCGTTATAGTGATATCGGGGCTTGTGCGCATTGCGTTTTCTTCGGTGCCTTTGAGCAAGATTGAGGAGCTTTTTGAGAGGCTGCATAGGGCGGTGAAGGCGGTGAGATGAGAGGGGGCAGCCACGTAGGGCTGCCCTTACCGCAGCTAGCTTCCCTTCGCTGCCCTTACCGCAGCTAGCTTCCCCTCGCAAACGGTTCGCTTCGCTCAATTGTTTGCTCGGAGAACTAGCTGCTCTTTAGCTGCTCTTTAGCTACTCTTTAGCTGCTCTTTAGCTGCTCTTTAGCTGCTCTCTATAATAAGCGTTTCTTTCTATTGGGATTAGATTCTGCTTTTTTATCAGTTCTTGTAAATGGGTTGCCGTTATTTCGTTTGGGCTGTTTGCACCTGCCGAGCGGGAGATTCTTTCTTCCATTACGGTGCCGTCTAGGTCGGAGGCTCCGCAGTGAAGGGCTTTGAGGGCGGTTTCTATGCCGAGTTGCACCCAGTAGGCTTTTATGTGAGGGAAGTTGCTTAAAAAAAGCCGCGAGATGGCTATGGTTTTTAGGATGTCTTCTTGGGTGGTTCTGGTTTTTACCTGCCTGCCAAGGGCGTTGTTTTGCGGTAGGAATACGAGGGGCAAAAAAGCCAGGAAGCCGTTGGTTTCTGTTTGCAGGTCGCGGAGCATTTGGAGGTGCGCTATGCGGTGTTCCACATTTTCTATGTGCCCAAAGAGCATGGTTGCGTTTGTGGGGATGCCGAGTTTGTGCGCTGCCCTGTGAACGGAGAGCCACTCCGAGCCGCTTTCTTTTTGCCCGCAAATTTTTTGCCTTATCTCCGGCACCAAAATTTCCGCGCCGCCACCGGGCATTGTGTCTAGGCCGGCTTCTTTTAGCTCCGCCAAGATGCTTTCTACGCTTGTGTTTTGCTGTTTTGCGAAGTGGCAGATTTCTACGGCGGTGAAGCATTTTAGGTTTACTTTTGGGAAATTTTGCCTGAGCGTTTTGAGCATGGAGGTGTAATAGGAGAAGGGGTTGTCGGGGTGGAGGCCGCCTACTATGTGCAGTTCGCGAGCGCCTAAGTTTACGGCTTCTTGTGCTTTTGCCGTGATTTCTGAGAGAGCCATGTTGTAGGCGGCGGGGCTGTCTTTTTTTATTTTTGAGAACGCGCAAAAGCTGCAATGGAGGCTGCATACATTTGTGTAATTTATTTGCCTGTTGCAAACCCAGTAAACATTTTTGCCGTGGAGTTCTTTTTTATAATCGCTTGCCAATGCTGCCAGTTCGTTGAGGGGCAAGCGGAAGAGTTCAAGGGCTTGGGAGGGGGAGAGCATATCACATCCATAAGGCTGCAGTAGGTACAGCAAGCATATTTTCGCCAAAATGAATGGTTTTATCCCCAGAATATAGGACAATTCCTATAAAACTGTTTTTGCCTTTCAATATATTCTTTGAAAACCATTCCAAATGCTTAAAGTCTTCTTTTGAAACATTATGCCCGGCTTTCACTTCAATGCCAAGCAATGTGCCATCTTCTCTTTCAACAATAAAATCTATTTCCCTATTTTCTCTATCTCGATACTGGTAAAGAGAAGCTCCTTCTAAATCCACATGCGCGGCAATTTCCTGAAAAATAAAAGTTTCAATCAACTTTCCAGAACGGTCGTGGTTAAGTAAAACTTCCCTTATGTTCCAGCCTAAAATTGAAGCCATAAGCCCCGTGTCTGTTGCATAAAATTTTGTGCGGCGACCAACCCTGTCATAATCGGTTCTAAGCCACGGCGGAATATGTTCAAAAAGATAAAGCGATACTAGCGCATTTATGTAGCTCTCCAAAGTATGTTTATTTAACGACAAACCAGACCCAATAGCCGAAACATCTATGTATTTGGCTGACCACGAAGCTAAAATACCGAGCAATTCTTTCAAAGCGTTTTGCCGCCTGATATTTACAATATCCCTCAAATCATGTTCTAAAAGCGTTTTTAAGTAATCTCTATGCCATTCTCTTTGCTCTGTTATTTTTTTTAAGCGAACCGCTTCGGGATAGCCACCTCTAAACGCAATTTCTGATATTTCACTTTTGCCAAAGCCTTCTATCTTTAGCGGAAAGTTTCTATTGAAAGCCCTTTCTAAAAAAAGCGGTTTTGAAGAAGTTATTTCGCTCATAATCAGAGGTCTCAAGCGAATATTTTTTACCCTGCCTGCCAAACTTTCAGTAACGCTTGGCAAAGTTTGCAAATTTGCCGAACCCGTCAATAAAAATTGCCCATTCCTGTTATTTTTGTCCACTAGCATTTTTATTTCTGGAATGAGTTTCGGGGCTTTTTGAATTTCATCTATAGCCATTGTCTTGGCCAAACTGTTTTTCACAAATCCTTTTGGGTCTTCCTTTGCAATTGTCAAAAAATCAACATCATCCAAAGTGCGGTAGTCCATATTTTTACCCGCCATTTGCCGTACTAAGGTGGTTTTCCCTGTTTGCCTTGCACCGGATAAAATAGCAATACGTCTAAGCTCTAAGGCGAGCTTAATATTTCTTTCTTGAAAGCGAGTAATTCCCATAAGCTATGATAAATATACAAAATTCCGCGAAATTGGCAATAGAAAACCCGCGAAATTGGCAATAGAAAACCCGCGAAATTGGAAGTAGGGGCAACCCCACGTGGTTGCCCCTACTACTCCGGTTCCTCAAAATCTGTTCCTCTGCTGGTGTGCCAAATGCCTCTTATGCTTATATATTCATCTTTTATTTTGTAATAAATATTGTAGCGGAATTTGCCGAGTTTTATTTTTCTCATTCCGTTTTTGTATTTTGTGCCTATCCACGGAGTTATTTCCAAGAGTTTTATTGCCGCGAAAAATTGGTTTTTCATTATTTCCGCCTGATGCGGCGCGTAGCAGTCTTTCAAATAATTAGCCGCCTCGTCTAGCATTTCAAAACATCTTTCTGTTATTACAACGGGTTTTCTTTCCGGGCCATCACCTGCCATAATAGCCGCTCGCAAATCTTTCGTTCATTATTCTTTCTGCCTCTTCTAATGGTATAACACGCCCCTGTTTTTCCTGTTCCTCGCTTATTTTAAGCTGCCTATCAAGCTCTATTTCATCTATCAAATCAGCGGCAAGGCTGCCAAGCCCTAGAACTCCCATAGCTTCTTCTATTTCTGTTTTGTTAGCTAAAACTTCTGTTGCTGTTGCCATATCTTACCTCTTTTATAAAAAATAGAAAATTATTTCCACCTGTACAACCCCAGCATTCCGATTGGAACGGCGGCGGAAAAGAGCGGGATTTGGATTAGTTCAACGAGAGGAAAGCACCACAGTAGGGGCAACCCCACGTGGTTGCCCCTACTGTGCCCAAAACGGAGCGCACCGGTGAATAGCAGCAAAAAATCCGCAAAGAATTTTATGGCGAAAGGGAGCAGAAAATAACAGAGCGGCAAAATGCCTGCGAGCGCGAGCCAGGGCGAAATCAAAAGCCATAAGAAAAATGCGTAGATGCAGAATAGATATGCGGAATAAATTTTGCTTTCGTATTTTGCGCCGTTGCTCCCCCACCGCGCCCTTTGCTGCAAAAGCGCTTTCCACGAGTCAACCGGAGCGGTTGGCATCATGGCGCTGGCGTCCCAGTTGTAGGCAAACGTTGTCCCTTCTATCTTTGCCATTCTGTGGACAAGCATGTCGTCATCGCCGGAGGCTAGGTTGTAGAGGCCTTCAAAGCCACCGCATTTGAAAAATAGAGACCTGCTGTAGCCAAGGGAAGCGGCACTTGCCACAAGGGGTTTATTGCGGTTATATCCAGCGGCTTCTATCAATGTGAAGCCGAGGGTTTCCAATCTTTGATATGCGTGCAAAAAATTTTTGCCGCCGGTGTTCACCTTGGAGCCTTGCACCACAGAGGCTCCGTTTGCAAAGCAGAGAGCCATAGAGTTGAGCCAGTTGGGTGGCGGGTTGCAGTCGGCGTCCGCGATTAGCAGGAATTCCCCTTTGGCTGCCAAAAACCCGGCGTTCAAGGCCCTTTTTTTGGGCGAGGCGATTTGCGGGGCGTTTTGAGGAATGTCTATGAGCGAGAAATTGGGGTGGGCTTGGCAGAAGTCGCGGGCTATTTCAGGGCTGCCGTCCGTTGAGCGGTCGTTTACTATTATAACCTGCCACTCTCCGGCGTATTTTTGGGCACTTACAGAATCCAGGGTGTTTTTTATGAACGCTTCCTCGTTGCGCATGGGGATTACCACGGAAACAGAGGGGAGCGACGCAGCCACGGTTGCCTGCCTGCGCCCTTTTTTGAGCAAGCCCGCCCATAAGTATAGCATTAAGCCGAGGTAGGCGGTGGCTAGGATGGCGGGTAGGATTGAGAATGTCTGGAGCAGAATTACCTATCCAGCCTTTTGTCTATAAATTCCTTGTCTTCTTTTTCAAGAAATTTGTTCTTTTCTAGCATAAAGGTCAACGTTTTTATAGAATCTTTCAAATAAACGATATCTTCGTTCAAATGGGCAAAGTCGTTGGTTTTTAGCTGGGTATGGAATGCCGCCAGCTTTAGGTCTATCTTTTCGTCTATCGCCTTTAAAAGGGACGTGTTGAGCTTCACGTACCCGCAGTAGCCGAGTACCATCAGCATCACCATACGCACGTTTTCTGCATTTAACAGCAGTTCCATCAGTTTCTCCATAAAATTTACCTCGCTTTGAATCTACGTATCCTTAGACGCTTGTCGAGGCAAAAAAAATTCAAAAATCTTCACTTTTTTATAAATATAGTAAAAACGTCTGCAAATCGGGAATAAGCATACCCGCAGGCTTGGTAAAGCATTTGTAGATGGGCGTTTTTATGCTTTGCGGGAAAATCGGCGAATCGGGGTTCAGACGTTTTTCTATATTCAACCTCAACACAATAATCAGAAAGGAAAGAAGGTAATGGCTACCATAACCAAAGAGAAGACTGCCGAGATTGTCGCTAAGTTGGGCAAAAATGCCAGCGATTCCGGCAACGTGCGTTCGCAAATAGGAATTTTAACGGAACGCATAGCTAATTTGACCGAACATTGCAGCAAAAACCGCAAAGACGTGCATTCGCTGCGCGGCTTGCAAATGCTGGTGTCTAAACGCAAAAGGCTGCTCAAATACTACGCCCGTCAAGACTTGGAAGGCTACCGCAGCTTGCACAAAGAACTCAATCTACGTGGCGGCAACTGAGCCGTTTAAGGAGTTTTTATGCAAGAATTTAAGATGCTTAAAGCCGAAGAGGCTACCGCTAAATTGCCGGACGGAAGGGAAATTGTCTTTGAGACAGGCCGCTTGGCTAAACAGGCCGCAGGCTCTGCGGTTGCAAAAATGGGCGATGCCTTTGTGCTTGCCACCGTGTGCTTTGGCCCGGAAAAGGATGCGGACTTTTTTCCGCTAACAGTCGAGTTTAGGGAGAAGGCTTATGCCGCAGGCCGCTTGCCGGGCGGTTATAAAAAGAGGGAGGCTCCTCCGGGCGATGACGAGACCCTGAAAGCGAGGATTATAGACCGGCCCATCCGCCCTATGTTCCCGGAAGGCTTTAGCCGCGAGGTGCAGATTATAGTTCAGATAATGAGCGCGGACAGAAATTTTGATGCAGATATTCTTGGAGTTAGCGCAGCGAGCATTGCCGTTGGGCTTTCCGAGCTGCCGTTTGAAGAGCAGGTTGCCGCCGTTAGGGTTGCCGTTGTTGATGGCAAGCCCGTTATAAACCCAACATTCGCGCAGCTGGACGTTTGCGAGCTGGATATGGTGGTTGGCGGCACAGCAAACAGCGTGTGCATGGTTGAGGGCGGCGCTTACGAGGTTTCTGAGCAGATAATGATAGACGCTATTCAAGCGGGGCACCAGGCTATAAAGGATTTGTGCAAGGCACAGAGCGAGCTGGTTGCGCGCTTGGCAAAGCCAAAAATGGTTTTGGCGCAAAAGGCAGAAAACGAAAGCGCGGCGAAAATTGCCGCAGCCGTTAAATCCGCGATATACGATGAGCTTTATAAAACGCTGCATACGCCTATGGTTAAAACCGAACACTACCCTGCTATGGCAGCTCTTGAAGAAAAAGCGGTTGCGAGCGAGGCTGTTGTTGCAATAACAGGCGAAGACGCGGCTCTGAAATCACTTGCAAAAGCGGCGTTCAAAGAGATTGAGCGCGATACCATGCGCAACATGATTTTAAACGAAGGCGTGCGCATAGATGGCCGCAAAACAACCGATATACGCCCAATTGAGATTCAGCTGGGAGTTTTGCCGCGTTCCCACGGCTCCGCGATTTTCCAGCGCGGCGAGACGCAAGCACTTGTGACTTGCACGCTCGGCACAAAGAATGATGAGCAGCGCGTTGAGACTTTGCAGGGCGAGGTGGCAAAGAGCTATATGCTCCATTACAACTTCCCGCCGTTTTCCGTTGGCGAGGTTAAAAAACTCGGCACATCAAGGCGCGAGATAGGCCACGGGCATTTGGCGGAGCGCTCGCTTAACGCGGTGCTTCCAACGCCAGATGGTTTTCCATATACAATAAGGGTTGTTTCCGAGATACTTGAGTCTAACGGTTCTTCTTCCATGGCTTCTGTGTGCGGAGGCTCGCTTTCTTTGATGGATGCGGGTGTTCCCATAAGCAGCCCGGTTGCGGGAATAGCGATGGGTTTGATTTCTGAGAAGGGTTCTGTGAACGAGGGCGGGAAAATTGAAATTCTATCCGATATAACGGGTACCGAAGACCATCTTGGGGATATGGATTTTAAAATAACCGGAACGGAGACGGGAATTACCGCATTCCAGATGGATATTAAAATAAAAGGCATAACACCTGAGCTTATGGGCAAGGCTCTTGAGCAAGCAAAGCAAGGGCGTTTGCACATAATAGAGAAAATAAAAGAGACCATCACAGAGCCACGTGCAAAACTTTCAAGGCTTGCTCCGGTTATGATACAGATGCGTATTCAAACAACAAAGATTCGCGATGTTATAGGTTCTGGCGGCGCGGTTATAAAGAAAATCCAAGCGCAGACAGGATGCAAGATAAACATTAGCGATGATGGCAATTTGGAAATTGCTGCGCCGAGCGCAAAGGCGGGTTCAATGGCAAAGCAAATGGTGGAGGACATCACGAGCGAGCCAGAGCCAAACAAAGTCTATAAGGGGAAGGTGAAATCCATTCAGCCCTTTGGCGCTTTTGTTGAGATTTTGCCGGGCAGAGATGGTTTGATTCATATTTCCGAAATTTCAGAGCAGCGTTTGGATAAGGTGGAGGATTCCGGTTTGCACATTGGGGATGAGGTAACCGTGTTGTGCTTGGGCGTTGACCCAAAGGGCAAGGTGAAACTTTCCATAAAGGCATTGAGGCAGCGGCAAGCGGCAGAAAACGCCGGCTAGCGGTATTCAGAGGAAGAAGAGGGATTCGAACCCTCGGTTCTTGCGAACAGCGGTTTTCGAGACCGCCCCGATAGACCACTCCGGCATTCTTCCTAAGTACCCCCCTTGAATTACGATTCCTTACGGAATCATAATTCCTCCCCCCGTTTTTTCCGCCCGCAGGGCTAACGGGGGGAAGGTAAATGAAATATAGTAAACTGCGGTTATTTTTTCTATATTTATGGGTATGAATAAAAAGAATCTCTTTATCGTTTCTGTCATTGCCAATGTGGCACTGATTGTGTTAATCTTCGTTGTGAAGAAAGATGCGGCTGCTCAAGCCCAGAAAACAGTGACCGAAAGATGCATACCTATGCAAAATGCTGCTAAACAAGCCAATGATTTTGTGCTGAACAACAATGTGCTATGGTCTTTGATTGACAGCACTTGGAAAAGCCCCGATAAATCAATAGCTTTTGTAAAAAAACTTGCCGAGGCTCAAAAAGTGCCTCGCTGCGGTGGCAAAGATTGTACCGGCTCCGAGGACGAAGCTAAACTGAAAGTGGATGTTTCCAGCAAACCCACAGACCGTAGCATAACCGTAGGTTGGATTAGCAAAAAAAATACCCAACCCAAATACTTTTTCAAAGTTATTTACAAAGATGTCAAAGGCAAAAACGAGCCTGTTTTTGAAACTATAGACGCATACGACCTTATGGGCAAAAGCCCTTCCCAAGAAGAAGCGGATGAATGAAAATTAGTTTGAATTGGCTAAAAAGGTACTTGGATATAAAGGTGCCTGTAGAGGAAATTTCGTCAAAGCTCACGAGTTTGGGCTTTGAGGTGGAAGGCGTTGAGGAATTTGGGAAAATTTACAGCGGCCTGCTGGTTGTGGAAGTTTTGGAATGCAACCCGCACCCCGATAGCGACCATTTGAGCATAACAAAAGTTTTTGATGGCAAAGAGAATTTGCAAGTTGTGTGCGGAGCGCCTAACGTGAAAGCCGGCATAAAAGCAGCCCTTGCTCCCATAGGCGTTGAGTTGCCGCTGCCAGATGGCAAAAGTTTGAAGATGAAAAAGTCTAAAATACGCGGGGTGGAGAGTTTTGGGATGCTCTGCGCGGAAGACGAGATTGGATTATCACAGAACCACGATGGAATTTTGATTTTGCCAAGCGATGCCCCTGTTGGCAAGCCGTTTGCAGAGCTGGGTTTTTACGATACTGTTTTTGAAATAAATGTTACACCCAACCGCCCGGACGCTCTTTCTCACTTAGGGATAGCTAGGGAGTTAGCGGCTGCGTTTGATTTGCCGCTGAAATTGCAGCAGGCAAAGCCGCTTGATGCTGCCCCTGCAACACCGATGAAATTGAGCGTTGAAGCACCCACGGCTTGCCCGCATTATGTTGGCAGGGTTATAAACGGCGTGAAAATTGCGCCAAGCCCGGAATGGCTGCAAAAGTTGCTGAGGGCTGTTGGGATGAACCCCATAAACAATGTTGTTGACATTACGAATTTTGTTTTGATGGATATTGGGCAGCCGCTCCACAGTTTTGATTTGGGCAAGCTGAAAGGCGGAGAGGTGAAGGTTCGCTTTGCCAATGAGGGCGAGAAGTTCAAAACGCTTGACGGCAAAGAGCACGTTTTGCAAAGCACGGATTTGGCCATCTGCGATGGGAACAGCCCGGCCTGCCTTGCGGGAGTTATGGGCGGTTTGGAATCTGAGATAACGGACGAGACCAAAGATGTGTTTTTGGAAGCGGCGTTTTTTAACCCGACCGTTGTGCGCAAGCAAGCCAAGAGGCTTGGGATAACGAGCGATTCGAGCTACCGTTTTGAGAGAGGCGTGGATTTTGAGTTGCAGAATTTTGCAAATGATTATGCGTGTTCTTTGATAGCGGAACTCGCTGGCGGCAAAGTCGCGGAGCAAAAGCAGGAATTTATATCCAAAGAAAATTTGCCCAAATTAAGCCACGTGCCTCTGCGCGAAGGCAGAATAGAAAAACTTTTGGGTTTAAAAATCCCATTGGAGCAAGCGAAAAAATTATTGGCTGGAATTGGGATAAAAGAGAGCGCTGGAAATTCGGGGGTTTACAATATTCCTAGCTACCGTTTTGATTTGGAGAGAGAGGCGGATTTGATAGAGGAAGTAGCTAGGTTGGTTGGCTATGACAAAATCCCTTATGATATTCCGAGTTTTAAAGCAGAGCCAAACGAACTGCCTTTGCAGGAGAAAATAAATAGAAAAATCCGCACCTCGCTTTCTGCGCTTGGCTTGCACGAGTGCCTGTCGCTCCGCTTTACCAGCAAAAAGAAAACCGAATGGGTGTTTGGGGCAAGCGAAGACAAAAGGGCAAAGCCCGCAGAGCTTCTGAACCCACTGAGCGAGGAACTTGGAGTGCTGCCAACTAGCTTGCTGCCAAATCTGCTGTTCAGCGCGGCGGAGAATGCAAAGCACCAAAAATCTGTGCGGCTCTTTGAGGTTTCTAAGGCACAGTTCCCCACGCCGGAGACCGCGAGCGAAAAAGACCCTGGGTTCAAGGAAATTCCGATGCTCGCCATAGTTTATGCGGAGCCAAAAGCGGAGTTTTTTGAGTTTAAGGGATTGCTGGAAGCGTTTTTCAAAAGGTTGCGCGTTTCCGTGAGCTTTGAAGCCCCGGAAAATGCAGAGGCGTTTTTGCACCCCGGATGTTCTGCCACTCTTAAACTTGGCAAAAAAGCACTTGGGGCTTGCGGAGAGCTTCATCCTGTTGTTCAAAATAAATTCGATTTGAAATTCAACACATTTGTCTGCGAAATAGATTTATCCATTTTGGAGAGCGCGTTTTTAGCTCCTGTTTCTTTTAAGGAATTTTCCAAGCAGATGATAATTGAGCGCGATGTTTCCATTGAGGCGGAAGAGGCCATTTCCCACGCGGAGCTGCTCTCAAAGTTCAAGGGCTTTAACCCAAAGTACCTGACCAGCATTGAGCTTATGAGCATTTACCAAGGCGATAAAATTGCGGCTGGCAAAAAAAACCTGCTCTACCGTTTTTATTACCAAGCCCCAGACCGCACCTTGACAGACGATGAGATAAACGCTATTCATACAAAACTACGCGAGAAAATTGTCGGGGCTGGGCTGGTGTTGAGATAGTCTATGCTCATAACCCTTGACAAGAGCATTTTTGATTTGCACGGGGTTTTAGAGCCTTATTTTTCCGTACAATACATGGATTCAAAAGAAATTTCCAAAGAGAGCCTTAAAGACTGCGCCGCTTTGATAGTTCGCTCAACGAGAAAGTACGGGGCAGAAACTTTGGAAGGCACGGGGGTTAAATTCATAGGGACGGTCACATCCGGGTTTGAGCATATAGACACCGAGTTTTGCGAGAGGAGCGGCGTGTTTTTGGCAACCGCTCATGGGAGCAATGCGGAGTCTGTTGCGGAGTATGTATCCGCTGCTTTGGCAGAAATATCAAAGAAAATTGGCAAGCCGTTGAACGAGTTTTCGCTGGGGATAGTGGGCGTGGGCGCGGTTGGCGGGTGTGTTAAGAGAGATGCGGAAAAGTTTGGGATGAGAGTTTTTTTATGCGACCCGCCAAAAAATCTGAACGATGATGTTTTTGAAGCGGATATAATAACGCTCCACACCCCGCTTGAAAAGCGAGGGAAATACCCGACTTACCACTTGGCAAACGAGGATTTTTTTAAGAAGATGAAAAGCAATGCTTGGTTCATAAATACAGCCCGTGGCGCGGTGTGCGATAGCGAGGCTTTGCGGAACGCTTTGCAGAATAAGCACTTGGGTGGAGCGGTTGTTGACGTGTGGGAAAACGAACCTAATATAGACGCTTCGCTTTTGCCCTTGATTGAAATTGCGACCCCGCATATAGCCGGTCACAACATAGAGGCAAAAATAAATGCGAACAAAATGGTGGTGAACGCTCTTGGAGATTTTTTTGGGATTGAGGGTTTAAAAAACTGGGAAAAGGGCAAAACCGAGAGCGATGAGCCATCGAGCGGCGATTTGAGCTACCCTATTCGCGCAGATGATGCGAATTTTCGCAAAAATCCGGGGGATTTTACCAAAATTAGGAATGGATACAAGCGGAAAAAATTTATGGTATCACTTTTGCCCAGTTCAGGTGTTTAAGGGATATGAACCAAAATCTAAACGCACAGCAGCTATACACGCGTTATGCACCTATGGTGTTCAGGCGTTGCAATAAGCTGCTCGGCGATAAAAGCTCTGCTGCGGATATTGTCCAGGAGCTTTTTGCAAAGGTTTGGGAAAAGCGAAACTCTCTGAATTTAGATTACCCGTCCAGCTTGCTGTGGCGAATGGCAACCAACTTATGCCTGAACTACATAAGGGACAGGAAACGCAGGGGCGAAAACACCAGTTGCGATGAAACGATTGCGCAAATAGCTTGCTCGGAAAATTTTGAGAGGGAAACGGAGAATAGGGACATTTTGGACAGGCTTTTTAAAAGGCACCCCGAAAGCAGCCGAACCATAGCGGTTTTGCACTTTATAGACGGCATGACTTTGGAAGAGGTGGCTGTGGAGGTGAAGATGTCCGTTGCCGGAGTTCGCAAAAGACTTAGAACCCTTAAAAATTCTTTAACCCAATTGGAGGCTGTATGAGCGTACCTAACTGGAAATTGGAGCGTTACCTGCTAGGGGAACTCCCTGCAAAGGAAATGGCTGAATTAAAAACCTTGGAGAACAAAAACATAGAGTTTTGCTCTCAGCTCGCGTTGCTTAAAAACAGCAATGAAGAATTGCTGGCGGAATATCCCGCAGAGGAATTTGCGGAAAAAATGCAAGCAGCCAAATTCAAGGTGATTGAGCCTATTAAAAACAGATGGCTTATGCCGTTCTCCGCCTGTGCTGGCTTGTTGATAACGGCAACGGTTTTGGTAAACATATTCCCCGAAGAACACGCTTTGGAAAACAACCTTGCGATGAATGAAGAAACAACCAGGGTGAAGGGCTTAAAAACGGATTTGGAAATTTGGCGCAAAACCGCAGATTCCGCCGAGAAACTCCATGACAAAAGCGAGGCAAAGGCGGGCGACCTGTTGCAGATGCGCTACGTAGCGGAGGAAAAATGCTACGGCGTTCTTTTGAGCATAGATGGCAACAAGGTTTTGACCGTACACCTCTCCGGCGAAAATGGCAGGGCAAAAGAGCTTGAGGCCGGGAGAATAGTCTCTTTGGAAAACTCTTACGAGCTGGACAACGCCCCAAAGTCCGAGACCTTTTACTTTTTTACCTCTAAGAATGAGTTTGCCCTTGCACCCGTAGCAGAAGCCCTGTTGAGCGGAAAAATGCCAAAAAGCCTGCAAGTTTCGCAAATCACGATTAAGAAAAGGTAGTTTACTATAAATAGCCACTGGTTAACTCTGAATTCCGCTGTGGCGTTCCCCCCGTTAGCCCTGCGGGCGGAAAAAACGGGGGGAGGATTTATGATTCCGTAAGTAATCATAAATCAAGGGGGGTTTACTATATTCTTGTTTATGGACACTTTTGAAATATTTTTTGCGGTATTTGTGCTGGTGTTGCTGGCGGTGGCGGTTCCCTTTGGGATGATGTTCGCAAATTGGCTGCTTTCGCCGCAAACACAGTTGAAAAACAAAGTTAAAACCGATGCTTATGAGTGCGGGCTTTCAAAGGTGGTGGGCAATGCTTCGGAGAGATTCCCCATAAAATATTATATAGTGGCTATGCTTTTTTTGGTGTTCGATTTGGAAGTGGCTTTTCTGTACCCGCTGGCTGTGGGTTTTAAAAACGGCGGCTGGGAGATGCTCGCTTTTTTGATGGTGTTTCTGCTGATTTTGGAAGTTGGATACCTTTACATTGTGCGGAAAGGCGTTTTGAACTGGTCAAAAATCAGCGACAGAATCGATTAGCTTTTTATTTGCCCGATATAGCCCAATCCACACGTCCCCAAGAATCCGTTTTTGAGCGACCCCGCAAATGGTAGATTTCCCCGCCTTTGCCACTGATAACAATTTTTGGCAAGCCGAGGCTTGCCAAAAGCGGAAATTTTTCCTGATAGGCTGCAGCAAAAGAAAGCGGAGGGATTTCCTCTTTGTTCCATTTGATTTCCACATTGCCAGGGAATTTTTTTGGATTGTAACCGGAGCCGTTGTCCAAAATCTGAATAGGCATTGCAGTTTCTGCTAACGCACCTTCTATTACGGGAACCGCGTAGCCAAAAAGAGTACCTTTGGGGCTAACATTCACCCGCCCGGATATCTTATTCACATTTTTTTCCAAAGTGGTGGTGGTGAAAATAAAGGAACGGGCAACCACGTTAGTCGTTTCGGTGCCAGTCCAGGAATGGTCCATATATCCGTAACCCTTAACCGCTACGGTGTCTCCGTTTATGCCTACGCGCCCTTCAACACGCCCATAAGGTATGTGGATATAAAGCCCGCACATTTGCCCATCCACGTTAAAAATACCATTGTTGGGGATTTTCGCGGTCTGAGCGCTTGTGAATTTTAAATCGAGAAAGAATTTGCCGTTTTTATCTGCGGTAAAGAGAACTCGATGGTCTTTGCCGGGCAGGTTCTCCATTTTGTATTCGTCTTTGATGCTTATGACGTTTGTGGTTCTGTTTTCGCTATACCGCTCTTTGGGGTATATGCGCCCCACATTTGCGCTTTTGTTCCTAAAATTCCATATTGAGAACTGCGTTCCCACTTCATTGGAGGAGTTTAGCCACGTATATGTTACGTACGCTTTGGCTCCGTTGTCCAAAACAAAGACATAGTCCCACGATTCGCTGTAGTTTTTGGAACCGCTTGGATGCCTGAAAAAATCTGCGCTTGCAGACCCTGACCCTGACCCAACCTCACCTGTAGGCTCTTGGGCAAAAGCGAGGGAAATTAAAAAAAGCAATGGTAGTAAATACATGAGGGGAATATAGAAAATATTCGGCTTCCTCTTACCGCAGTTAGCTTCCCTTCGCCGCTCTTACCGCAGTTAGATTCCCCTCGCAAACGGTTCGCTTCGCTCAATTGTTTGCTCGGAGAACTAGCTGCGGTTGAAGGCAATAGGTGGCTATTATAAGAAAAAAATTACTACGTTTCTTTGATGGGCAAGTTTTACCTGTTTTTCATGTCTTTTGTGGTTTTTATGGCTTTTATGATAATTTCCTGCGGGAAAGAGGAAGTGCTTGTTCCGAAAGCCGCTGTGAAAGAGGTTGCCGATTCCAGCGGAGTTTTGATAGAGAGAGCCAAGGAGATAGAGGCGGTTTTGCAAAAACAGGCAGATTCCATTGTTCGCCAATTCGATTCGCTAGGGGTACCTAAATGATTCGTTTTCTTTTTTTGACATTGATGTTTTTTTTCATAGCTTTTGCAAATCCGGCAGAGCTGGAGTCTGGCAAGGTTGCGGCGTGGATAACCTTGGACGGCGATGTTGACCCCGGCATGAGCGATTACGCCAACCGAGCTATAGCGGAAGCTGTTTCTAAAAAGCCGGATTTGATTGTTTTTGAGATAAACACTTTTGGCGGGCGCCTAGATGCCGCCTTTGCCATTGTGGATACCATAACGGCGTTGAAAATCCCAACCATTTCTCTGGTGCAAAAAAAAGCGATAAGCGCGGGTGCTTTGATAGCCCTTTCCAGCAACGAACTGTATATGCTGCCCAGCACCACCATTGGCGATTGCGCACCCATTGTGCAGAGCGCAGACGGGCAGCCGCAAATTGTAGGCGAAAAAATACAATCGCCTTTGAGAGCGAAGTTCCGCAACCTGGCGGAGCGGAATGGGCACCCCCGCTTGCTTTCGGAAGCGTTTGTAAGCCCCGATTTAGGCGTTATTGAGCTTTCCAACAAAGATACCACAATTTATGTGAACAGCGTTGAATACGATGACATGCCGGAAGCGGAACAGAAAAAGTGGACAAAGAAAACTCTGGTGAGAGCCGGAGAGCTTTTAACCATGACAAACGAAGAGGCGCAGCATTTGAAATTTTCAAAAGGAACGCCGGAAAACATAGAGGCATTTAAAAAGGAACTGGGCATAGCAAAAACCATAGCTATTGAAATTTCTTGGGCAGAAAAATTGACGAGATTTATAGGCGCAATATCGGGCTTGCTCATGGTTTTGGGTTTTGGCTTGCTATACATGGAATTTAAAACGCCGGGCTTTGGAGCCTTTGGCGTTATTGGCATCACGCTGATTGCAATAGTGTTTTTGGGGCAGTATGCGAGCAGCCTGCACGATAAACTTCCGCTGATTTTGCTATGCTTGGGCATTGCGCTGATGCTCATTGAAATTTTTGTTTTGCCTGGGCTTATGATTTGCGGGATACTGAGCATAGTCTGTTTTATAGCGGCACTTGTTATGTCTTTTGATGCTTCCAGTTTGCCTAACTTTGCGCCTGAGTTCAATTCCCTTTCTAATTGGCAGTACGGTTTGATGTATATAATGCTGTGCGCGGTGCTCGCTTTGTCTTTGCCCATTTTAGTTTCAAAATATCTGCTGCCAATTTTGCCAGATTCCGTGACGCCCATAAACAAGATAGATTTATCCACGGCGCATTCCCCGGTTGAGGAATTTGTGGATGAGATAAAAAAAGGCGACACAGGAGTTGCCTTGACGGATTTGCGCCCAAGCGGCCATGTTAAAATAAAGGATAAAATGTTTGATGCTCAGTCCAGGAGCGATTTTATAGTAGCCGGAACAGAGGTAAAGGTTGAATTTGTGGAAGCCGGGAAGGTTTGGGTTGCAACACTCACAGCCTGAACGATTTCAACAACATAGTAAGGGCAACCGAGCCGTAAATTATGTGACCGAGCCACGCACCGAGCCACGGGTCCAAGATTCCGTTTTCGCCCATTTGCAAACCCACCCTAACAACTATATAGTAACTGAATGTGAAAATTATCCCTATGCCAAATTGCTGGCTCAAAGAACTGCCCCGCTTATACTTATGCGAGAGCGAAAGCGCAATTATCAAGGTCACCAAAGCCGTCACCGGCCCTGAATATTTAAAATGCCACTGGGTTTCCATCTTTGTTGTATCTTCGCCGCTTCGCTTTAACAGTTCAATTCTGCGGCTTATCTGCTTTGTGTTCATCTCCTCATGGCTTTGCCTTTCGTTTATTATGTCTTCTGGCAAAACGCTGGTCTGCTTCCCTATATCCTTTGTTTTGAATTTATATGCCTTTAGACCTTTGTCGTCTGTGAAAAACCGCGCCCAGCCATCCGATAAAATCCAAGAGCTATCGCCCCACTCTATTTTTTTTGCGTCATAGCGGGCAACGGGGTTGCTCCTGTTATGCAAAACCAAAGAAACCATTTCCCCTCTTTTTGCTATGCCGTTGTAATATTTGAAATACCAATCCGAATGGTCGGAGCCTATAAACACAAACTGATGTTTTTCCTTTATCCTTGGATTTTTTCTCTGCTCCATCCTAGTTTCTGCAATTTCCAAGCGGCGGTAGTTTGCGTCCGGCAAAAATATTTCTCCAATGCCAAAGAGCAAAGTTGTTATTATTATGCCAGCGGCAAAAATGGGAGTTAGTATTCTAAACGGGCTTATGCCCGCGCCCTGCATCGCCGAGATTTCCAAATGCCTGGTCATTGCGCCAACGCTGGCTATTGCGGTAAGCATTATCGCGACAGGGGAAACCAAGTAGATTATGTATGGCAAATAGTTTAAATAGTATTCCCCGGTTTGGTCCATTCCCCTTGCAAGCCACATTTTTATATTGCTCACAAAGTCTATTATTATGAATACCACTATGCTGCCTACCATTATCAAGGTAAACAATCTCAAAAAATTCCCTAATAGATACTTGGAGAATCTCATAGCTTTGCAACTCGCCATGTTAAGAATAAACCGACTGTCCCAATTAACGCATTGCAAGCCCACATCGAAATTGCAGGGGGAATTATCAAGCGGTCTGCCAAGTTTTCGCCGCCAATTAAGCATACCCAATAAATGGTGAAAAATCCAAGGCTATAGACCGTCCCAGGCCCAATGCCGCCACGTTTAGCTATTATGCCAAGCGGGGCACCTATAAGGGCAAATATGATGCACGCAACAGCGGTGCTTATCTTTTTGTGAATTTCTACCCTGTATATGGCAACTCGCTTTAAAAAAGTTTCTCCTCTAGTGTTCATCCTCTCCATTTGCCTTGAAATTTCCATTTCCTCTTTTTTTACATTTTCCACAGCTGCCTGGTGACTTTTTATGTTTTTCAAAACCTCCTTGCTCTTTAACCCCTCCGATAAAGCAGAATCCTTTTTCATAAGCGCAGCTAGCATATCCGCTCTTTGCCAAATTATGGGTTCAAATTCAGCTATCAGTTTTCGCATTTCGCCATCGGTTTCCCATATCGCTTCCCTTAAATCGCTTATTGGCAGCTCGCGCTGCCCTCGGTTTTTTTTGTCCGTGCGCTCAAACCGGTCGTCTATATTCTGAATGGCAAAATCCTGGTTTGCAAAGAGAATCCTAAAATAACGCTCAGGGTCTTTGGGGTCAACAAAATGATTTTCGCCATTTCTCAGATGGAGCATCAGGGTTGTGCCCATATCCACGTATTCCATAGAAGCACTGTCTGATGTTATAACACGTGGGTAACTCCCGCCTATTTCAAAGATTTTTATGCCGTAAAGCATGGCCTCGTGATTGTCTATGTGAGAAACCCAAAGCTGAATGCCGGGGAACTGGTTTATGAGCTTGCCCTCGTCTATCATGGCGTGCGGCCTTTTGCGGGTTATGGACTGCATGAGCATTGAGCTGCGGTAATTTGCCTCTGGCAAAACCCAATTGTTAAAGCCTATTAAAAGCACCATGAGCATAACAGAAGCTAGAATAACCGGGCGCATAAGCGAAAACGGGGAAATTCCGGCGGCTTGCATAGCCACAATCTCCTTGTCCGAAGAAAGCCTGCCAAAAGTCATCAAGGTAGAAGCCAGCACAGACATCGGGGCGGCAAACCCTACCATCCAAACCACGTTAAGCCCAAAAATTTCCAAAACAATGTGCATGGGAATCCCCTTTGAGAGGATTTTATCCAGCACTTCTACTAAAAAATTTATAATAAACAGAAAAGTAGTCACAAAAAGCGCTGCAAAAAACGGAGCGATATGCTCTTTAAGCACATAACGGGTTAAAATCATTACGAAAAGAATATAGTAATTCATTTTTTCTATATTAATGCCATTATTCACAGCAAGGAGAAAAGTTATGGCCATTGCTAAACCTATCATCAACGAAGAGATGCAGAAAAAGGCATTGGAGCAGTATAATGCTGAAGTTGCCTTCCGCTCCGATGCTTATTGGGATGCTGTAGAAAGTGACAACCCTATTGTGCAGGGATTCCGCTACATAATGAAAAACTATGAAATATCCTTTGAGAAACAGGAGAAACTTGGTAAACGAGGCGAAGGCTACAAGCTATGCGTCAGCAGAAGAAAGCGGCCAAGGATTGATTTATGAGATTTATTGCCGCGGCGCTTTGGCGCTTCGGGTATTTGATAGACTCCAAAACAAGGCTTGCCCCAAAAAGAAGCGCGAGATTCCATACCCCGCTCATAGGCGTTGGGAGCTTGCTTGTAGGCGGAGCGGGAAAAACCCCATACACAGCTTTTTTGGCAAATAAATTGAAAGCTCAAGGCTTTAAAGTCGGGATTTTGTGCAAAGACACCGGCGATGAGAATCTATGGTTCAAAAAAAAAGGTTTTGAGGCTTTTACAGGGAACCGTTTTGAGCTTTGCAAAGAATTGGACGGCAAGTTTGACGTTTTGATAAGCGATGACGGTTTGGAAGACCGCCGCCTTAGCCATGCCTTTTGGTTTTGCCTAACATGGGACGAAGGCGCGGAAAATTTGCGGGACATTATACCTTACGGGAATTGCCGCAGCTTATGGAAAGACCACCCTGAGATTGCTTGCGTAAAAAAATGCGCCATGGAGTGGGAAAAAAACGCTGAAAGCGCAGATATTGTATTTTACATGAAACCGCCCTTGAACGCGAGCGGCGAGGTTTTGCCGCAAAATTCCGAGATAGTGACCATTGCCGGCATTGCGCGCCCGCACAGATTTTATGAAGGCTTGCAGAAAAATTACTCCATAGCGGAAAAAATCGACTGCCCCGACCATTTCAACATACAGAAAAAAACGGAACAGGCATTGAAACTGGGTTTGCCCGTTGTGACAACGGAAAAAAACGCAAGCCGCTTATCGCAGAGCGTTTTGGAAAACAGGAATGTTTTTGTGTGCGAGCTAGGGGTCAACCAGCTTTGCCACCACCGCAGTGACAACCAAATTCACCAAAGCGACGTTCAAAAGGATAATCCAACCCAGGTGCATAACATGGTCATAGCGGAATCGTGGCAAAGTCCAACGGAACCAAATCCATAACCAGCAGAAAAAGCTCATCTTAAAGAGCAAAACCAAAATTTGAATCATGGCGGCGATTAAAGCCGCTGCAAAGCTCTCCGCGTTTATATCCCTCGCAAAATAAAGGGAAGCCACGCCTATAACTAGCAAAGCTGGCACCGCAAGCCAACCGAGAGCTTTATACAAAGCCCATTCCTTTAAGCGAGTTTTCCGGTCTGAGGCTTTGGATTTTCTGTACCAGTTTGCATAACGGTGCATCATAAACAGGAAAATCAAGGTGCCTAGAACAAACACTCCGCAAATTATAGCCAAAGCCTGAGCGGAATTGGCTTTTAAAGTTTCCGTGCTAACAAAGGGTATGCTGTAGCCACCCAAGAACAAGGTTGCAAGCAGAGCGGCGTTTATGGCGATGTGCGCATATTCACCCATATAGAACATGGCAAAGCGCATCCCGCTGAACTCGGTGTGAAAGCCCGACACAAGCTCGGACTCGCCTTCTGCCACGTCAAATGGGGCGCGACCCGTCTCTGCCACGAGCGATACCAAAAAAATCACAAAGGCAATAGGCTGAACCAAAATTCCCCAGCCGTGAGATTCTTGCCAAGCCACCATGTCTTGCAGGTTGAAGCTACCCACTAATATATACATACCTAACAGGGAAAGCCCCATAGATACTTCGTAACTTATCATCATGGCTCCGGCGCGCATACCGCCCAAAAGCGAGTACTTGGAATTGGAAGCCCATGAGCCTAGCACCGTCCCATAAATGCTGAGAGACCCTAAAGCAAAGAGCCAAAGCACCCCTATATCCAAATTAAGGATTGAACCACTTACCTGCACAACTTGCCCGCCCCACTCAAAAATCATAGGGCCAAACCAGGGAATAACCGCCGGAGACAAAAACACCACCATAAACGGAATGGCTGGCGCGAACTTGAACCAAAAACCGTGAGCCTCGCGTGGCTGGAACAATTCTTTTGTGAATAATTTTAAGCCATCTGCCCCATTCTGCACAAGACCAAAGAGCCTTATGTGCGATAAAAAAGAAACAAGAGGGATGCCTGTTCTGTTTGGGCCTTGCCTATCTTGTATAAAACCCGCTCCGCGCCTCTCCAAAGTTATCATAAGCGCGATAAATACCACGGGTATAAATATAAAGGCGAATTTTGCAAGCATAATGCACCATTCAACCGTGGGCTTTTGCGAATAAAGAACTGTTAAGGCATCTATCATTTAAAAAGTAATGTAGAAAAATATATAGTAAATGCTGATTAACTCACGACCTTAACTTTATTCCATCAGCATTCCCCCCTTGAATGGAGATTTTTTAACAAAAATCACCATTCGTCCCCCCGTTTTTTCCGCTCGGAGAGCTAACGGGGGGAACGCCACAGCGAAATTCAAAGTTAATTAGTGGCTACTATAGTAAATGCTGATTAACTCACGACCTTAACTTTATTCCATCAGCATTCCCCCCTTGAATGGAGATTTTTTAACAAAAATCACCATTCGTCCCCCCGTTTTTTCCGCTCGGAGAGCTAACGGGGGGAACGCCACAGCGAAATTCAAAGTTAATTAGTGGCTACTATATTATGTAATCGCCTATTTACTATATTATCCCTAAATGGAAAGCTGTTTGTTCTGCAAAATCGCAAATCATGAGATTCCGGCGGAAATTCTCTATGAAGATGACCGAATTATGGCTTTTAAGGATATTTCTCCGCAAGCGCCCGTGCATTTTTTGCTAATTCCCAAAAAACACATAGAGAATTTAATGGAAACCGCAGAAAACGACGAATCTCTGCTTGGGCATATACTTTTTTGCGCCCAAAAAATTGCAAAGCAAGAAGGCTGCGAAGAGAAGGGCGCCAGATTTGTATTAAATTGCAAAACGGATGGCGGGCAAACGGTTAACCACTTGCATTTACACGTGTTAGGAAAAAGAATGTTGTATTGGCCACCTGGATAAATGGATAAATTCAATATAATACTATATGCGAACGCAAATAATTATCCTTCACCGCTACGCTTATGGCGACACTTCTTGGATAGTGAAAGCCCTTAGCCCGGACGTGGGCATACTTTCGCTCCTTGTAAAGGGAGCAAAAGCCAAAAATTCGCAGTTCAAAGCGGGGATAGACCCTTTTGCGCACAGCGAAATTGAAATCCGCTACAACCGCCACAGAGGAAATTCGTCTCTGATAATCCCCAAAGAGGCATATCTGCAAAATTATTTTCCAAAAATGCGCTCAAACCTGCAAAGTTTGGCTACGGCGCAACTGATGGCGGAGATTTTGCTGAAATTGGGAAACGGAAGGTCTCATGCTTCGGAAGAATTCAAGTGGCTGCTTAACAATTTGGAATACTTAGAGTTAAATAATGCCGTCAAAGAAAATTCTCTTTCGCTTTGGCTGCATAAACTGTGCGACATATTAGGTTATGCACCCACGCTTTTGAAATGCGGGCAGTGCGGGCAAGAAATTTTGCAAGGCCCGGCGGATTTGTGGCCCGCTTTGGGCGGAGCGATATGCAAAAATTGCCTTGGAAAACGAAAATCCAGCTATGACCCTGCCTTTTTGCAAGAACTTGGGAGCTTTGCAAACGGAAAAAGCGAGGAAAAACAGATTTCATGGCAGCGCATAGAGAATTTTTTTCTGGGTCACCTAAAGGTACACACCGGTTTATTGGATAATTTAAAGTCATGGGAGTGGCTTTTGGAAACAAGAAGGCTAGGAAGTGGATAAAAAAGACTTCTATTTGATGAAAAAAAACGGAAAAGCTATATCAATGGTGACCGTTTACGATGCTGCTTTCGCCAGAATGGCGGAAGCAGCCCAAATAGATATGCTCCTAGTTGGGGATTCCGCCGCAAACGTAATGCTTGGGATGGATAGAACCGCTGACATATCTATGGAAGCGATGTGTTTATTCACAAATGCCGTAACACAAGGCGCACCAAAGAGTTACGTTATCAGCGACATGCCTTTTGGTTCCGATGCGGAACCAAAAACCGCTGTGCTAAACGCAAAAAAATTGTTGGAAGCGGGAGCAGATGCGGTAAAAATAGAAGGACTGCCGCTAAAATCTCTTAAAGCATTGCGAGAAAACGAAATAGAAATAGTTGGTCACCTAGGTTTGCTCCCCCAAACTGCAAAAAATTTTAAACAAGTTGGGCAAAATGAAGAAGAAGCGGAGAAAATTTTGGAGCAAGCGCAAATTTTGGACGGTTTGGAACCCTGCGCAATAGTTTTAGAGCACATTCCAAGCACCCTTGGGCAGAAAATATCGCTGGCTATAAACGCCCCAACTATCGGAATTGGAGCGGGTAAGCACACTGACGGGCAGGTACTTGTGATGCACGACCTCCTTAAGATGCATCCTTTTAAACTTCCGCCCTTCGCCAAGTGCTTTGCAAACTTTTGGGAAGCCGGAGTGAGTGCTTTTTGCGAGTATAAGAATTGGATAAATGAAAAATAATTTTACATTTGTAAAAAAAAATAAAAAAAATTTAAAAAAAGTAATTTTTTTGTTGCCAAAGTCAAAAAAAAAATCTATATTTGTCATTGACATTCACAAACAAAAGGAGTACTCCTCATGGCAACAAAAACCGTTATCAAAAAAGCAGCCCCTAAGAAGGCCGCTCCAAAAAAAGCAGCAAAAAAAGCAGCTCCTAAAAAAGCCGCTCATAAAAAAGCTGCTAAAAAATAACGTAACATTGCTCACAAGCCTCCAACCGAAAGGTTGGAGGCTCTTTTTTTATCTCGTTGGAGGCTCTTTTTTTTATCTCATTTTAATTTTTTGCGGAAAATAATCACCGCAACCACCACCGCCAGCGAAAATATGAACAAAATCTGCTCAATATAATCACCTACATAGTAATACGGAGTGGAGCGAGTCTCTAAAGATATGTTGTTGACTATTATTTTTTGGTCAAAAAGCTCGGTTTTCTCTATTATCTTGCCGTTAGCCGCTATAAACGCGCTGATGCCCGTGTTTGCCGCCCTTACAACGCCTATTCCGCTCTCCACCGCATGGGCACGTACTAAATTAAAATGCTGGTAAGGGGCAATGCTTTTATAAAACCAGCCATCATTTGTGATATTGGCTATGAATTTTGCCCCTTTTCGCTTTGCTTCCCTCAAAATACCGCCATAAATGGCCTCGTAACATATAAGAGGGCTAAAATCCCCCGGCTGCCATATACGTATGCTGTCTCCGGGAGAAAAATCCCCGCCGCCTAAATCCACGTAGTTTATAACAGGAAAAACGTTGTCAAAGGGCATTTTTTCGCTAAAAGGCACAAGATGTATTTTTCTGTACTCCGGTATATAGGAATTGGAGCCAGAACCGAATAAAAAAGCCGAATTGTACACTCCGTACTTTCTATTCCTCTTATTTTCTTTTGGCCTGTCCCAAGCTCTGCTCAAAGCACCCATGAGAATAGCCGTATTATGTTTTCTCGCATACCTTTCCAAAAACATCTGTTCCCTGAAACGTATATCTATAAAGTCCGGGATGGCGGTTTCTGCAAATAAAATCAGAGCTACGGTATCAGGCTCTAAGGTGCTGAACAAATCCCAGGTCTGCTTCATAATGGAGTCGTAATATCCTTTGCTCCATTTTTTTGCTTGGGGAACGCTGGGCTGCACCACGGCAACGGTTAAAACCTCTTTGGCGGCGTCTGATTTATTTTCTTCGCAGGTTATAGCATTATGCCCGCCAATATATAAGAGCGCTGCCAAAACAAAAGGCACAAAAAAACGAACCTTATTGTTTGGGGCAGCCGATGCAAAGCACATATTTGAAGCTATTATTATTATGGATGCCCCAAAGACCCCAAAAAGCGCATAGGATTGTATAAGCTCAAGGCTGTTCCCAAACACAAGCCCCAAAGAAAGCCAGGGGAAGCTCATGTCGCCTTTGGCACGCAAAGCCTCAATGCCTCCCCAAAAAAAAGGGAAGAGGCAAACCAGCGGGAATTTTCCAAAGCGAACGTCTTTTATTTTAACAAAAACCCACGCGCATAAAACCGTGAACAGGCTTAAAAAAGCAACCGCCAAAAAAAGCCCGGAAAATATAAGAGCCGGTGGTGCTACATCGCCAATATGGTAAAGCCAATATATGCTTATAGCGTTGAACAAAAAAGCGCCGAGGGAGCTTGCTACCAAGGCTCCTTTTATATTTGCCGTTTTTAAAACGTAAAACCAGGGAGCTAGGAACACAAGGGCTCCAGGCCCAAGCGGAAACGGCGGGAAAGAAAAAGCCATAAGCCCCCAGCTGGCGAGCGAAAGCAAAATGGCTTTTGTTGTACTCATCTTCAATTTTCCGTATATAACCAATCTGGATTATTCCTCAGTTTTTCGGTAACAGTTTGCATAACCTGCTCCGCAACAAAAGAATCACCATCGTTGATCAATTCCAAATTCTTTTTATAAGAATATAGTTCATCTGGAACCCTACGTTTGCCATCTTCTGCAAACCGCTCCAAAGCGTAATTGCACACGTCAAGAGCCTTTTTAAAGAACTTTTGCAGCACCAAGCAATTAGCGTAGGTTTTCCATGTTATAAAATAATAGGGACCTTGCACCGCAAGCTCGTATATTTCACAAGCACGTGCATATTCGCCTTTGTCTGCGTAAAGCTCTGCCATAAGGGAATCTATCCTCGCGCAGTGTTTGGGGTTATCTTTTTCCTTTTCCTTTATGGCTTCGTAAAGGTCCAAAGCCTTTGCAAAGTAACTCGCATTGCTGCGCGCAAGACCTGCATAGCAAAGGGCTACGTTTCGCCAGGTTGCAAAGAAGTAATCCGTTTCCCAATTTATCTCGTTGTAAATCTCAAGAGCTTTTACGTAATCCTGTTTTAAGCGATGGATAAAGGCTATAGATTTTTTTGCCGAGATGGAATACATATTGTCTTTTTCCATCTCCGCTATTTTTTGGTAATAGACCAAAGATTCGTCTAGCCTCCTCATCTGGCATATACAATCCGCAAGGCCGTCGTAAACTTCCCTGTTGTAGTTTTGGGCGCACTTCCTGTAATAAGCCTCTGCTTGCTCAAACCTTTTATGAAAGCGCAAAATGTTTGCCATTGTTATATTCAGAGAAAACGAAAGCGGATTTTTATTCAGATAGGATTTTGTGAAATTAACCGCCTGGCTTAGGTTGCCAGCTCTGCTGTAATTTATGGCAATGGACATTATTGCGCGTTCGTTTTCCGGCTCTTTCATAAGCAGCTGCACAAAACATTCGTGAGCTTTTATGTAATCGCCTTTCTCTTGCCAAACCCTGCCCATAGACATCAGCGAGTAAGTATCTTTAGGTTCCTTTTCCAGCAGCTCGCTCAAACACTCGGCGGAATCGTTGTACTTGCCGAGCTTGCCCAAAAACACGGCGCGCATTTTTTTTGCCAGCTGAGAATCCGGCTGTATTTTCAATAGCTGGTCTATAACGCCAAGGGCCTTTTCGTATTCGCTGTTCTTTGCCAAGCAAGATGCCAGGTTGTGCAGAACGCTGACGGAATTGCCGGATTTTTTTGCAGCAAGCTCAAAGTAAGGAATGGCTATGGAAAAATTCCGCTCTTTATGGTGTATGCGCCCTATGGCGTTTTCTATTTCCCAAACCTTGTCTGCGCCTTCCGTCTTCTGAGCTTTTTGGAGCAGCTCAAGCGCTCTTTCGGAATCTCCGTTGTCCATCACTTTTGATGCCTTTTTAAAAATCTCGTAAGCGGGCAATTCAAATCTTGAATCATCTTTTTGGTTTACAGCATCCATATTTTCCAACTGCTTGCGCGCTGCCATGCTTTCAAAAAAGTTTATGGACTTATTAGCGGAGTTTCTGTGCGCAGGGTTTTGGTCTATGGATAATATATAGCGGTACACCTTTAGCGCAAGCGGGAACTTCTGCAATTTGGAAAGCACCGTTGCTATTGAATTGTAAAGCGTGAAGCTATAGCTGCGCCCTATTTTCCTCGCTTTGTTGTAATGCGAATATGCCCGGCGGTAATTCTTCTCGGAAAAGGCGATGATGCCCGCGAGCAAATGCCCTTCCGGTGAATTTGGGGTAAGCGAAAAAATTAAATTGCAGCACTCCCAAGCTCCTTTGTAGTCACCTTGCGTATGAAGGATAGTGCCTTTTAATTTTAAAGCCTTTTCGCTTTCGCTATTCACCTGCCGCAGAATTTTGTTTGCGCACTCCATTGCTTCCGTCAAATTCTTTGAATGGAAAAGCGTATAGCCAAGCGATATAAAAACTTTTTCCACGTCCGAGTTTTGCGGATTTTCGTATTTGAGCACGTCGCAAAGAATCTCGTAAGATTTTTTGAAGTCGCGCTGCATCTGCTTAACAACCGCCATGGATGTAAAGATTTTTATGTTGTGAGGCCTAAGCGCAAGCGAAGACTGGAAACATTTATAGGCATCGTCAAATAGATTTAGCTCCATATAAGCTATGCCCATGTTGTACCAGACACCAGCCACGTCATTGCTGGAGTTGCCGCTTGTCTGCGCTAGCTTCAGCGAAAGCTGCAACTCCGTGATGGCGGACCTCTGCTGGTCGGTCTTCAAAAGCATTAAGCCCAAAAGCGAATGAAGCTCAAAAACCTCATTGTTAGGGTCTTGCTTTTTCAGTTCCAAAATCACCTTTAAAAGATTTTGGAACTCCTTAGAGCGCCTCTCGCCTGGCAAGTGCGCCGCCTCAGTGATTTGCAAAGAGATGCGTGCGCATTCCTCTTTGAGGTCACTATATGAATTATCGCAATTGGTATTATTAACTACCATATCTATCTCCTCCCTCTCCTTATTACATCAAAATTAAAAAATTTAAAATTTAAAAAACAAATTTATATATAAAATTCCTATATTTCACTCCTTTTTTTTGACTTTGACTCTATTTTTTTCGTTGACCTTAACAACCTTGGGCTTCCAGCTCTTGGCCTCCTCTGTTGTCATTGATATATACGCTGCTATTATAACCAAATCTTTTTTTTGCACAAGGCGCGCAGCAGCCCCATTCAGGCATATAGTGCCCGATTTGGACTTGCCTTCTATTACGTAAGTCTCAAAACGCTCTCCATTGCTCATGTTCAGTACCTGAACTTTTTCGTGCGGAAAAAGCCGAGCCGCCTCCATAAGCTCTTTATCTATTGTTATTGAGCCTTCATAATCTAAACAAGCATCGGTTACTGTGGCTCTATGAATTTTACTTTTCAATAATTCTACTAGCATATTTATATTAATCTAGAAAATTTTTTTGTTTCTGTTTCTATGTTTTTTGCGCCAAATATGGCGGAACCTATAACAAAAATGTTTGCGCCCGCTTTTTTGGCGAGCGGCATGGTTTTTAAATTAACCCCACCGTCTATTTCTATTTGCAAATTGGGTTTTATGGTGCGCAGGTAGCTGATTTTATCCAAGCAATACGGGATTAGCGATTGCCCGCCAAAGCCGGGGTTCACGCTCATTATCAAAACCATGTCTGCCAAGTCCAGCACTTCCGCTATGGCTTCCAGCGAGGTGGCGGGGTTTATGGAAACGCCGGCTTTGCACCCAAGTTCCTTTATTCTGTTCAGCAAGCGGTCTAAATGCTTTGTTGCCTCTGCATGGACGGTTATATATTGAACGCCAGCTTTTGCAAAGGCCTCCACATGCAGTTCCGGCTGCTCTATCATCAAGTGGCAGTCCAAGGGGAGCTTTGTGCACTTGCGGATTTGCGCCGCTATGCCGGGACCAAATGAGATATTCGGGACAAAGTTCCCATCCATTATATCTAGGTGTATCCAGTTTGCGCCGCCACGCTCGGTGGCTTTTATGTCCGCCTCCAAATGCAGGAAGTTTGCATTCAAAACGCTCGGAGCTATTATTGATTTGTCAGATTTCAATTTGCCCTGCCCATGCGCACACGCATCTGCAATCATCCATAAGGGCAGGGTGCCCTTTTACCAATACATCCGCTTTGCCAGGGAGCCAAGGAGATACGGTACTAGGTACGCAAGGCGCGCCCAGCGATTTGCATTGCCCAAAAGGTTTTATGTTTACCATGGGTTTATAGTCCATGATGTTTGCCATCAGTTCCCCGCGCATATACACGGGGTTTGACGGATGAGTCACTTCCAAAGCAGACCGCTCAGAACCCATTGAGCATTTTAATTTTGTTCCTTTGCATACATAGTTAGGCATAGATTGGTAAATATAGAAACTTGTTCTTTGTCCGGGTGTTTTTTTGATATATCCGCTGCAAAGGCTTGGAGCAAAATTTTTTTTGCCTGTTCTAAATCTATGCCGCGGGATTGCAAAAAGAACAGCGAATCTTCGTCCAAGCCGCCGCAGGTGTTGCCGTGCGAACATTCAACGTCATCGCAGTAAATTTTGAGTTCCGGCTTTGAGATTACCTTTGCGTTTGGCGAAAGCAACATGCTGTTCACCAACTGCCTTGAACTTATGTTTGAGGAATGTTTGCCAACTTCCACAATCCCGTTAAAAACCGCTTTTGAATTATCGCTCAATATATGCCTTGCAAACAAAAAGCTCTTTGTGTTCTGCGCATTGTGCGCAACCCGTATTTTCTGCTCCGTCTTTTCCTCTTTGCCAAAAATGGAAAGGCTCCTGTACTCAAAAACCGCCCCTTCACCGCAAAGCTCAACGCTCAGGTCGTTTTGCGAATTAAAAGACAATATGCTCAGGCATTCGTTCTGCGCCAGGGAGAATTTTCTCGAAACATTCTCGGAAATAAACAGCAAGCTATTCATATCCCCTTTCTTCCAATTCCAAAGCCAGCTCAGAGCCGCCGCTCCTAGCTATTTTGCCATCCATCAAAACATGCACAAACTTAGGCTTTGCATAATCCAGCAGCCGTTGATAATGCGTTATCAGCACAATGGAGCGTTGCTCATTCATCAAATTATTTATCCCGCTTGCGACTATGCGCAGGGCATCTATATCCAAGCCGGAATCCGTTTCGTCTAAAAAGGCGAGGGCTGGCTCCAGCATAGCCATCTGCAAAATCTCATTTCTCTTTTTTTCCCCGCCGCTAAAACCTTCGTTCAGCCCGCGTTCCTTAAAGCGGGAATCCATTTCCAAAAGCTGCATGGCATTTTCGAGTTTTTTGTTAAACTCGCCATCGCTGACCTTTGGCAGGTTGAGCGCCTTGTGTTTTGCGTCTATGGCGGCGCGCAAAAATTCCTCATTGCCAAGCCCCGCTATTTCCAGCGGATATTGGAAGCCTATAAAAAAGCCAGCGTTTGCCCGCTCGGAAACAGATAGCTCAAGCAGATTTTTTCCAAGAAATTCTATGCTGCCTTTTGTGACTTTGTAACCGGGATGCCCGGCTATGGCTTTTGAGAGCGTGCTTTTGCCGGCTCCGTTAGGCCCCATAATGGCGTGAATTTCCCCTTTGCCAACAGATAGATTTAAACCTTTTATTATTTCCGTTCCGTCTGCGAGAGAGACATGTAAATCTTTTATGTGAAGCATCGGGAAAAAGATAGTTATTTTATTATCATATAAATTTTTGTATAGGCACCTGCCATGTCGTCATTTTCCATGGTCCCTGCCATCAATAACAAATCATTTGTTCTATCCCTGCTCGCGCTTATATCATTTATAATTTCCTGGAACATTTTTTTATATTCATCTGCCATCTTGTCTATTGGAAGGTTATAGCCATACCACAACCCTCTATATGTCATTATAAAGCCTACTTTTTCGTAAATCTCAACTATGTCTCCTTTTGAGTCAAACAAATAGACGCGGGCTACCAAGGTGTGATTCACCTTTGCTTCGGGGACTCCCACAACATGCAATATGAATGTCAGGTAGTCGATGTTTATGATGTCAAATAATTTTCTTTCGGTTCTGTCAAAGCTGTGGCTGATGTAATAGTAGCCCCAGGCATTGGTATCCTTTGACGAGAAGCCTTTTACGATTTTATCTGCGGTTTCAAGGGTCATGCTGCTTCTGTCGTGGAATTTCAGCGGCAATATGTTTTGTTCTATATATTGGTAAGAAAAGTCCACCGAATTGATGTCAAACCGCTTTGTTGCGCAGCTGGTCAATAAAAAGCCCAAAAAAACGAGTGTTGCGTACGTAACGTACGTAGTGTGACTATTTTTGCGATTTTCTCTCATTCCGTTATAAAATATAGAAATTGGGTAATTCTAGTAGGGGCAACCACGGGTTGCCCCTACTAGAATGCCTCGTTCACCTGTATTGCGGCGCCTATTTCTTTTCTGTCTATTATGCTTAGGTCGCCGCGGATGTGGGTTTTGCTGTCTTCGTTTATCAGGAATCTGCCGCCTATGCCCATTGAGCTGTGCCAGCTGTTGCCGCTGAGGTCGCGTAGCCCGTCGCCTACTTTGGCGGCTTCGTAAAACAAGGTTCCCTTGATGCGCCAAAAAAGATGGCTGCGCAGCTCGGATTGCAAAACCCAAGAGGTCCTGTCTGCCAAAAGGCCTTTGCTTAGTCCCCTCAACTGCCCTATTCCATCGGGCTTTGCCAGGCGGTCAAAGGGAACGGTGCGGTCAAAATCCTCCAAATAAGAACCGAGCGCCAGCACGCCCTCCGGCAGCATAGGCAAAGGGATATACATCCTTGTATCTAGATTTTTCCAAACAAAAAAGTTTGCCTTGCCATGCCAATTATTGTCTTTTGAGTTAAAAAATATATGCCTGAACTGAACAAAAGCACCCTTGCGGGGCCAGTCGTTCTTTTCGTTGCTGCTGTATGTTAAATTGTAGCCCGTGCCAAGCCTCTTGGAATTTTTTACATCCGTGTTGTGAAATTCCAAAAAATTATTGCTGTATTTAAAAGATATGTATTCCATGTCTATCTCCGGCCCGTAGGTGAATTTGCCCTGCCAGGATTCCGGCAAAAATAAATCCGTCCTAAGAGATACCGGGGCGCGAATGCCCTTGGCGGTGTAAATGCCAAATCTGCTTTCGTCTAAGTTGTTGCCAACGCCAAAGTATTGCGTAGGCCAGCTTTGCAGGGATAAATACACCAATAGGCTCCAATGCCTGTTGAATTCAAGAAGCAGCCTGTTCTCCACAGTCGATTGGTTTTTGAACGAAGACATCACCGCAAGCATGTAGTTGCTTCCCGCGCTTGAGCCGTCTTGTGCCGGGGGTTCTATGAAGAGCAGCATGCCCACGCCCAGGATAATTCCCGTTTCTTCCGTGTACCCGCCGAGCGGCAAAGCTAAAATTCTTTTGAATTCAAATAAATCTCCGTCTTCCGCCGCTTGAGCAATAAGCGAAGCGACAGACAGGATAAGAATAACGAATTTTTGCATGAAGTTTAGAGGAATATAGAAATTTTTCTATTTTGTTTCTATATGCACTTTATAACAGTACTTTTGTTTTTGGCAGTTCCGGTGTTTGCGGCGAGGGATAACGTTCCTGACCCTATTGCGCAGCAGCGCGTTCTTGATTCCATAAAGCAAGAAGTTGAGGCTCTTAAAAGAATTAGGCTGGAAAAAGCAAACCAGCTGGAAAAGGCGGAGGCGGCTCGCTGGCAGGGCCGCTATGCCCAAAACCAGGCAAGCTCCGAATATCAAAACGAAACACGTTTTTTGGAAGGGCGCTATACCAAAATCTCCGAAGACATATCCCGCACGGCAACCGAACTCGGTTCGCTGCGCAACTTGGCGCTTGAGCAAAAGGAGAGGAACGCCGCTGTGCAAAGCGGTTTGGATAATTTTCATGCGTTGGTGAAACAATCCATCGCTAAAAGAGCAGAGGAAATTCCGCAGGATTTCCCGGCTAAGATGGAGGAGCGCTTGCTGAACTTTGCAAATAACCCGCCCACCATAGAGACTTATTTCAACGATTTGCTAAGGCGGCTTGAATTGACGCAAACACAGGAGTTTGCCGCAAAAGATTCCTATAGGCTTAGGCTTGGGACGGTGTTCTATGCGAGCGCTACGGAAAATGATATGCAAGCGGTTTTGCGAACAGGCACTCTGCAAGGGAAGCTGTTTGAGTGGCGCTCCACATTTTCAAAAGAGCTAGAGGCGGATTTTAGGCGGGCTGTTTTTAATGCGCAGCAAGGGGCGGATTCCGCGTGGGTTCCAATAGATGTTCTGCAAACAAAATCCATCATGGGCAATTTCAGCAGCACCGAGCAGAGCTATCTGCAAAAATTTTTATCGTGGTTCAAGGCGGGCGGGCTTGTTATGTACCCGCTCTCGCTTGTTGCGCTTGCCGCTCTGTTCTTGGCCTTTGAGCGCGCTTTTGTGCTGTGGAAGCGCGGGCATATATCAAAGACGTTTGTAAATAAATTGCAACCGCTTGTTAAGAGCAATAGAATTTCTGAGGCAAAAATTCTATGCCAAAAGCAGAACACCTGCTTGGGCAAAATTTTGGGGACTATTGTGGAGAACTGCGAGCACGGAAAGGAGCAGACGCAAAAGATTTTGCAAGAAATTCTGCTGGCGGAGCAATCCAAGCTGGAAAAGCGGATGAGCTTTTTGGCCGCGCTTGGGACCATCGCGCCTCTGCTTGGGCTGCTGGGAACGGTCACCGGAATGATTTTGCTGTTCCAGGTTATAACGCAAGCCGGGACAAATGACGCGAGGATTTTGGCGGGCGGAATTTCCGAGGCTCTTATAACAACCGAGACCGGCCTTATAATAGCAATCCCAATCATGCTGCTCCACGGCAAATTGAGCGAGACGCTTGACTACATCACAACCGAAATAAGGATTCAGAGCTTGGCGCTTTTGAATATTTTATGGAAGTGATGGATTTATAATTCGCTGGGTTCTATCTTGTAATGCGTTCTGCAAAAATCGCACACCACATTCAATGTCTCGTTCTTTTGCTTTATGTCTTTCACCTCGCACTCGTGCAGGGACGAGAGGCTTGTGATAACCCGCTCGCGGCTGCACGGGCAATACGCTTGGGGAGTAATCTCTTTGACTATCTCTACCTCGTAAGGGCCGCGCAGCTCGTCCAGCAAATTCAGGATATTATATTCCCTGCCATCGTAATAAGTTTTTAAGCCAGGCAAATGGCGAATTACTTCTCTCATCACTTCAAGGTCTTTTTCTTCTATATCCGGGTATGCTTCTATCAAAAAACCTATTGCAAAATCCAGTTTGCGAGGGTTTTCTTCCGATGCTTTTGCCAAAATTCCGGCTGCGCTTTTTGTCTGCTCGGATTGGCGCAGGTAGGCGGTTAGATTAACCCCCATCTGTATAGAGGGTGCTTCCACTATGCTCTCTTTTACCCTTTGCGAGTTTTCGTTGAGCTGAATTACGGTTAATTTTTGCGGGACTATAAACGGTTTGTCTTCGTCTATTTTTTGCAAGTCGTCTTGGGGAATCATGGCACGCAAAAGCCCTTGCGGGGTGGAGTCCGCTTGCGTGCGGCTAAAATCCCCGGTTAGGTCCATTCGCAAACTGACCGTGCCGGGGAACTTCAACCCGCTAGAGAGCAGGAGAGAAGCCACTGCTGTGTCTGCCATGAATTCCAGCGCAAAGCCTTTTGTCTCGTGCTTTGCGCCTATCTCGTTCATGGCGTCTTTTATGGAAACAAGCACAAACCTAAGCGGCGCTCGTTTTCCTGTTGCTCTTATTATTACATCTGGCATTTAAGAAAGGTAGAAATTTTTTCTATCTTCACCGCATGGATAGTTTGCTGACCTATTTAGACCAGTTTGTGAAAATAGAAGAGGGAGCTTATTTTTTGGGAAATTCCCTGTGGAACTGGCTTTTGGCAATGGCAACGGCCATATTAGTCTATTTTATAATAAAGCCATTTTTTGGCTTAATCGTCAAAAAAATAGATAAGGTTATTAACCACAAGCTCAACAAGCCTGGCGATATTGCGGTGGATGCGCTCAAACACAGCAAAACTTGGTTTTTTGTAGCCATTGCCTTTTTCTTTGGTGCAAAATTCTTAAAACTTGGCGAATACGATTTTCTCCCGTTTAGAATTTTGATGTTTGCGATATTCATCCAGGCTGGGATTTGGTCAAACGTTATATTCAGCAAAGGCCTAAGAAACTGGAACCAAAAAAATAAGAACCCATCTCAGCACGCCGCAGTTGTGATTGTTCTGTGGTTTGGCAGGTTCCTTATATGGGCTACGGTTTTGCTCCTGACTTTAGACCATCTTGGGATAGAAGCCGTTTCGCTCTTGGCGGGGCTTGGGGTTGGCGGCATAGCCATTGCCTTGGCTATGCAAAAAATACTTGGAGATTTGTTCGCCTCTATTTCCATAATGCTGGAGAAGCCCTTTGAGATAGGGGACTTTGTGATGGTGGGCGAAATAAAAGGCACGGTGGAATCTATAGGCATAAAAACAACGCGCATACGCTCCGTGAACGGCGAGCAGATTGTAATCTCCAACAGCGACCTTTTGGAAAGCCGCGTGAACAATTTTAAGCGCATGACGGAGAGGCGCATACTTTTTAGCTTAAATATCAGCAACCTCACCACAAAAGAGAATATACACGCCATCACAGGATTGGTGAAAAATATAATAGATAGCCAAGAAGAGGCTCGCTACGACCGCGGGCATTTAAAAGGCTTTAGCCCCGGTTCCATAGATTATGAATTTGTTTATTGGGTAAAAAGCCCGGAGTTCATAGTTTACATGGATGTTCAGCAGAAAATAAACTTGGCGATTATAGACGAGTTCGCAGCGAGAAAAATAACCATGGCTTACCCAGCGCAAAAAGTGCTGTTGGAAAAATAAATGGATTTGCTCGTCGATTGTTCCCGCAAGGGCGTTAATTTGGGGCTTTATGCAAACGATGCCTATTTTGAATTAGCGGAGCCGGAAGCAAAAGGCAGCGAATTAAAATCCCTGCTGGATAAGTTGCTCGCGGAAAATAAGTTTGAGCTTTCGCGGATAGAGCGGGTTTTGGTGACGCTTGGCCCCGGCAGTTTCACGGGCATTAGAGCGGGCATTGCCTTTTGCGAAGGTTTGTGCTTTAGCGGCAAAAGAACCCTGCACGGGATTTCCACCTTGAAAGCGTTGGCTATGCTGCACGGCAAAGAGATAATTCTGCACGCAAGGGCAAATTTTTATTATGTTGGAGACGCGGGGAGCGAAACCATAAAGCAACTCGATAATAAACCCGAAACCCACGAATATTTGCCCATAACGCCGTTTGCAAAACTGATAGACCATATTGTGCCCTCCCGCACTCAAAAAGCGAATTACCTAGTCAACCCGTTTATAACAAACTAAAAACAAAAATTTTCTACATTCCTTCCATGTCTTATTCTTGGTGGAATACAATCCCGCAGCGCATGGACCCTACGGCGTTTACCGTTTTTGATTTTCCTGTGCGGTGGTACGGGTTGATGTATTTGATAGCCTTCTTTTTTGGCTATCACTTGGTTTGGCATTTCACAACCAAATATAAAATTCAGCCGATGAAAAAAGAACAGCTGGAAAGCGTGATGACATGGCTTATAGCCGGCATTCTGTTGGGGGCGCGGTTTGGCTATGTGCTCTTTTACAATTTTGGATATTACATGAACAATCCTTTGGATATTATAATGCCGTTTTCATTCGAGGGCGGGTTTCATTTCACAGGCATTTCCGGGATGAGCTATCACGGCGGGCTTATTGGCGCTTTTTTGGCAACATCTTACGCGATAAAAAAACAGAAATTAGATTATTGGAAAAGCGTAAATACCTTTTTTCTTGTTGTGCCTTTGGTCTATACCTTTGGCAGACTTGGGAACTTTATAAACGGCGAGCTTTACGGAAGGGTTACGGAGTCTGCTATTGGAATGTTGTTTGGGCACCAAACTGTTTTAAGGCATCCCAGCCAGATCTATGAGATGTGCTTTGAAGGATTTATCCTGTTTGGGATTATCTACGCTCTGTGGAGGCTGTTCCCAAAACTAAAAGAGCACGTTATGGCTCTTTACCTGATTGGCTACGGAACGGCGAGATTTTTTATAGAATTTTTTAGGCAGCCGGATGCCCACCTATGCCAGCCGGGTATGGAGTTATGCGTAAATGCTTTGGGCATGAGCCGTGGGCAAATGCTGTGCCTAGCCATGATTTTGAGCGGGGGCACGTTGTGGGCGGTGAGGGCTCACACTTTGTCTAAGGCGTCATCGGGGCCAAATAAAAACAAGATGTCGCCTTCGCAAAATTTGTATTGAGCTTTTGGAACAGCGTTTAGCTTTTGGCTTTTTGTATCCTTAATGGCTATCACCTGAACCCCGTATTTGTTTATTAAATTAGCTTCCATCAAGGTTTTGCCAATTAAATTTTTTGGGCATTTCCATTCCATAACGGAATAGCCCGCCATCAAAGGCATAAAATCCAAGATATTGGGCTTGCCCAATTTATCCAGCTTGTTCGCAAGCTCTGTTGCAACATCTCGTTCCGGCTGGAATATGTTTTCCGAGCTTAAACCCATTTTTTCCAGTATGGCGGAATGGGCATTGTCCGTTGCCTTTGCAATTATGTTAGAAACTCCGGCTTCTTTTAAGTTGAGAACCGTTATCAGAGAATTTTCAATAGAGCCTATGCAAACAATCACAAAATCCGCGTTTTTAAGCGGAAGGTTTTGCAACATCTTTTTTTTAGAAAGGTCTGCCACAACCGCCTGGGCTGCAAACGGGGTTATGTCTTGCACAATTTCCTGGTCTTTGTCTATGGCAAGAACAGAGTGCCCCAAATCGGAAAGTTGCTTTACCAAAATGGAGCCGGTGTTTCCCAGCCCAATTACAACAAATTGCTTAGACATATTTTTAAACTACTCTCTGTAATACAAATCCAAATTGTTCACAACTTTTGCGCCGGATTCCAAATTGCGCATATAATCGCTGAATGCGCTGAAAGCACCGTATTGCCAAGCCATGGAAAGTTCATCCCTTATCAATGTTTTGAGTGCTTCGTCGCTTGGAACGCTTTTTTTGAGAATTTTTATCAGCACCGCATTTTGAGCGCTGGTGTAAGGCCCGCTCCACTCCCCTTCTTTTGCGCTGGAAAGTGCTTTGTAAAGTTCGGGATTGGCGTAGCCAATGCCGGGCAAATACCCTTCGTAAGAAGTTTGAGCGGAATCTATTGTGACTTTTTCAACGCTGTGTTTTGAAGCGGAATCCAAAAGCTCAACCGCAGCAATTTTATTGAGATGCGCTTTTAAATGATTTGCTATGGCGTTTACTTTAGCTTTTGCCTTTAGGGTTTCCTCTATCTTTGGCTGGGCAAAATCCAGGTTTCTTGAGCCAGCCGGCAAATTGGCTTCTTTTTCGAATATGGCAATCCAGTTTGAATTTTGAAGAACCTCGGAGGTTTTGGAATTGTCCTTTGGGCGGAGCGGGTTAAAAAACGCAAAAGAAGAAAGCCCAGGCATGTGCCCTAGCTCCAAAACTTCGCCGCCTCTCTTAAACCAACCAGAGTGTTTTACCTCAAGCCCATTGTCTTTTGCCGCTGCCAAAAAATCACCTTTTTTGCTGTCAACTCTGTTTTTTACATCGGTTAAAATAGCTTCCAAACTGTCTATGGTTTCTGATGTTGCGACAATTGAGAAAAGTATATGCCTTGCCTTAACCTGTTCTTCTCCGTTTTCAATTCTTTTGCCAAGGCTCTGAATTATGTGGTAGCCAAACTGGGTGCGAATGGGTTCGCTTATCTCGCCGGAATCCAGCGCAAAAGCGGTGCTGTCAAACTCCTTAACCCATCTCCCGTGCGGGGTGTAATCGCCTAGCTCGCCGCCCTGCGCTGCGGAGCCGGGGTCATCGGAACTGCTGCGGGCTACATCTGCAAAATCCGTACCCTCTTTTATTTGAGCGAGCAGCATTTTTGCGTACTCATGCGTGCTCTCTATATCCCTTGCGCTCGGCACAATGGGTATTGCAACATAGCTAACCTTTGCCAAATCTTCCGCTATAAAAAAGCTATCCGGCTCGGCATTGAAAAGGGAATCCACAGAACTCTGCAAAACGGAAATATCTTGAAAAGCACTTACATCGCCTTGCGCGTTCAAAAGTTCGTATTTTGTTTCGTTGCGCAGCACTTTGTATTTTGCTTCCAGAGTTGACGGATGAATTCCCGCGCCGAGAAAAACGCGGAGCTGCTTTTCTGGAATTTTTATGTTTTTCAAAACGTTTTCGTACTCACGCATAAAGGGAAGGTTATAGGTAGCTGGGTTGGCAAGCCATTCTTCGTATTTTGCAAAATCAAAAACCCCGTTTGTTTGGAATATAGGTTCTTGGTCTATGCCTTGCGGAGGGTTTGTGCGCAAATCCTTGCTCATCTCATAAACGGATGCAGCTATTTTTAATTCATCTGTGACTTTTTCCCTCAACTGCTGCTGAACAAAAGAATGGAACAAATCATCCCGCATTTTGGCAACCTGCTCGTTGGAAAGTCCCGGTTGCTGGCTCTGAATCTGCCGCATACGGGTATCAAATAAATCGTAAGAAAGTTTTTCTCCGTTCACCGTTCCAACAGGGGGCCTTTTATCTATTTGCAAAGCAGACATATCCATAAACAGCAAGCCAGCGGCAATTCCCGCTATTGATATGTAAATAACCCATTTGGCGTTTTCGCTTATCCAAGTCAACATTTTTTATTTCTCCACTAAGGTTGCAAGCAACTTTGAAGCGTCTGCTGCTTTTTGTGAATCTCCGTAAATTACCAATAGTTTTTCAGCGGTTTGTTTTGCGCTTTCTCTATCGCCGGTTTCCAGGTAGCAAAGTGTTAATTTCCACAGAGCGTCCGGGACGGTTGAGATTTTATCCGTAGGTTCGGTTTTGGTATATCTCTTTGCCAAGTTGCCTGTGCGCTTGCCGTATTTGTTCACAAATTCGTTTAAGCGGGAAATTGCCTCAGGATAGTTTTGCCTTTCCATAGCCACCACAGCAAGCCCGTGTTCCGCAGCGGAGGAGATTATATCAACCTTGGGAGCGTTGGCAATCGCCAGCCTGTACATAATTTCCGCGCTGTCCAAGTTTTCGGTTTGCAGATGAAGGTTGCCAGCCAAGAGAGCTGCTTTTGCCAAAGACAGGCCACTGAGCGTTCCGCTTTGAATTGCGGTTTCAAATGCCATGAGAGCTGAGTCCCCTTTGCCTATGTACATATAATCCAAACCTTTGCCAAGCTCCTCCGCCATTGCAGCTTCTTTTTCTGCGTTGGCGCCCAACTGCCGGATTAAAGCGAAAACCGCCGTAACCACAATAAATAGGACTATTATAACTTTTGTCCCGTGCCTGGGAAAAAAATCTTCTTTTAAGTATTCAAACAGGGATTCCGTCTTATTTAGCGCAGTATTGCTGTTTGAATTTGATGGTTTTTCGCTCATAAATCTCTCTGAATTATTTTTTCACGAGAAATAATGTAGAAAAATTCTAAATTACTTCTAGAATGAAACCTCTATTCTTAATTCTTTTAACACTATGCTTTTCAGTTGCCGTAGCCCAAAATTCCGACAACGACAACGAGCTTGAACTCCTGCCTCCTGATGCGTTTAAAAATGAAGTTTTGCGCAGGGAGCTTGCCTTGCAGGGAATAGAAAACACAAAGGATTCCTTTTCTAAAGAGCTTTTGAGGGCTTCGGTGCTTTTTTACGACAAAAAATGGGATAGCGCTTTTGCCGCATATACGCCGCTGCTGGAAAAAGCCCCGAACCTCTTGTATGGCCCCATTGTGATAAGGCTTGCGAGATGCGAGCTGGAAAGGGGCAACATTCAAGAGAGCAGAAAAATTTTGCTAAATATAAAGAGCATAAAGAGCAATAAAAATTTATGGGATATGGTGGACAGGGTTTTAGTGGATGGCATTATGCGCGACACAACAATTATTAACAGCGCAAAAAAAGATTCCCTGCAACAACGGCTGAATTCCAAATCTAATTCCGCGCATGAACGGTTTTTAAAATTAAAGCTGGCCTCGTTGCAAGAAAAGGAAAAAAATACAGCGGCAGCGGTTACCCTTTACCTATCACTTTTGAGGTATTCCGACCAATACGCAGACTCAGCATTTGGGGCTTTGCTAAGGCTGGCCCCGGAGAGCGAAGACTACGATTATGTAACAACCCTGTGCAAAAGAAAACATAACGAAAGGTGCGCAGATAAAATAACTTCCATCCTAGCCAGGAAAATAAAACCGGATTCCGCAAAAAGAATAGCTTTTATGGAGATGCGGGCAGAGGCGTGGAAACAGCTGAATAAAAACGAGCTGGCTATTGAGCAGTATAAAAAACTTTTAGACAGCGTGGAATACAATGCCGTGTGGATGCAGAATTTGCAAAGAATAGTCAGAAGCACAGGCAATAAAAAAGAGGCAAAAAGGCTTGATTCTATCTTTCAGAGAAAATTCCCGTTCAGCGCAGAACACGCGAACAATTTATGGGTAAAAGCCTTTGAGCTTGAACAGGCAAAAAGTTATGAGGAAGCAATAAATGTTTACAAAAAACTTTACGATCCAAAATTTGGGAAGCATAAAAGCAGGCAGTGGGCAAAGTTCAGGGTTGGGTTTATAAATTTTAAAGAGGAAAGGTATGCGGAAGCCGCCGATATATTTGCAGAAGCCGCAAAGGAATATCATGGGTTAATGCCAAGAAGCGCCGCGCTTTATTTTTATGCGGAATGCCAAAGGATGCTTGGCAACGAAAACATGGCAAAGGCTTACAACGCGGTTATAGCGGATTTTCCGCTGGGTTACTATTCCTGGCGCGCAAGGCATATATTAAAATACGAGCTATCTGAGAGCGTTCCAAAATTCGGAGTGGAAATGACTGATTCCGCTGCCATAGTGTGGCTCAGAGCTTTACAAAAAAAGGAAGCAAGCGAAAAGGATTCCCTTGTGAGCGTGGAGCGTTTGGAGCAGATAAGCATTTTGCTCCGCAGCGGCTTTGAGAGAGAGGCTTACGTGCTTTATAACGAGGCTCTTGAATATCACAAGAACCGCCCGGAGTTTTATTACAGATACGGCATGATGTTTATGCAGAACGGCGAGTACGCTTTGGCGCACAGGCTGGCACGCAATTTTATAGACCTTGTTTCCAGAGAAAGAATGACCGGCATCCCTATTCAGGTTTTAAAATTCCTCTTTCCCATACCGCACGAGGCAAAGGTTAAAAAGCACGCGAAGATAGATCCTTTTCTAATTTATTCCGTTATGAGGCAAGAGAGCATGTTCGATGCTTTAATCACTTCTCCGGCTGGGGCTAGAGGGCTTTTGCAAATTATGCCCGCAACGGGAGATGTTTTGGCAAGAAGCGAAGGCATAAAGAAATTCAACAAGGATATGCTGTATAATTCATATATGAATATCCGTTTGGGAATAAGATATTTAAACGACTTGTACAATGAATACAAAGGGGACTACATAGGCATTTTGGGGAATTACAACGCTGGCCCGGCACCTGCCGTCCGCTGGATAACAAATCACGGCCCTTTGCCGTGGGATATAAGGGTAGAAGAAGTAAGCTACTGGGAAACAAGGGACTACGTGAAGCGAGTGCTTGGGAATTATTGGACTTATAAGGAACTCTACGGCGAAAATTGATGTTTTTTATTTTGACATTGAGTTCAGCAGTGGGGCTCGCTTTGGGGAATATTTTGGAGAGCATAGGCTTGAGGAAGGCAAATTCCGCAAAGTCACTCATCAAGAATAAGTTTTGGCTGGGCGGTTTGGGTTTGAGCGCCATAGCAACCCTGCTCTATTACGCGGCTATGGCGGAATACAATATAAGTTTGGTTCAGCCTTTTATGGCGTTAAATCCGGCGTTGACGGCAATTTTAGGATGGAAGCTCTTGGGGGAGAGAATGACCCGCAAAGTGGCTTTTGCCATAGCGTTGATTTTCTGCGGGCTTTTGATAGATGGGACCATGGCCGGAGAAAGCTCCGGTGGGTTTAGGGCAAAAGAGACGCTTTGGATTTATGCCGGAGCCGTGCTGGCTCTGCTCGCTGTGTTCTGCTCAATTTTCCGAACCCCGGAAACGGTGGATTCCCTGTGCGCGGGCGTAGGCTTTGGGCTTTCCGCTGTTGTTTACAAGAGCGTGTCTTTGGAGGGTCTGTTCCCGCCGCCTGTTGATTTGCGCATTTTTGCGTTTGCCGTGCTTTACTTAGCCGCGTTTCTCTGTTCGCAGGTTGGGCTTCGCAGGGGCAGGGCGTTGTTTGTTATTCCGCTTTCCGCTGCCGTTGGCTTGATTGTGCCGGCAATAGGCGGGATTTTGGTTTTTGGCGAGCCGTTTCCGCCGCAAAAAATAATTGTTCTGTTCTTGGTATCTGCCGGTTCATTTTTGTTTATAAGGGAATAGATTTCCTAAATTTACCGTTATGAAAGTATCCGCATATCTGATTTTTGGGGCGCCGGGTTCGGGAAAAGGAACCGTAGGCGCAAAGTTATCCTCGGCAGTGGGCATAAAGCATCTCTCAACCGGAGATATATTCAGAGGCCTGTCGCCCGCGAGCGAAAGCGGCAAATTATTTTCCAGCTATGCTGGGGCGGGTAAGTTGGTACCTGATGAGGTTACAATTCAAATTTTTTCACGTTATGTAAATGGCTTAATAGATACAAATAAGTTTGACCCGGAAAAGAACTCATTTCTTTTGGATGGCATTCCGCGCACCGTTGCACAGGCGGAGCTTATAAAAAGCGTTGTTGACGTTAAGCACGTTTTTGTTCTTGATATTCCAGAAAACGCAATTATAGTTGACCGCTTGCTAAAAAGAGCAAAAATAGAGGGGCGCAAAGACGATGCGGATGAGGGCGTGATACGCGCACGCCTACACGAATACGAAACCAAAACCGCTGCCGTTCTAGAAGCCTACGACAGCTCTATTATAACGAGAATCAACGGTGCGCAAGACCACGACGAGGTTTTCTTGGACACCTTGTCCGCGTACGTTAGGGCGAAGAAATAATTTATTCAGCTTCGGCGAATGCGGCTGCTTTCAATACGCTGCCTTTTACATCCAGGATGCGGATTACCTCTTCGTCTTTTTGAAGAACTAATTCCTGCTTCTCTCCGGTTGCGGCATCTAGGCGCATATATAGAGAGCCGTCTTCCATTTTAACAGCGGTCACGGAATTTCCGTTTGTGTCTGTTTCACGGTAGGTATCGCCAGCAGCCAAAGGATTTGAGCCTGTCCAAAATTCCAAGGAATTGAGTATCAGAACATCTGCTGTGAAAAATATTTCATAAACCGGAATGATGTTCAGTACCAAGAACAGCAGCCAGTTTACGAACTTGTTACTAGAGAATTTTGCGTTCCATCCTCTAAGACCGTTAAATGCCGCGAATTTACCGAAGCATCCTGTTGTGCTTATAGTGCTGACAGTAAGAGTGCAAGCCACAAGCATCGAGATGAGAATCTTTTTCATAAGCCCTCCGAGGTTTAAAAAAATTCAAAGTAAATATATAAAAAATTGACAGTTTATAGTGGAGAGTTGAGAGTAATTTGTAACTATTTAATCTGATTTTTCGGGTTCGGGCGGGGGTTCAACCTTTTTTAGCTCTTGGGTTTCGCGTTCTTTTCTCTGCTGATATTGGCGGCTTTTTTGAGTGGTGGCAAGGGACTGGCCGGACATCACCTTGTCTATCTCTTCCCTATTCAGAACCTCGTGCTCAAAGAGAGCCTCGCTCAAAGCATCAAGTTTATCGCGGTTTGCCGCAAGTATTTCGTTAACCCTGCTCACCTGCGTTTGAATTATCTCATTCACGGCATCGTCTATTATCACGGCGGTTTTTTCGCTCATCTCTTTTGGCTTGCTGATTTCCCTGCCAAGGAAAATTTCATCGTTGTTTTTGCTGTAGGCTACTGGTCCCAGCTTTTCGCAAAAGCCCCATTCGGTCACCATTTTGCGGGCAAGCTCGGTTGCCCTGGCAATGTCGTTTGAAGCTCCGGTGGTTTGCTTGTTGAACACCAAAATTTGCGCAAGTCTGCCAGCCATCAAAATTGCAATTTGGTCCTCTGCGGCTTCCTTGCTCATGGAAACTTTGTCGTTTTCAGGAAGGGAGAGAGTTACGCCAAGAGCGCGACCGCGTGGGATTATGGTTAATTTGTGCAAGGGGTCTGCGTTTTTGCACAACAGATTTAAGAGCGCGTGGCCAGCTTCGTGATAAGCAACCATTCTCTTATCCTCTTCGGTCATCAAAAGGGATTTGCGCTCCGCACCCATCCAAAGTTTATCCCTTGCTTCCTCAAAATCCAATTGAGTCACGGTTGGGTTGCCAAAACGCGCCGCCATAAGAGCCGCTTCGTTCACAAGGTTTTCCAAATCCGCACCGGCAAGCCCCGGCGTTCCTTTTGCCACATCCCTAACGCTCACCTCTTTGTCAAGAGGAACTTTGCGCTTTTCCAAATGAACTCTTAAAATTGCTTCCCTGCCAACCAAGTCCGGCAAGCTGACAACAACCTGCCTGTCAAAACGTCCGGGGCGTAGCAACGCCTTGTCCAAAACATCGGGGCGGTTTGTGGCTGCAACCAAAATAACACCTTCGTTTGGCGCAAAACCATCCATCTCCACAAGGAGCTGGTTCAAAGTTTGCTCGCGTTCATCGTGCCCGCCGCCAAGCCCCGCGCCACGCTGTCTGCCAACCGCGTCTATTTCGTCTATGAACAAAATGCAGGGGGCGTTTTTTTTGCCTGTTTCAAATAAATCGCGGACACGGCTTGCGCCAACGCCAACGAACATCTCAACAAAATCAGAACCGCTCATGCTGTAAAAATTGACGCCAGCTTCGCCAGCCACAGCCCTTGCCAAAAGGGTTTTCCCAGTTCCTGGCGGCCCAACGAGCAACACGCCTTTTGGTATGCGCCCGCCGAGTTTATCAAATTTTTTTGGGTCTTTTAAAAAGGCTACCAGTTCTTCCAAATCGGCTTTTGCCTCATCGCAGCCAGCTACGTCTTTGAATGTGGTTTTGTTTTTATCGTTGTTTATCAAAACCGCTTTGCTCCTGCCAAACGAGAACAAACCGCGCCCGCCCATGCCACCAGCTTGCCTAGCCATTATAACCCAAAATAAAACCATTATTAAAACCAGCGGCAAAAACGCGAACAAGTGATTTAGCCAAGTGTTGTCGTCGTGAAGAATCCGTACCGTTTTGCCATTTTTTTCCCAGTCCGCAATTATAGAATCTGGAATGTAAAGCATATAGGAGCGGAACAGTTCGTCATTGGATTTTTGAATTGCAGGTTTTTCACTTGCAGCTTTTTCGTTTGCAGAGAGTTTGCGTTTGCCGAGGATTTCTATTCCATCTGTGGTGGTGCGGAGGTTGATGGAGTCGATTTTAATATTGGGGCTTGCCATCCATTCCATTAGCTGCGTACGGGAAATTTCTTTTATAGGGTCATCGGAATACAGCTTTAACATCAAAATAGTGAGCAAGCACATAGCTGCCAAAAAGAAAAAATTTTTTGAGCGCAACGGCGGGAGTTGCGGCGGTTTGTTTTTTCTCTGAGGCTCTTGCGGTATCATGGAAAGAATGTAGTAAATACGATGAGTAAAATAGATGCCAGCAGGGCAATTACAATTTGCGCTATCCAAAGGATACGTGAAATTTTATAGGCTTTTTGCTTTTTTATGCTCCAAGAGGGGAGTTCTTCGGGTTCTTGCTTGCTAAACATCACTTCTTTTTGGGCTTTGCTGCATTTGCCGCAGGTTCAATGTCAAAAAAATCCGGTTTTAAAATTCCGCTTTTGCAAAACACCATAGCTCGTTCAATGGCATTTTCCAGTTGGCGTATATTGCCGGGCCAAGGTTGCTTTTGAAGCATGGCTACCGTCTCCTCGCTCGCCTCCTCCACCGCGTAGCCGTTTTCCTCATTCAACTTGCCTATAAAATAATTCAGCAAATCCGGTATGTCCTCTTTGCGTTCCCTCAAAGGCGGGATATGCACAGGCACAACGCTCAAGCGGTAAAATAAATCCTCTCTGAAAGTGCTGTTTTCCACCTCTTGCTTTAAATCTCTGTTTGTTGTGCAAATTATGCGAACATCAACCTTTATCTCATCATCGCCGCCTATGCGAACTATCACCCTCTCTTGCAAAACACGCAAGAGCTTGCTCTGAGCGGCAAGCGGCATCTCGCCAATTTCGTCCAGCAAAAGGGTGCCACCGTCTGCAAGCTCAAATTTGCCGCGCCTTGTTTTCAACGCTCCGGTGAACGCTCCTTTTTCGTGACCAAAAAGTTCGCTCTCTATCAAAGACTCCGGCAATGCCGCGCAATTAATTTTAACAAAGGGGCCGCCAGCCCTTAAACTTTGATAATGCACCGCACGTGCCAAAACCTCTTTTCCAACCCCAGACTCGCCCGTTATCAGAACAGAGGCGTTTGTGGGGGCAACGGTTTCAACAAATTTATTCAGAGCCAAAAACTTTTCGCCGTGCCCTATGAAATTTTTTTCACACAATTTTTTTCTCAAAGCGGAGTTTTCCGTTCTATACTTGTATTTTTCAAGTACCATAGCAACGGCGTGTTCTATAATTTCCGCGTGTTCAAGATCTTTTTTCTCTATAAAATGGTCTGCGCCGTTCTGCAAAGCCTCTACCGCCATTTCTATTGAGCCAAAAGCCGTCATCATCAAAAACGGCTGTGACGGCCTTTCCTTTTTAACAGCCTTTAATAAATCTATGCCGGTCATGCCTGGCATTTTGTAGTCGGAAATTATCAAATCAGGATTTTCGATGGAAATTTGCTCCAACGCTATTTTGGGATTTGCCGCAACCGTGCAGCGATGCCCTTTAAGCTCAAGGATGTCTGCCACCGCATCGCGCATGATTTCTTCGTCATCAACTACAAGGATTTTAGCCATCGCGCTCCTACTTCTTTTTATTTTTTACAATCTTTGCATCAACAACATTGCCCGCACCCTTGGCGGCAATTGGCTTGCGATTTATAACTATGTATTGGGCAATGCTCCACAAATTTGAAACAGTCCAGTAAAGCACCAAACCGCTTGGCATAACCGCGCTGAACACAAACATCATGGCGGGCATCATCCACACCATCATCTTTTGGTTAGGGTCTGTGATTGTCTGTTTTGTTTGGAGCCAAGTGGTTAGCACCATTACAAACGGCAAAATCGCTATGCCCTCTGGCATAATATAAGGTATGCTGAACCCGCTAAAGATAACATCGCTTTTTGAGAGGTCGCTTATCCAGCCAAAAAACGGAGCTTCCCTCAATTCTATGGCTCTGCCCAAAACCACAAACAATCCTATGAAAATGGGCATTTGCAAAAGCATGGGCAAACAGCCAGCAAGCCCGCTGAACGGGGAAATCCCATGTTTAGCGTAGAGAGCCATTATCTCCTGCTGCTGCGCGCGCATATCGCCGCGAGTCCTTGCACGAATGGCGTCCAGCTCCGGCTTTAGAACCATCATGGAGCGGGTTGAACGCATCTGTTTTAAGGCGAGCGGGGTGGTTACCATCTTAACCAGCATGGTTAAGAGAATAATCGCAATTCCGTAGTTTGGTATTATGGAATAAAAGGCGTTCAATATCCGCAAAAGAATACCGCACAGCCACACAAACCATTTATCCGCGCCCATCC
>Ga0268262_10000523_pt1 | contig 50665 bp, 56 predicted proteins | sample TergutNc150P3_FD_190354 | JGI IMG/M metagenome (GOLD analysis project Ga0268262, IMG submission 190354) | Nasutitermes corniger P3 segment gut microbial community from laboratory colony in Florida, USA - Nc150 P3 (SPAdes) (version 2) | ecosystem: Host-associated > Arthropoda: Insects >... | reverse complement strand
TTGGTGTTGCTCGTAGGGTTTATATGTGATCTTGTCACTTTTTCCTTTGCTCATGGGAAAATTTTATCATGTTTTCTTTTTTAAAAGTTAAAAAAATAGGGCTGCCCTTTACTTCTTGGACAGCCCCGTTGGCGATTAGTTGTTTTATAATGGCGGTTTTTGCGCTCACGGGAATTATATTAACAAAATATGGGGAAATGTGCAAGGGGAAAAGGGAGTGGGGAGTAGGGAGTAGGGTTTTTGTCAAGTATATCTTTCAGGCGGCAGGGCAAGCCCCCTGCGGCGGTATTGGCGTGGATTGCCGATGCAGCCACGCCAAAGCGTGCGTAGACTAATGCCACGACACCGACCGCCGCAGGGGGCTTGCCCTGCCGCCGTAAGAGATAGATGGCGAATTATTTAGAAACAACGGCATAGACAAAAATTATCAAGCAGTCAGAGTTCATTGTCTTGTTAATACAACCTAATTAGGCTATACTTTCAGCATGGAGCCTGATGTTGTATGCAAACAATCAGCTTTTAAACACGGCATTACCATAGATGATATTCTTTCGGCATTTAGTACCGCCGTGTATGACGTAATGTTGAGGGACGACAGAGAAAAAAGACTGCTTATCGGCTTTAATTCGGCGGGAAATCCGCTTGAAATAATATATAATGAACTGGATGATGGCAGAATAAATGTATTCCACGCCATGCCATGCCGAACAAAATATACAGCTTATTTGGATAAGAAGGATAATCCATGAAAGAAATGACTGAAGAAGAAGCGGAATACTGGGACGAATACTATACCAAAAATCCGCCTGAAATAGACCCCAGTACCAATGGCGGTTTTGCAACAAAATCATTCAAAATGTTCGCCGTTGATCGTCTTTCAGAAAACTATCTTTTGACAAAATCAATTGCGACCCATAAAACGCCCACAGAAATTATCGGCGAAATGGTACGTGAACGGATTGCCGCATCAATGTAAGTTTCTCTTGCTATTCCCGATTATTTGCTTTCCAGATGTTCTTCAAGCAGCTTTCTTTTGTCCTCAGGAATGGGCATACTTTGTTCGCTGTTAAAATCGTAATAGACGACAACCGCGTTTCCTTTAACGCCGAGACGGTCTTCCTGCCATGCCTCATGAGTAATCGTAAATGACTTCGTCCCTATTTTGGAAACCCATGTCTTAATTTCAATATCGGGCTGAATATACAACTGCCCCGTAAAATCATAATCGGTGTGTACCAGAATTAACGGAAAGGACTGTCTTGTAAGTTTCAACTCAGGGTCAAAAACTTTCATTATTCTGGTTCTGGCAAGCTCAAACCAGACAGGCGGGACAGTGTTGTTAACGTGTCCAAGAATGTCAATGTCCCCGAAACGCGGGGTAACTTTTATGCTGAACATGGTTTAATTATAGCGAATATCAGTCATCTGTTCCAGCTTGAAGGTTTTATTCCTGTTTGACGATAAGCCTAAGTTCATCAAGCTGTTTCTGGTCAACTTCCGAAGGGCAATCGTCCATAGGGCTGATTGCAAACGAATTCTTGGGGAAGGCGATAACATCTCTTAATGACGATACTCCCGCCATAATCATCACAAGGCGGTCAAGACCGGGGGCAATTCCTCCGTGCGGAGGCGCTCCGTATTTAAATGCTTCTGTTAAAAAGCCGAACTTCTTTTCCGCCTGCGCCGGATCAATCCCCGCTATTTTAAACACGCGCTTCTGCATTTCGGGGTCGTGGATACGGATAGAGCCGGACGCCAATTCATAACCGTTCAAAACAAGGTCGTAAAGGTCGCCCTTTACGGAGCCGGGGTCGCTTTCCATTGTGGCGTGGTACTTTTCCTGCGGCCATGTAAACAGATGGTGAGCCGCCTCCCACTTCTTTTCGTCTTCGTTGTATTCAAACATCGGGAAATCAACTATCCACGCAAACTCAAACTTTGACGTATCGCAAAGACCGAGATCGCGTCCAAGTTTGGAACGAACCGCCCCAAGAGCGGTGTTTACCGTCTGCCGTTTTGCGTCCGCTATTATCAGAATAAGGTCGCCTTCCTGTACGCCAAGAGCGCTCATTATCTGCGCCGCGTTATTTGCAAAGAACTTGGAAACTCCGCCTTCAAGGGCATTGCCCGCCGCCTTCATCCACGCCATGCCCTTCGCCTTGTATATTTTAGCGTGGGCTTCAAGCTCTTCAATCTGCTTGCGCGAGAAATCGGCTTTGCCTTTCACTACGAGCGCCTTTACCGCACCGCCCTGCGAAAGCGCGTCTTTAAACGCCTGAAAATCGCAGTCAGGCACAAACTTGCCGAAATCCTTTAACTGCATGTCAAAACGTAAATCGGGTTTGTCGCTGCCGTAAAGTTCCATCGCTTCTTCCCACGTAAGGCGGCGGAATTTTTCCGGCAATTCGTAATTTAACACTTTTTTGAATACGTGCCTCATAAGCCCTTCCGTTACGGAAAGAACATCGTCCCTTGCGGCGAATGACATTTCAATGTCGATTTGCGTAAACTCAGGCTGTCTGTCGCCCCTTGAATCCTCGTCCCTGTAACAGCGGGCAATCTGAAAGTATTTGTCAAAACCCGAAACCATTAAAATCTGTTTGTAAAGCTGGGGCGACTGAGGGAGCGCGTAAAACTTTCCCGGATAAAGGCGGGAAGGAACAAGATAATCCCTTGCGCCTTCCGGCGTGGATTTAATAAAAGTGGGTGTCTCAATCTCATAAAAGCCGTTAGCCGTCATCCATTCGCGGACTGCGAAGGCAATTTCACTTCTCATTCTGATGCGTTTCTGCATCGCGCCGGAACGAAGGTCAAGGTAGCGGTACTTTAGGCGCAGGTCTTCGTTTGCCTTGCTGTCCTCTTCAACCTGAAACGGCAGAACTTCACACTTGTTCAATACTACAATCTTAACCGCCTCTACCTCAATTTCGCCTGTCTGCATATTATGGTTAACCATATCGGAAGGGCGCTCATAGACAGTTCCCTGCGCCGCTATGCAGTATTCGTTTCGCAGTTCTTCGCAAATTGATACAAGGTCGGGGCTTAACTGCGTGTCAACCGTTACCTGCGTTATGCCGTAACGGTCCCTCAGGTTAATAAAAAAGATACCGCCGTGGTTGCGTATACGGTGAACCCAGCCGTTCAGAACAACCTCGCGTCCTGTGTCATTTTTTCTTAACGAGCCGCAGTCAACGGTTCTTTTCATTGCTTCCATTCCCGAATTATAAACATTTTAAGGCTTTTATGCTATAATTCCACCAATGCGCTTTGATCTTGATAACGCGTTGACAGACGAAATTCTCTTTTACATGGAAAATCAGGACGGGGAATTTTTATTGGATACCAAAGAAGCGATCGTTGTAGATATTCATAATAACGAATATGAAGACGAGCCTGATTTTAATGATGATGAGCGTTTCATTTCCCTGCCCGAATGGAGTTCCAATGACGGCTACCGTCTTATGGAAAAATTTACCGCAAGCCTGAAAAATCCCGTTATCCGTCAGGAATTATCCGCCGCCTTAAACAGAAACAAGGGTGTTTTCCGCTCTTTCAGGAATGTCCTTGAACAGTATCCCGAGACGGAAAAAATGTGGTTCAATTTTAAAGAACAAAAAATGAAGGATGAAGTTATCGCCTGGTACAATTCCCTGCGGGAAGAATGGGGACTTGAACCTTTAGGCATCGAACCTGAAGACAATTCTTCCCTTGTCCTTGAAGATTTTGTTCTGCGTGAAGGGAAAGATTCCGATCTTGAAAATGCGGCAGTTTTGCACAAAATTTGCATTGATGAAAAAAAAGATGATCCGTCCTTCGCTGTCTATATAGAAATGAATCCGTTTGTTTTTCCGGGAGATGTTTGTTTTATTGCAGAAAGCGCAAGGGGAGAATTTTCAGGTTTTATCTGCGCTGTAAAAAACACTTCTTCGCATTTACAAATACGCCTGCTTGAAGTAAAGCCTGAATTTCGCGGACTTGGTCTCGGCAAAGCCCTTCTTGCAAAACTTCTTGAAAGAACTCAAAAATGCGGATTTTGCATAACGATTGATCTTCCCGCCGGAATTGACTTTTTTTCCCGCAGCCTGCATTTGGAAAATTTCAAGCCTTTCGTACAAAGGTTTGCGTTTTTTAACGATTAAGTATGGAAAAAACTTACGCTTCTGTAGGCGGCTGTGATATCGATCTTGACGGCAATGAAATTCAAAATATTTTTGCAGAAGCATTGTCAAACGCTCTCTGTGATATTAACGACTCAGGGCAAGTTATAATCATTCCGCCTGATATAACGCGTATACATTCCCGCGCAGGTTTCTTAACCGAAATAGCGGCAAAGCGGCTTGGTAATCGGCTTGGGGCAATACTTCCCGCTCTTGGAACACATACACCAATGAACTCAGGCGAACTATCCCGAATGTTCGGAAATACTCCAAAAGAAAAATTCCTTGTCCATGACTGGCGCAACGACATCACAGAACTGGGGCGGCTTAATGCTGATTTTGTAGAAAAAATTACCGAAGGAGCGGTACACTACGACTGGCCTGTACAGGTAAACAAAATGCTTTGCAGGGATAATTGCGGCGGCAATTTTTCACTTGTTTTGAGTATAGGGCAGGTTGTTCCCCATGAAGTTGCGGGCATGGCTAACCATGCCAAAAATATTTTTGTAGGAACAGGCGGAAAAGAAGCTATCGATAAAAGCCATTTTGCTGGAGCCGTTTACGGCATGGAGCGGATTATGGGAAGGACGGACACTCCCGTCCGCGCGCTGTTTGACGAAGGTATGCGTCAATATGAATCAAGGATACCGCCTGTTCTTTGGGTACTCACCGTGATTGGCAAGGAAAGAGGTTTTCAAGCAGTACGCGGGCTTTTTATCGGTTTTGGCAGGGAATGTTTTGAAAAAGCAGCCGCTCTTTCAAGGGAAATTAACGTTAACCTTCTTAAAAAACAGGTTAACAAAATCGTTGTGTACCTAAATCCTGACGAATATCGGACAACATGGCTTGGCAACAAGGCAATTTACAGGACAAGGATGGCAATAAAGGACGGAGGAGAGCTTCTTATCCTCGCTCCTGCCCTTGAACGGTTCGGCGAAGATTTAATGATAGACACGCTGATTAGAAAATACGGTTACCGCTCTCGCGGTGAAATAACCGAAAAAGCCGCGCCGGGAACTGAACTTGGAGAAAATCTATGCGCCGCCGCCCACCTGATACACGGTTCAAGCGAAGGGCGTTTTACCGTACGCTACTGCGCCGGTGAAAAACTTTCCCGAAAGGATATTGAATCTGTTGGTTTTCAATGGGGAGATTTAAAGGAAGCCAAATCCCGATATGACACGAACAGGCTGCTCCAAGGGTGGAATACCCTCCCTGACGGAGAAGGATTTTTTTATGTTGCAAATCCGGCGCTGGGACTGTGGGCGGAAAAAGGGCTTTTTTTATAATAATTATCAAAAAAAGACAACAGTTTGTTTTACTGTGTTCTTTATACTATACTTAAAACAATGAAACACTCAATTCTTAACATTTGTATAAAAACGACCGCGTGGGTACTTTTTTTTGCTTCTTTTTCATATTGTTCAAGCTTTCCGAAAAACGGCTCATCATCAACCGATGTTGAACTTGTAGAAACAGAATCGGAAGAGGAAGAAGATGATTTCCCGCCGCTTTTTATTCCGGTTTATGATTCAAAGTTACCCATTACGTCTTTTAATGAAATATGGGCATATGTTGTCGCCGGCGGGGAAAATGCCCTTAAAAGAGGCTTTCCGATCACAGACATAGGGTACTTTGGAGCGGAAATAAATTCATACGGAAAATTAACCGACGTGCCGAAACGTAAGAATATTTCTTTTTCGGGCAGGGTACATCTTGTTGTTGCAAGCAACGGACGCGCTTTGACGCATTTTTCGCTTATGCCGGGCAGCAACGAACGAAAGACATTAATTGCAGACCTTCTTGAAGCCGCAAAAAATTACGACGGCTTGCAGATTGATTTTGAGAATGTTCCTGCCCGCGACGGAGAAGCTTTTCTTTCTTTTCTGCGCGAACTGCGCGCCGGACTTGCGGATAAAATGTTCACCATTGCCCTCCCCGCCCGCACAAAGAAAATTGCAGATGACGTTTACGATTATGAAAAAATTAAGCCGTTTGTGGACAAAATCCTTGTAATGGCTTATGACGAACACTGGTCGGGCTCAAACCCGGGTTCTGTAGCGTCTTTACAGTGGTGCAGAAATGTCGCCGCATATTCTTTACGCGTAATCGGACAGGAAAAACTTATAATGGGACTTCCGTTTTACGGACGCGCATGGGGCAATTATTCGCCTTCGCGCGCTCTTATTTACACAACCATAGAAAGAATAATCAAAGACGAAAATGTAAAAGATATCCACTATGAAAACGGAATCCCCGTCTTCGATTATAATAAAAACGTATCGATTAAAGTTTATTTTGAAGACGGAAAATCGCTTTCCGCCCGTATGGAAATGTACAAATCAATGAATGTCAGGGCTATAGGCTTTTGGCGGCTAGGGCAGGAAACGCAGGAAATCTGGAAAATTTTACAGCTTGCCCAATAATTAGAGTCATAAACAACGATCAGGGCGAAGAACTTCAGCGCCGTTACGGTAAACATGGCGGGGCTTTGAGCCTTCATCAAGATAACAGTGTACAAGCACTCTGATCGTTCTTTCCAAGGAAACTTGGCTTTCAGGCTCCTGTGCGGAAAAAAGCGCCAACTCCCCTGCCCTTCCGCCTTTGCGCAGGGCGGCGCAAGGGTTAACCGCCGTAAGATCGTCTGTTACGGAAAAAATGACGGAAACTATTTCATCTTCGTCCAGTTTATTGGCGGAAAGCAGTTCGTCATACATAATCGCAACTTTCTCACAGATGTCATTTACCGTATTATCGCACTGGGTTGCGCCCCTTAAGGCATACAGCCTTTTCATTCATTTCCTCCGGCTATTACCGTAATAAAAGATTCAAAAAAAATAATAAATGCGCCGTAGACAATAAAGATTAAATAAAACAAATTTTTCATAATGCTTAATACGGAAGGACGGCGAAAAAAATGGAAAATACCGATCACTAGTTTATACAATGAACAAATACACAAAACAAACGAAGAATACCCCATGACAGTCAATAAGAAAAACAGAACTTTGTCGCTGTAATTTATATCTTGAGAATAAAGAATAAAACTCGATAATGAAACTAAAAAACTCAAATAAACCATACTTGTAATAAATTTGTGAATTTTAATGATTATCTTGTCAGGAAGTTTCATATATATTAATATAATATAGTATGAAAAAATTTATAATCACCTTTTTTATTTTAGCTATTCTGGGCGTTGTGGGATTTTTCATTGGCTGGGTACAGTTTTCAGTTCCTCCCGGCTCTTACGGTATTATCAATTCAAAAACTCACGGCGTAGACCAGCAGGTTGTACAGTCAGGTGAATTCCGCTGGGTATGGTATAAACTAATACCCACAAATGTACAAATCACCGTTTTCAAGCTTGAACCTGTAAAATTTACGATAGATTTTAATAATTCTCTGCCTTCGGGAAACAGTTATGCCGAATTTGCCGGTCTTACCGAAAAAGAGTTTTCATGGAATCTCAGCGGAGAAGCTTCGTTCAGCATTGACCCTGATAAATTAATCTCCATTGTTTCCATGAATAACATTACAGATCAGGAAGGACTGGATGCGTATTTACAGGATATAGCCAGAAATATGAAAATTATCATTCTGCGGACACTTACTTCCGTTGATACGGACATTGCGCGGCTTGAAAAAATCCTGTCCGGAAACCATGATATGCAAATAGAGCAGGAAATAAAGAGCCGGTTCCCGGAAATTCGTGATTTTTCATTTGTAATAACTTCCGCCGTATTTCCGGATTTTGTACTTTACAGACAGATACGTCTTTTATATGAAGAATTTCTTGCCATGCAGCGTGAGTATGTTACTGCAGGTTTTGCCAAAAGGGCGGAAAACCATATAGAAACCCAGCTTCGTTTCGGAGAATTGGAACGTTACGGAGAATTACTGACAAAATATCCTATTTTAATGGATTATTTGGCTATGACTAGGGGTAAAGAGGAATAGTAACCCCTGTAGACCTATATTTGTTGTTGAATTATCATGTTAAATAAGATACCTTGAATGAAAGAAGGTATTTTTTAAGGAGAAATTATGCGGAAAGCAGGGGTTATTTTACTTTTTCTGCTGACTATTTTACCATTTCTGCTTGCCGCCCAGGAAAATGACGATCCTGAATGGGATTATTATTACACCGATTTTTATTCCAGAGGGGATCAGACTTTTATAATTTCACTTGGGACTGTATTCCCAACGCTTTTTATGAATAACGGCCACAAGATTAATCATAAATTCAGTCCTCCTGTCGGAGGAACAGGATCGCTTTCATATCAATATTACTTTAATCCCAATGTACTTATCGGCGGTGAAGTCGGCGGCATGTTCCTTCCCACATTGGGAAACAATACGTTATTTATAATTACTGTAGGAGTCAAGGGCGGATACCAATTTTATTACAGGAAGTTTGAATTTCCTCTTTCCGTAACACTGGGAGTATCATGGCACCGGTATCTTGGTATGGGTTATTTTGGTCCTTTCTTGAAGGGCGGCGGAGCGGCTTTTTACAGGTTTACTAATTCATGGTCATTCGGTCTTAATGCCAACTGGTTCTGGTTTCCCGAATGGACCCGCAAAAAAAGAGAAAATGTACATGGAAATATGATCGACCTTACGCTTTGCGCACGGTATCATTTTTAAAATATACGGATAAACATGAAAAAACAGATAATAAAAATAATATTCTTCGCTTTTTTTATTTTAACACTGGGTTCTTGCAGGGATCCTATTTTTTATACTATTTCTCAGGAGGAAAAACAGCTTGAACCCCTTATAAAAGGTTCCCCTACAAATTTTGTTAAGTTTAACACTAATATATACGTCGGATCAGGGACAACTTTGTACAAGTACAACGGACAGTATCCTAATAACCCAGCCAGAGGCGACTGGACTCTTTCTACACCCGGCGGAAATATAAGACAGCTTGCGGCAACCAACAGTGAAATGTACGCTTTGTGCGGAGAGTCTGAAAATTTCATTTTAAAAAAATCATCTGACGGCTCTAACTGGAGTAATGTAACATCTACCGGAATTATCGTACAGGCAATTTATTCGGCAAACAATTCACTGTTTGTCGGAACAGGTACATCTGGAGCGCATTCTATATATTATTATAACGGTAGCAGCTTTACAAATTTGGCAGATACATCTGACAAATTGCTTAACGGAGCCGCTCACGACGGGTCAACTTATTATCTTTCTGTTAAAAGTCTGATTACAGAATCAGGCGGCGGGATTTATACAGCTAGTACTCTTACACAATTAAGTGCGCAGCTAATTGGAAACAGTGCTGACATTCCTTTTATGGGTATAATAAATCTTGGAACTAATTCTATTGCGGCAATTTCCAGAAGAGAAGGCGTATTGTACACAGTAACGAGCAGCGGTGTTACAAATACAAATCATAAACTAGGCAACGATAAACTTGCCACAGGCGCGCTGTTAGTATGGAATAGTAATTTGCTTCTTGCCGGAAGACAGGATGAAATGAAAAATTCCATCAATTATCTGCATGGCTACCGTGAACTGGAATTAAGTTCCGGCTCAATAATCGGCGCTGATTTCCGCGATCCGGGAACACATTCTCCAAGCACTGTCGATAATAACGCAACCTATAGATCCACATTAGAAAAAAACCCTGTAAAACATCTTTTTCAGGCCGATGACGGTACTCTTTTTGCATCTACATATACAAACGGCGTATGGTCATACCGTTTACGCAATAACAGATGGCAGTGGAATTCCGAACAATAGACCGTTTTATAAATGGAACTTTTCAATGATAAAAATAAATCAGGTGATAAAAACCCGCTTGCGGACAGAATGCGCCCGCGCTTTCTGGAAGACATTATCGGACAGGATCACATTGTCGGGCAGGGCAGGCTTTTACGCCGAGCGATTCAGGCTGACCGTCTTTCGTCCATAATACTCTACGGTCCGCCGGGAACAGGAAAAACGTCGCTTGCCGCAGTCATTGCTAATACGACAAGGGCGGCATTTGAAAACCTTAACGCGGTTCTTTCCGGAGTTAAAGACATCCGCGAAGTAATTGATCGTGCGGACGAACGCTCAAGACTCTACAGCCAGAGAACCATACTCTTTGTTGACGAAGTTCACCGCTGGAACAAGGCACAGCAGGACGCTCTTCTTCCATGGGTAGAGAACGGCACTGTAATACTTATCGGCGCAACTACGGAAAATCCGTTTTTTGAAGTAAACCGCGCCCTTGTAAGCCGCAGCCGGATTTTTCAGCTTAAGCCTCTCGGAAGCGGCGAGTTAATGGAAACCGCCCGCCGTACCCTTGCGGACGAAGAGCGGGGTTACGGCAAATGGAACGTTCAATTTGAAGAAGGCGCTATTGAACACCTTGTGGAAATAGCCGGCGGGGACGCCCGCAGTTTGTTAAACGCAATTGAACTGGCGGTTGAAACAAGCGTAAATCCATGGCCTCCGGCAGCCGGAGCCGAAATACGCATTTCAATGGAAGCCGCTGAAGAAAGCATCCAGCGCCGCGCGTTATTGTACGACCGAGACGGCGATTATCATTTTGACACTATCAGCGCATTTATAAAAAGCGTGCGCGGAAGCGATCCCGATGCGGCTTTGTACTGGCTTGCAAAAATGGTGCGCGCGGGAGAAGACCCGAAATTTATTTTCAGACGCATGATTATTCTTGCAAGCGAAGATGTCGGCCTTGCAGACCCTCATGCGCTTTCTGTGGTTATTTCCTGCGCCCAGGCTTTTGAACGCATCGGCTTTCCCGAAGGAAATTTCCCGCTTTCTCATGCCTGTCTGTACCTCGCTACAGCCCCAAAATCCAACACCACCCTCGCCTATTTTGACGCGCAAAAGGAAATTGAACGTGAAGACGCGGAAGTACCCAATCATCTGAAGGACGCAAGCCGCGATGCCGAAGGTTTCGGACACGGAGAAGGCTATGTCTATCCTCACGCTTACCGTGATCATTGGGCGGCTCAGCAGTATCTGCCCAATTCACTTAGAGGCAGAACTTTTTACATTCCTTCGTCAATCGGCTATGAAGGAAAAATACGCGAAGAAGTTTTACGTAAACGCGAACTGCAGGCAGCTATTGTTTTGGGAGATAATTCTGAAACTACAGGCGAACTTTTATCATGGTCGGCGGCGGCAAAAGGCAGGGAGGGTTGGTTCAAGCGCCTTGAATCGGGGCGAAGTTCGCTCCTGCTCAGTAACCGTGATGCGATTTTTTCAGCCGCTTCTCCTTCAAGGCAGGATCGCATTCTTGTACCGATGGCAAATGACGGCTTACTGCTCTGGGAAAGCCTCAGACGCTGCCCTGAAGGTTTATCCGCCGCCATCGTAAACACGCCCGCCGCCAAAGAAGCGCTTGAACGTTACGCCGCCGCGCTTGATGAAACCGACAAACCGTTAATTGCGGTAACAGAAGATATTCTGCCTGATGAAAAACAAAGCGAAGAATGGTTTTCCTGTTCTCAATTTGACCATATTTTGCTCCGCAGTGCGCGGTTTGCTGCGCCCTCTGTAATACTTGCGGACAAGGCATACTCTCTTTTGACAAAGGGCGGAAATTTAGTATTGCTGTTTTCGCCGCCCCGTTTGGGAGAACGTATTTCCCGCATCCTCGCTGATGAATGTGAAAGACAGGATTTGGCATCATTGCTTGAGCAGGCGGAAAAAATATTTTTTGAAAATACAACAGGCGCAGGTCTTTGGGACTCTGCAGAAATAGAAACAGCGTTTGCGGAAAAAAAATTCTCAGTAAAACTTCAAACAATCGAGCAAAAAGAAGAACGCTTAATCACGGAAAAAGACATTGCTTCGTGGTTCAATACCGATCAATCGCGCTGGGGTTCATTCATGGTAAAAAACCTTGAAAAATCGGTTTTTTCTAAAATTGAAGAAGCCGTTTTCTTAAGAATTGCAAAAGGACCTGTTCTTTGGCGATGGAAAAGTATTCTGTTAACGGCGGTTAAATAACAGCGCAAACAGCGATAAAATTCACCGGTTAGCTATTTTTGCTATATTCCTGCAAGGTAAAAACGTCTGGGAAAACCATTTGATTTTAGGAGCAGGCTGTCCTTCTCCTTCGATACAGACGGCAAGCATATATTGATTTTCACTACAGTCTCCCAACTCGTAGAGAAAGAACGAAAGCGGTGAAGATAATCCGTCTGAAAGACATCTGTCTGAAAATTTTCCTTCATAAATAAAAGACGGTACATTTTTCATATCAAATACGGAAAAGCCGCGCAGTTTTAAAAAACATTCCTTTAATGTCCATATTTCAAAAAAACTTTTTTCGTTATGCAAAATATATTCTATTTCACTTTCTGTAAAAAATTTTTTTGCTATTTGCATTGTATTTGTACGGAGTTTTACAAACTGAATATCGCAGGCTGTGCGTAATTCATCGCCTGAAACATGGGAAACCGCAACCATGTTTTGCGAATGAGATATGTTAAAATCAACATTACTGTACGGGAAATAAGGTCTTCCGTTTTCATTTTTAAGTATGTCGTTTTCGGTTAACGGTCTGTCTTCAAGAAGCGATAATAACTTCATTCCTTCGGTGCTTTGTTCAATGCGGAAAGGCTTTTTACTTGACAGAAGCGATAATCCAATGTTAAATGTGGCTATATTCATTATTTTCCGGGAGTTTTCTTGAATTTAATAATCCGGTGTAAGTATCCGGCGGTCATTTTATTTCTCATATCCTTATTTTCCTGTATTCCTCAATCTACTAAAAACGAAAAACAGCATTATGTCTGGCTTGCAAATAATTCAAAGTTTGTATTGCTGCCTCCGAAGAAAATCGAAAAACCAATGGACATGGCTCAGTTTATTTCCGCTTCATGGCAGGGCGGTGATTTTTATTTTAACGCATGGGTCAAGGCGGATGAAAACGGAATAGAGATGACACTATTTAATGAACTTGGCGCAAATATAGGAACCCTCTCTTACAATGAGAAACTTCTTAATTTTTCATCTCCTGTTTTTCCAAAATCGCTTAACCCTGAATATATTGTAGCCGATTTCCAGTTTTGTTTCTACAAAACCGACGCGCTCCGCAAGGCGCTTGAAGAATGCGGGCTTGTCCTTGAAATTGACAATTCGGTACGCCGTATTCAAAAAGGAAATGATATAATAATTGAAATTGAATTAAAAAAAGACACAGTGATTTTTAAAAATAATCTGAGGGGATACGGCTATACGCTTGGAGGCGATTTTATTTGAAAGAGATTTATCTTTCCGCGCCAGGTCTTATTTGCTGCGCCGGACAAAATAAAGATGAACTATACGCATCCTGTCTTAAAGGTAATCAGGAAGGAATTAAGATGATGGAATTGCCTGACGGCAGACAATTACCAGCAGGGCTTGTAATAACTGAAAAACACAATATACCTTATTCGCCGGTTCATAAACCGTTTGCCTATACAGGCGGTACAAAAATAATCAGGCTTATTGACGCTGCATTGGAACAAATAAGAACGGAAATTGAAAATGCAATTTCAAGATACGGCGCAGACAGAATAGGCGTCTGCCTTGGCTCCTGTGACAACGGTTCGGAAGCTTCAATTCTTGCTCATAAAGCGCTTCTGGAAAACGGAGCTTTTCCGGCTGATTATAATCTGCGTTTTCAAAGCGCTTCATTTGCGGCGGAATTTATCGCGGCAAAGTTCGGTCTGGAAGGTCCTGTTATGACAACCGCCACCGCATGCGCTTCAGGGGCCAGCGCCATTGTAAGAGGGGCTGAGCTAATTCGCTCAAGGTTATGCGACGCGGTGATTGCCGGAGGAGCCGATATTGTATCACAGACCGTTCTTCTGGGTTTTTACGCACTGGAAGCGCTTTCAAGCAAATTGACAAATCCTTTCAGTAAGAACAGGGACGGCATAAACCTCGGCGAAGGAGCGGCGTTCTTTTTACTTGATTCTTTGACGCAGTCAGGCGGTATTGAACTTCTTGGTTACGGAGAAAGCTGCGATGCACACCACATGACAGCCCCCGGAAATGACGGCATAGGGCCGGCAAAGGCGATGAAGGCTGCCCTTGCCGATGCAGGAGTTGAACCTTCGCAGATTGGGTACGTTAATCTGCATGGAACCGGAACATTGCTTAATGACAAGGCGGAAGCCCTTGCCATGAAGGATGTATTTTCCGAGTTAACGCCTCCTTCAAGCTCCACTAAGCCAATTACAGGCCACACCATTGGGGCGGCAGGAGCCCTTGAAACTGCAATATGCTGGATGACACTAAACATGAAAAATGGGCTACCTGTACATTGCTGGGACGGCGAAAAAGATGAAGAGCTTCCGTTTCACCCATACACACACGGACGCGAACCTCCGTCAATCTGCATGAACAATAATTTTGCTTTCGGCGGATATAATGTCTCCTTGATACTTGGAAGGAGTAAGCCGCTTGATCAATAATAACTTTCCAATCAATCAGGAAGAACTGAAAACACTTATACCGCACAGGGGGAAAATGCTCCTTCTTGACAGAATCACGGAATACGATGCAGCAGGAAACATCAGGACAGAATTTGAAATTTCCGAAGCCTGTCTGTTTTACAATACTGAATTAAAAGGCGTACCCAGTTGGGTCGGCTTTGAATTTATGGCGCAGACCATTTCCGCTTTTTCAGGTTTACGCAGCAGGCTCACAGGCATCAAGCCGAAAATCGGTTTTATCCTCAGCGTCCCGTTAATGCAAATGTATATCCCCGTTTTTAAAACAGGCAGTATCGCCGATATACGCATGAAGGAATGCGACCGCACAGATCAAATATACACTTTTGAGGGTGAAATTTTTTTAGAAGATAAAAAAGCAATGGAAGGCAAATTAATGGTTATGGAAATTCTTGATGAAAAACAATTCAGAACCATTGTTGAAGGAGTTTGAATTTTTGAATAACGGAAAAAAAGTTTTTATAACAGGCGCAAGCAGGGGCATAGGCAGAGCTATTGCTCTGGCGGTATCAAATGCGGGCTATTCTGTTACAGCACATTACAATAAAGGAAAAGAACAAGCCGAAGCCCTGCAAAAGGAAATTCTTGACAATGGAGGCAGTATCGAGCTAATTCAATTCGATGTTTCCGACAGAAACGAATGTCAGGAAAAGCTTGAAAAATGGCTGGAAGGAAACGGAGCTTTCTGGGGCGTTATCTGCAATGCGGGAATTTCCGCAGATGATTCTTTTCCCGGCATGAGCGGAGAAAACTGGGACTCTGTTCTTCGCACCGATCTTGACAGTTTTTACAATGTGCTTCACCCGCTTATAATGCCCATTTGCCGCAAAAAACAGGGCAGAATAATTACAATTTCTTCAGTATCAGGGATTACGGGAAACCGCGGACAGGTGAATTACAGCGCGGCTAAAGCGGGAATTATAGGGGCGACCAAAGCATTGGCAGTTGAGCTTGCAAGCCGTTCAATAACGGTAAACTGCATAGCGCCCGGAATAATCGAAACCGATATGATCCGCGAAGCTCCGCTTGATAAAATTCTTCCGTCCATACCGATGGGCAGAATCGGGAAACCTGAGGAAGTAGCTTCATTGGCAGTGTTTCTGCTTTCTGAGGAAGCCTCTTATATTACAAGGCAGGTAATATCTGTAAACGGGGGAATGGTATAATGAGGCGTGTTGCCATAACAGGCGGGTCTGTCATAAGCGCGTTGGGCAATGAATGGCGCGATATACTGAAAAATTTAAAATCAGGAAAGAACTGCGTCCGGCGCATGAATGACTGGGATAAATATACACGCATGAATACAAGACTCGCAGCCCCTGTCGATTATACGCTGCCTGATTATCCCAGAAAAATAATCCGCGGTCTTGGAAGGGTCGCGCAGCTTGCCTTTGTCTCAGCGGACAAAGCGCTGTCGGATGCGGGTATCAGCCGCGACGATCAAATGCTTAAAAACGGCAGGTGCGGCGTCGCGTACGGTTCTTCAATGGGCAGTCTCGATTCACTTCTTGATTTTTACAGTATGCTCATACTTAACGATCTTAACAAAATGAACGCCACTACTTATATAAAGGCAATGCCGCAGACATGCGCCGCAAATATCGGAGTTATTCTGGGATTAACAGGGAGACTTATTACAACTAACACAGCCTGTACGTCCGGCAGCCAGGCAATTGGTTTTGCGTACGAAGCTATAAAGCAGGGTCATCAGGATTTAATGTTGGCGGGAGGAGCGGAAGAATTGAGCGCCGCGGATGCCGCTGTCTTTGACACCTTGTTTGCGGCAAGCTGTAAAAATGACACTCCCGAAAAAACTCCCGCCGCTTATGACAAAAACCGTGACGGTCTTGTGGTCGGCGAAGGAGCCGGAACTATTATTCTCGAAGAATATGAACATGCAAAAAAACGCGGGGCAAACATAATTGCGGAAGTTGCCGGATTTGGGACAAATACCGACGGCAGCCATATTACGCAGCCCAATCGTCCTACAATGGGAATCGCTATGCGGCTTGCGCTGCAGGACGCAGGTATTGAGCCTTCCGCTATAGGTTATGTAAATACTCACGGAACAGCGACAGATGCGGGCGATGTCGCGGAAAGCTGGGCTACAGTTGACGTGTTTCAAAGGCCGGTTTCCGTAAGCACCCTGAAAAATTATATCGGGCACACACTTGGAGCCTGCGGCGCGATTGAAGCATGGATATCCATTATGATGATGAAAGAAAAATGGTTCTGCCCCAACATTAATCTAGACGAATTCGATACCCGCTGCGGACATCTTGATTATATAGTCGGAGACGGACGAATATTCAAAACCGAATATATTATGTCAAACAATTTTGCGTTCGGCGGAGTAAATACGTCGTTGATATTCAAGGATTTTTCTGAAAAATAACAGCCGGACTTCCGATTATATATCCCCTTTCTTTCAGCGATATAATCAGTTTTTCAACAGTTTCAGGAATCCACGAACGGTTAAAAGCGCCGTTCGGAGATTTCATTAATTCTTCTTCCATGAGTGAATTTGAATCCCTTGAGTCATGAAGAAGAATAACACCTCCTCCCTGTTTCTCAACTTTTTCGATTACGCGCTTAACTACTTTATCCTTTTTCGTTTCCGATAAAACCGCGTCATAAACTCTTATATTGCTGTTAACAATAAAATAACCTTCCTCATTGCAAATATTTATCTGTTTGGAATTGTAATAACCGCCGTGCGGTCTGTATAACTTAGGATAAAATTCCTCTCCGATGGCATTTGAAATGGCCTGCCCTCCCCTTACAAGATTACTTCGGAATTCAGCTTCTCCCATGTTTCGCGCCCATTTATCGTAATAACCGTGATTTACAATACAATGTCCTTCATCGTACATACGCCTTACAATCTGCGGGTACGCATCTACCCTTTCACCGAGCAGGCAAAATACGGCTTTAATTTCGTATAACTTCAATATGTCAAGCAGCCTGTTTGTGGTATCTTCATGAATGTTCGGGCCGTCATCAAAACTGAAAATAACATAGGACAGAGGCACGTTAAGTTCTTCCCTGCTGCGGGTTATGCTCATACATGAGGAAAGAAAAATTACAATACAAAATAATACAAATATTTTTTTCATGTATTTTTTACCGGAAAAATTGAAGAGGCAATTTCTCTTGTTAACGCGCGTACCGCGACAGGTTTTGGAAGGCTTTTGTATTTTTCAGGGAGAATTTCAGTCCCCATTTTTATTTCATAAACATAGCGTTCGCGGGGATTAAAAGCCGTCCACGGATCTTTTTTACCAAGACCGTATTTATCCGTTCCTCCTATATGAAGAGGTATAATACCGCAGCCGCAGGCGAGGGCAATACGCGCCGCTCCTTTTTTTACAACAGGGCTTCCGTTTCTAGGCGTCCTTGTTCCTTCGGGAAAAATAACAATACAGTTTCCGTATTTTAAAGATTCATCGCAGGCTTTAAGAATATCGTCAAAATCCTGTGAATTTAAAATGTAAAGCCGGCGTACAATTCCTTTTACAATACTGTGATTAAGGTGTCCCGCTACAATGCAGTCGGCATTCGGGATTAATGAAAACAGCATGACAACATCAAGCAGAGAAGGATGATTTGCAACTACTACTTTTGAAGAAAGCCGTCTGTACATTTCCCTGTTTCCCGCTTCAATGTCTACAGCTTGAAAAAAATGCATTAACCCGATAAAGAAACGGAATGAAACTGAAACAAGAAGTCTTGCGTTTTTTTTAAATTTTTCACTTGGGTGTATAAACAACCTCATAGGAGGCAAGACAAAAACAACAAGAATTATAGAGGAAAATCCAAAAAAGAAAAAGAAAAACCACTTTATTAAAACCCTGTAAATATAAACGATTCTATTTTGTACAGGGGGCAGATCATAAGGCGGCATTTAATTCCTTGCGCAATATTAGATTTCTTAAAAATCCCTGCGGAGTTTCACTTTCATTTTTATCAGGCGATATTGATGAAAGCGAAACAGAGCTATGTCCGGGGAAACGGCTGAGAATCACGGCGAATGCAAAAGGCTGAGTGTTATCCGCAATAATATTCTTATATTCCTGCGGTATTTCTTCATCTGCATAAACAAAAACAATTTTTTCCGCCGTCCCGCCAAGAAGCGCCGCCTTTACCGCGGCAAAACCCGATGAAAATGAATTATTTCCAGGATAAAGCGCCGAATATCCTCCTTTTAAGCCGAATGCAATGGAAGCCAGCGCCGCAGGCGCGTTAAAAACAGAAAGCGAAAAAACCGCAGGCATAAGGGATTTTTCCTCCAGCACCATCCTGTTTATTTTTAACTGTTTTGAAACTTCACCGCGAAAAGAAAGAAAAAACATTTTTATATTTTCATCTAACGGTAAAAGATCATGAACAACCTGTATTGTCATTTTTGATATTTGGCTTAAACGCCTTCGGAACATTGAATCGGTATATAAAATATCCGGGCTTTTATCGCTGTAAATCATTTCACGCGTTCCTTCCGCCCATTGCCGCCATTCGCAGGCATTTTCAATTCCGCAGGCCCATGCCGAAAAACGGACAATGTAAATATCGTCCATTATGATTTTATCCGGCATTGAATAAGTGAATAATCGTTTGAACCAAGATTATGCCTAACATTAATTATTTCAAACCCTGAATTTTTTATAACAGACGCAAATTCATCATACCTGTACATTTTACTGTTACCGTTAGCCATGCATGTAAAGTAAAGGGACGCAGCTTGCAGGGAAAAAGACGCAGCTTCAAACCGCTGCTTGTCCCAAAAAGGTTCCAGAATATAAACATCGGTTTTTTGTCCTGAGGCGTCTTTTACCTTCGACATGATACGGGAAATTTCATCAAGGGAAAAACAATCCAAAAACTGGCTCATCCATATTATATCCGCTCCGGCGGGTACCGGCGTTTCATCATCTAACACATTGCAGGGAAAACTTTTAATCCTGTCTGAAAAGCCGGCTTCGGCCGCTTTTTCTTCGGCAACCTTTGTCTGACCAGGAAGGTCGACAATCATTACTTCAACTTGAGTATCATAATTACAACAGCAGATTGCCCACTTTGCCGTATTGCCTCCGATGTCAATAATTTTTTTCGGGTTTCCTGCAAAAACAGCCGGCAGAGCTTCTTCAAAACTGATGTCAGAATAAAAATGATCAAACGAAAACCAACTTTCCCTTACATTCTTAGGCAGCGCAGAAAGCGCTTCGTAAATTGTTTTTTTTCCGGTATCGAAAACTTCAAGACCGCGCGGCTTTCCGTCTATTAACGATCTTGTAAGTTCAAACGCTCCTTTATAACAAACATCGTTAACAAAATTAAAATTAACCCTTGTCATTCTGTCTTCAAGGAGAAACCAGCCTATCTTTCCAAGAATGAAATTATCATGTCCTGCCGCAGGAAGCACCTTGACCAGATTCATGCCAAGAGCTACCTCCAAAAGTACATTTGCCGCATATTCAGAAATCTTTGTTCTCTGTATTATTTTTTCAGCGGTTATTCCGTTATCGCCTGAATCAGAAATTACTTTCAGAATCCCAAGTTCCAAAAGCGCCCTTACTGCCTGAAAAACAAGCGGAGCAAATGCAATCTTTTGGGCTTCGAATTTGGCGTCAACAGCTTTTATTTTATCTTTTGAATAATTTTCATTCAAATAGGCTGACATTGTTCTTTTTCTCTCTTTACTTCATCTTAAACTTGCGGTTTACTTATTATTATGACTGCTGCCGAAAAAAAATCAATAGCGGGCTTTCTTGACCTTACTGCGGATTTTCTTTCATCAGGCTATAAAACCAAAGTAAACAATTACGATTTTACCGATGATGTGTTAACAAATGCTTTACCCGATGTTTCCCCAAAAACAGACAGTATTGAACAAATTGCAGATGAAATTAAGAAATGCAAAAATTGTCCGCTGGGAATGACAAGGACAAACGCCGCGCCGGGCGAAGGAGCGTTACAGCCGCTTGTAATAGTAATAGGCGAAGGGCCGGGAGCGGAAGAAGACGCGCAAGGCCGTCCCTTTGTCGGACGCGCAGGACAGCTATTGGACAAAATGCTAGCGTCCATTAATCTTTCGCGTAACAGCAATTGTTTTATTGCCAATGTAGTAAAATGCAGGCCTCCCAATAACCGCGATCCGTACCCTGAAGAAACCGCGGCTTGCGCGCATTTCCTCGAACGGCAGATTACCCTTCTTAAACCGCGCTTCATACTTGCTGCAGGAAGAGTCGCCGCGCAGACTCTTTTAAAAACAACTGAACCTATCGGTAAACTTCGCGGCAAGTTTAAAGAACTCACTGTAGGAAATATGACATTGCCCTTTCTTGCCACATATCACCCTGCGGCGCTCCTTCGTAATGAAGACTTAAAACGTCCCGCATGGGAAGATTTAAAATTATTACGTTCCATGCTAGACAAAGAAAGAACGGGGTAAACTGATTGGCGCGTTTTTTCGATATTGTCTTTGATATTCCTGTCAGATTTCCCGTTGACCACTGTTATACCTACTCTCTTGACGACAAGGGCGAGGCATCATTCGGGAAACGGGCAATGGTTCCATTAGGAAGAAGAGACTGTCTCGGCTATATTATTGAAGAGCGGGAAAGTCCGCCGGAAGGGGTAAATAACGAAAATATAAAAAAAATACGCCGTGTAGTTGATTCAGAACCGTTATTCGACACAAACGATGTAAAACTTGCGCTCTGGATGGCGGGATATTACTTTTGCAGTACAGGACAGGCTCTTGCGGCAATGATTCCATCAGGAAGAAGGATTATCCGCCCTACTCTGCCTGACAGCGGGGAGGAAAACGAATCTACGCTTTCAATTTCCGATGAACAGGCCGCTGCGTTAAACGCCATTACATCAGCGGAAAATGAAAGTCCCAATTCTGCGCTTCCCAAAATGTTCTACCTATACGGCATAACAGGCTCGGGAAAAACAGAAGTATTTCTCCGCGTTATGCAATTTATGCTGAATGCCGGAAAATCCGTCATTTATCTTGTACCTGAAATTTCACTGACTAATCAAACCGCAAAAATGATTGGAAACCGTTTCGGTTCACAGTCTGCAACCTTACATTCCGGAATGACCCCTTCACAGCGCCTTGCCGAATGGATGAGAATACGCCGGGGGGATGCGCCGATTGTAGTCGGTCCTCGCAGCGCCGTATTTGCACCCGTACAAAACCTCGGGCTTATCATAATTGATGAAGAACACGACGGCTCCTATAAATCAGGTAACACCCCGCGCTACCATGCAAGGCAGGTTGCGCTTCGCCGCTGTTCGCAGGAAGGGGCGCGTCTTGTAATGGGCTCCGCTACTCCTTCGGCTGAAGCGTGGAAACTTATGTCGGAAGGCGGCATTAAACGCCTTAACCTGTCGCGCCGGCTTTCAGGCGGAGGAATGCCCGAAATAAAACTTATCAGCCTTGCAAAAACAGAAGGCTGTCTTACAAAGGAACTGAAAGATGAAATCCGTCTTACAGCGCAAATGGGAAGGCAGACAATCCTTTTCTTGAACCGCAGGGGTTTTGCCTATTTTTACCAGTGCCCTGACTGCGGCTGGGAACAAACCTGCCGCCGTTGTTCAGTTTCATTGACATGGCATAAAAGCCGAAACCGCTGTGTCTGTCATTACTGCGGCTACAGCGAACCGCCGCCCGCCTCCTGCCCAAAATGCGGCTCGGTAGAAGCGGGTTACCGGGGTTTTGGAACTGAAATGATAGAGGATGAGGTTAGCCGCACTTTTCCTGATTTGCGCATTCGCCGTGTAGATACCGATACCATAAAAAAAAGCGGAGGACGCTCCGTAAACAACCTTGAAGAAACGCTGACTCTTTTTAAAACAGGAATGATCGATATTCTTTTGGGAACTCAGATGGTTGCCAAGGGATTAAATTTCCCGGGCGTGCGTCTTGTAGGAGTTGTTTTTGCCGATACAGGACTTCATTTGCCGGACTTCCGCGCGGCGGAACGGACTTTTTCCCTGATTGTGCAGGTTGCAGGGCGCGCAGGGCGCTACTTTCCGGACGGTAAGGTTATCGTTCAAACCCTGCGAATGGACGATCCCGCAATAAGGCGTTCCTGCGCAATTGACGTAACCGGTTTTTACAATGCGGAACTAAACCAAAGAAAAGCGTTAAATTTCCCTCCATACTCAAGATTGATCCGTTTTACAATCCGCTCAAAAGATGAACACCGCGCGGATACCGCAATCAAGCGGCTTGCCGCCATTGCCAAGACGTTAATAGGCAGGGACACGGATATGCTCGGACCCGCCGAATGCCCGATTGGCGTTATTAATAACAATTACAGACGGCAGTTAATCCTTCGAAATCAGGCGATAGGCGCTCTCCACTCGGCGGCGCGCGAGCTTCTTGCGCGTTACGAAAAAGGCAGGGATGCAAGAACATACCTTGAAGTGGATATAGACCCTGTCAGTATGTTATAGGTATTCTATAAGTATGTACGAATATTATACAAAGGGAACCTGTTCCAAAAAAATACGTTTTGAAATTGAAAACGGTAAATTACATTCTGTCAGTTTTGAAGACGGCTGTAACGGGAATCTGAAAGCTTTAGGCATTCTTGTAGAAGGAATGGACGCGCGGGAAACTGCGCAAAAACTGAAAGGTCTTTGCTGCGGGAAAAGGGGAACCTCATGCGGCGATCAGCTTGCAAGGGCAATTGAAGCAAATTTATGAAACTGCTTCTGCACTGCTGCTGCGCTCCGTGCACAATTAAATGCGCCGACGTTTTAAAAAGCGAAGGCATTGAACCGCTGCTTTTTTGGTATAACCCGAACATACATCCTTCCACAGAATATACTTTGCGCCGCGATAGTTTAACTTTATTTGCAGCTAACGAAAACCTTAAACTAAAAATGCACGATGAATACGGCCTTCGCTTGTTTCTAAACGAGATATTTCCGGATACGGAATACCGGTGCAAAAAGTGTTATTTTCTTCGTCTTGAAAAAGCCGCCTCCACAGCGGCGCAGGAGGGATTTGATACCTTCACTACAAGTTTGCTCATAAGCCCGTATCAGGATCATGACGCGGTAAGACGCGCCGGCGAAGAGGCTGCGGAAAAACATGGGATTAAATTTTTGTACAGGGATTTTCGTCCGCTATTCCGGGAAGGACAGGCTATAGCCCGTTCAATGGGGTTTTATATGCAAAAATACTGCGGCTGTATTTACAGCGAAGAAAAACGCTTTTTGGTGAAGTAATCGGAGCAGCTTTTATGTCAAACGATATTAATCCGATTTTTCACAGAGTTGCCCTTATCACAGGCGAGGACGGACTTGAAAAACTTAAAAAGAAAAATGTCCTTGTTTTCGGCGCAGGCGGCGTAGGAAGCTGGTGCGCGGAAGCCCTCGTCAGAAGCGGTATAGGTAAAATAGGAATAGTTGATTTTGATACGGTATGCGAAAGCAATATAAACCGTCAGGCAGAGGCGACTGTAAACACGCTTGGTCGTGTTAAAGTTGATGTTTTAAAACAGCGTCTTTTGGAAATAAACCCCGAATGTGAAGTAACCGCCGTAAATAAACTTTTTTGCAGCGAAGACTCAGCTTCCTTTAATATTGAAAACGCGGATTATGTAATAGACGCAATCGACACAATTAATCACAAGATTGATTTGATTGAAAAAACCTGCAATGCGAATGTAACTCTCTACTCTTCTATGGGAATGGCGCTTAAAATTGACCCTTCGCAGATAAAAACAGCGTCAATCTGGGACACTCAAATCTGCCCTTTGGCGCGGCTTGTAAGGCAAGGCTTAAGAAAACGCGGCTTTTCATCAAATTTTACCGTAGTCTATTCAAGCGAAACGCCGATCCGCGCCAAGACTGCCCCTGCCTCCTCTAACGGAGAAAAATTGCCTAACGGCAGCATTGTTACCGTTACGGCAAGCGCCGGCTTCCTGCTTGCAAACCTCGTGTTACGCGATGTTACGGGGTTGTAATGGGTTCAAGATTTTTCCGCAGAACAGGAGCGGGCGAAATTGTACAAAAACTTACAGTTAAAACGGTAAAAGAACGCTCACTTGTATGCGAAGGAGACAGAATCCTTATTGCGGTATCGGGCGGCAAGGATTCAAGCGTTCTTGCATGGGCGCTTTCTTCAATACGCCCCGCTTTAAAAATCAACTATGAACTTTCCGCCATTCATATTTCAACTGATTTTTGCGAATGCTGTAAAAAGCCTGTTCTCCGCCAAAGACTTGAAGAATGGAATATTCCTTTTACAGACCTTTTTGTACCCGTAATAAACAGGCTTAAAGAAGGCAAAAAAATGAACTGCTATTGGTGTTCTACCCAGCGAAGAATGGAACTTATAAACTACGCTGTCGAAAAAGGCTTCAATAAGATTGCGCTCGGCCACCACCTTGACGATATTATCGAAACCTTTTTTATGAACCTTTGTTCAAAAGGAATATTACTCGCCATGCCGGTACTGCTGAAGTACAGGAAATATCCTGTCAACCTTATAAGACCGCTTGCGCTTCTTGAAGAAAAACAGATAATCGCCTGCGCTGCGGAAAAAAATATTCTTAAAGCCGCCTGTACCTGCCCCTACGGGCAGAATTCGGAACGCAGAAAAATACGCGAAAAAATCGCGGCATTTACCGGAAACAGCGGGGATGTTAAGCGGAAAATTTTGAACGCCCTTGGCGCAGGCGATATTGATTATTTAACGGAAAATTAAAGAAGTCAGGATTTCCCTGACTTGACCGATTGTTAAGCGGACAAGTCAGAGATTAACCTTGATATTACTCCACTTTGAAACGCGAAACCTCTCTTAACAAATCGTTGATAGCTTCGCGGTTCTTGGTGGTCATCTCGTTGATATTATTTACAGCCAGGTTTATTTGATCCGCTCCGGTAGACATTTCGTTCATACCGCCTGTTATCTCCTGCGTTACCTTTTCCAGGTTCTGGCCTTCCCTTATAACTTCCTGGCTGCCGTTAAGCATTTCCTCGGAACTGCTCCTTACATTCTGGGTAATCTCATTCAAACCGCCGACGCCATGCAGAACCTGCTTGCTTCCCTCGCCCTGTTCTTCCATCGCGTTGCGGATATTCTCTTCCTGATCCGCCACCGTCTTTACGCCTGAGTCAATAGCCTCGAACCTGTGCAACACATTGTCCGTAGAGCCGGTTATTTTTGTGATTGATTCCGCTATTTTTTTCAGTACCGTACCGATTGTTTTTGACTGTTCGCTGGAACTTTCTGCCAGCTTGCGGATTTCATCGGCGACTACGGCAAAGCCCTTGCCCGCCTCTCCCGCGTGCGCAGCTTCAATCGCCGCGTTCATTGAAAGCAAATTGGTCTGGCTGGCGATATTTTCCATTACCGCGTTAATTTCCAGTAAGCCTTCTGACTCGCGGGATATTTCCTGAATATCCGCCGCCACTTCCTGCAATCCGTTCCGTCCTACTTCCGAAGATTCTTTTAACGTATTTACATTATTGGTATTGTTAACCAAAGTTTGAGTTACCGAATTGATATTGGCTACCATTTCTTCAATGGCGGATGAAACCTGGGAAACATTACGACTCTGGTTTTCCACATGACCGTTGAGTTTGTTGATGTTGGTAATAACCTGTTCCATAGTCGCGTTGGTTTCTGTTACGCTGGCGCTCTGGTTAATGACACGGTTCTTTATGCTCTGGATATTGGCGGTAATCTGATTAATTGCCGCAGCGGTCTCCGTCATATTGGCGGACAGGTCATTGCCGATATCCTGCAGCACACCGGCCTGCTTTTTAATAAGCGCTACAAGGTCTCTGATTTTTTTAATTGTATTGTTGAAGTAAAGGGCAAGATCGCCTACCTCGTCTTTGGAAGCAACGTGGATGCTCCGCGTCAGGTCGCCTTCGCCTTCGGAAATATCCTTAAGCGTTTCCGATACTTTAACAATTGGGGCTGTAGTGGCGTTCAGGGTAAAGTATATAATTACCGCCGATATTACAATGGCTATTGCCGCAAGAATGATTGTAAACATGGTCATCTGGTTTACTTCTTTTAAAATATATGTTCTTGCCGACGCAATCATTATGGTCCACGTTGCGCCCGAACTGCCCAATGGGAAAGGCTGCATAGTAATTTCTACGTTTGTATGCAAAACAGGAGCATAACTTGAACAAGAAAATTCTTCGCCTTTTTGAACAGCGGAAAAGGCGTTGTCCATATTCTCGCCGTAGATAGTATCTACGTCTTTCATCATCTTTCCTACGCGTTCCGGCACATAACTCGCTATAATAAACCCGTTGCTGGAATAAATAGATATCGCGGCGATTTCTTCTCTGGTTTTCATGGTATTCTCTATAGTCGGCTGTATAGCGTCTATTACACAAAGACAGCCCACGCCTCCCACTACTTCGCCGTTACGATGATTAATGATGGGAACCATTATCCTGAAATACCATGTATCTTTCCCGTCTATATTTCTTGGAACGGGATGTACATACCGATCTTTCTTCGCGTCGGGACTTCTTAAATACGCCATGGCGTCCGCTACATCGGTGGTAACCGTCATATTTGCATCCCCGTTTTCCATGCGGAACGCAGCGGCATACTGTCCTGTTTCGGTATTACCGGGACGACCGGCGTAGCGGGCGTCCATTCCGTCAACCGCGTCTGGCAGCCAAACACAGTAGACCTGAAATATGGTGGTTTCCGCCCTTGCAACGGATTGCATCATACTGTTATACATGTCCCGTCTTCGGTCTATCGGATCATCTTCAAAATCGCCGAAAATATTAGCCAGTGTACGGGCAACCCGGTAAAGACCGTCCTCTCTGCCTTGCCAGTATGCGGCGCGTTGAGTAGCAAGATTTTCGATGCTTCTTTTGCTTAATGTTATGCTGGTATTTGAAGCCTGCCGTAATAGTATTACCGCAACTGTGGTTAAAACAACCGCTATAATGGCGATAACAATGATACTCAGTTTGATTTTAATTTTCATAGTAGTTACTCCTTATAAGCCCTAATCATTGCATAACAACAAACAGGCTATTTTATCAAATGACTTTGCAACGCTAAGTCGATTATTCTTTTATCTTCTAGCTTATAAAACTTGTTTTACGTTCCTCCTAAAAATGAGCTTTATTGGCATGTGCCTTTTCCTTGATTAAAATTGCCTGACAATTTTGGGCTTGTGGGCATTTTTGGCTAAACAGCATAGTTTTCATATCCATATAGGTATATTTTACAATTTTTTATGGAAAATTACAAGACAAATGTTACATATATACCATAATTAACAAATATTTTTTGTATTTGCAGGGCAAGCGATACTTAATAATTATGAGTTAAGTTTTTAGCAGTTCTGAGATTATCGCCGCGCCCTGTTCTATTTCACTATCAGTCAAAACATACGGCGGCAGCAGGCGCAACGTATTGTTTCCGGCGGAAAGCATTAGAAGCCCGCATTGGTCTTTTCCTAAATCTGCCCTTGCAATCCCCGCTTCCAGAACAGGCCATGCGTTGCCTTCAATATCAAAACCTATCATTAAGCCCCTTCCCCGCACTTCTTTTACATTAGGCAGTTTTTTTATCTCAGCCATTAACAAATCACCCTTTCTCTTGATTTCCCTTAGGAATTCAGGCGTATTTATGGTTTTCAGCACGACAAGCCCTGCGGCGGCGGCGACAGGGTTTCCTCCGAATGTACTGCCGTGATCCCCTACGCTAAAGACACCGCATGCTTTTTCTCCGGCAAGGACTGCTCCCGCAGGAATACCGCCTGCAAGACCCTTTGCAAGGGTGATAATATCGGCTTTTAAAGGATTGCCGTCAGAATCCTGATACTGTTCAAGGGCGAGAAAATTTCCCGTTCTGCCAAGTCCGCACTGGATTTCATCAAACATTAAAAGTATGTCCCTCTCAGCGCATAATTTAGCGGCTGCGGCGATAAATTCCTGTGTTTGCGAAACAATACCGCTTTCACCCTGTATCGCTTCGATTAAAAGACCGGCTACACTTTTACCGTCAAGCACGCTGTCAAGCGCAGCAATATCACCGCCATGTATATGAATAAACCCATCGGTAAAAGGACCAAAGTCCTTGTGAAATTTATCCTGTCCGGTTGCGGCAAGAGTTGTAATTGTCCTTCCGTGAAAACTTCCCCATAACGTAACGATTGTATGCCTTCCCGGACCGTATTTTAAAAGTGAATATTTTCTTGCCAGTTTACAGGCGCCTTCGTTGGCTTCCGCTCCCGAATTGGCGAGAAACACATTTTTCATTCCTGCCGGAGAACAGGCTTCTACAAGTTTTTCCGCAAAAGCGGCGCTTGCGTCGCTTTGATAGTAATTGCATACATGAAGATACTTTGCCGCCTGCTCGCTTACAGCCCTTACAAGCGGCGGGTAATTGTGCCCCAAAATATTAACCGAAATGCCCGAAGTAAAATCCAGATATTTTTTGCCGTTTATGTCGTAAAGCCATGAACCTTCGCCCTTTGCAAATGTAACAGGCAGCCTGTGATATGTATCCATAAAAACGTTATTCATTGTTTCTCCTCATTCTTGCTTCTGTCTGTGAAATTTCGTAATTATTTCCCATCGCTCTGTATATTGATATTGAACGGTTGTACGCTTCAAGCGCTTTCTGTTCATTCCCTATTTTACGGTAAACATCGCCCATAGAACGCCAGCTCGCGGCAAGTCCCCATGAATTTTCAATCCGCCTGTCAATCTCTATGGATTTTTCAAGCGCCTGTATGGAGCCGTTAAAATCTCCCGACAGCGAACGGGAAGATGCAATGGAATACCAGTCATAAGAAGCGTTTTCAAAATACAGGTTCTTCTCATGAATTTCAGCGCTTTGCAGAAACGCATCTTCCGCATCCTTGTATTTGCCAAGCGAGCGCAGGGCAAGTCCTTTTACCTGCAATGAAACAGCAATATAAAGCTGGTTGATTTTTATATTTGCCTGTTCACTGTTTACAATGTCCAATACCGATTGCGCTGACTTTTTTCCCGAGATTAATTCGCCCCTTGCGCGGTAAAGTTTCGCTGCGGATAGAAGTTCGTCGTTTCCGAATTGCTGCGCTTCCGAAACAGCCTGCTCCCATTCTGCAAACGCTTCATCCACCCTGCCAAGCGAATATATAACATTGGCGCGCGAAAGACTGCTCCTTATTATAAGGGAAGGGTCGTCAGCTAACGTTGCGAGCCGCTTGCTTTCGTTAATTAAAATCAGAGCGTTATTATAATTACCCTTGCCTGTTTCCCTGTTGCCGGATTCCAGCAGCATATCCGCCTGTACGCGAAGCTGATTAATATCTCCCTGTTTTTCCGGCTGTGATGAACAGGAGAAAATTACCGGCATTAAAAAGGCAATACCCGTTATGATAAATAAGCTCTTAATTTTTAATTTCATTTGCGCCACGTTTAAAATTCAAGGTTCCTCATGTTTGTTCCGCCCGGGTCTGTTTCTCCCCGTATCGGTATGCCTTTCCTTAACAGAGGATTATTCGAAGCTGCCGTAAGCACATCCTGAGCCGACCTCAGAGCAACGCTTAGGTCATTAATCATAATCGCAACCTGCGGAAGCTGGCTTGGAACAAATTCACTTATATTATTTAGATTTTCGATAATATCTGCAAGTGAGTTAAGCGAGGCGGTAAGGTCGGTGTATATAGGACCTTCAGAATCCAAAAACGACATTACAGTTCCAGAAGGAGATGACATCTGATCCGTAACTGTTTCCAAATTACCCATAATAGGAGACAACTGCAAAGAGAGAGATTCTGTGGTTATTTCCAAATTTCTAATTATTTTTCCAATTGCAGTATCTTCCGATCCTTTTACACCCGAAAGCGCAATATTTATTTCTCCGAGTATTGTCCTTACCTGATTCATTATGCCGGTTATTGCGTCGCCGGTTGATTCCTGGCGATCAACCAGTCCCATCAGCACGAGCCTCCTGCCTTCAGCGGAATTTATCTCCGGGATTGTATTCCCTTCGGGAATAAGTTTAGCTCCTCTTCCGGTATAAAAAATAAACGTATTTCCAAGACCGATAGGGTTTATTAATATTTCAACTACGGAACCGTCTTTTACTCTGTCCCCGTACTCTTCAAATATGGTAAATGAAACTTCTACACTGTCATCATCGGAAAGCCTGATTTTTTTGACATGACCAATGGTAAAACCTTTATATTGTACCGCCATATTGGGACTTATACCTGATGCGGAAGTAAAATATGTCTTATATTGACGATCCCGCGCAAACCAGCGCTGGTTTTTTCCAAGCATAAAAATAACAAATATAAGCAGCGCCAGCCCTAACAGAACAAGAGCGCCGACAATTTTATCAGCAAAACGTATTGAAAATTTCATGACACTATTCCTATTTTTAGAAAATCATTAAGCAATAGATCACTAATAATATAATCTTTTGGGGCCTTAATTGTTACTTTACCGTCAATAACCATTACTACAAAATCGGCTAAATCAATAATTAACCGCATATCATGGCTCACAAAAATAACGGAAGAGCCTTCCCTTTGCTTTTGACGGACAATATCAATAAGCCTGTCTGCGGCGGTTTCATCCAGCGATTCAGTCCATTCGTCAAGAAACAGAACGGACGGCTCGCAAAGCATTGCCCGCGCAAAGGCAATAAGTTTCTGCTCGCCCATTGAAAGCCTTGACGGCCTTATACCAAGTTCCCTTTTATAGCCGACTTTGGCAGTTACCTCCCTTATACGCTCCGCGCGTTCTAATTTTGTCATGGCCGGATAATGTATTTTTAGGGGAAGTTCCAGTATCTGATACAGGTCCTGGTTTGCCCAAAGAGCCGAATCCTGAAAAACAAACGCTCCTTCGCGGCGAAAATCAAGATTTTCACTGCGGTTCATCTGCGCAATATTCTTCCCCTTGTAAAATACTTCCCCCTGATCGGGAACCAAAAGCCCAGCGGCAAGTTTCAGTACGGTACTTTTTCCCCCGCCGGACGGACCTACAATTGCGGTTGTTTTTGACGCGGTAAATTCAACCGTAACATCCTTAACAACATACCCTTCCTGAGCCGAGAAACTGACGTTTTTTAATTCAATTATTTCCGTCATTATGCAAACACAATATAAAATAACATCGACAAAAAAACATTGACGACTATGCACAGCGCAAACGCGCTGCTTACCGCTTTTAATCCCGCTACCGGAACTTCGGTACTGGCCCTTTCCACGGAAAAACCCTGTATCACAGCGCCGATGGAAATAATCGCTCCGAATGAAATACTCTTAATTAATGAAAGCAGTATATCCCTTATATTTAAATTTTGAAGAAGACTTGTAAAATAATGTTCCATCGACATTTTGTTAAAAAACTGAGCTATAAGATACGAACCGGCAAGCCCAAAAACAGAAAAATAAATATTTAACAAAACAAGAGAAATGGTTACTCCTAAAAACCTCGGTACTGCAAGATGTTCAATAGGATCAACGCCTACGGAAATATATGCCTCAACTTCATGCGAAATAACCATTCCGGCAATTTCAGTCGCAATTGCCGTTGCCGAGCGGGCAATAACGATAAAAGCAGTTAAAAGCGGACCTAATTCCCTTGTTATAATGAGAATCAAAAGCGTATAAATTAAATTATCCTGCGATATCATTGATAAATACGGTACTCCGATAATATTTACAGCGGCTCCTATTGCAACGGCAAGAAGAGTTGATATTCCCAATGCGTAAACAAAAGTAAAAAGTATCTGCATGATAAGAATTTTATAAGAAGTTGTTGAGTTACGGATAAAACTGCCGACTCCAGCAAGAGTTTTTGCAAAAAAACCTAAGTTATAGAATAAATTTTTTAATGTTTTAGCCGGATTCAGCATTATATCTACAGTATACACATTTGTTAAACAAAATGGTATTGACATTTACTTATTTTTCCGGGTATTTAATACTAAAGGGCCTTTAGCTCAGTCGGTTAGAGCTGCAGACTCATAATCTGTAGGTCCGGGGTTCAAGTCCCTGAAGGCCCAAACAAAATTTATGCCGGATAAATTTTTTTTAAACCGTCTGTCTGCAAAAGAATTCTCAAGCGCCGTTTTGGATATCTCAGGCGGCAGCAAGGTTCTGATTATCAGCGATTTCCACATGGGTTCAGGTTCACGAGACGACCTTAACCGTAACGGAGAGATGCTGATAAGCATGCTTGAAGAATATTATTTCAAAAACGGCTGGATTTTAGTCCTTAACGGCGATATTGAAGAACTTCAAAAATACTCGCTTGATTACATACGTGAAAAATGGGCTGAAATGTACAGGGTCTTTAATCTTTTTTTTAACGAAAACAGACTTTACAAAATCATCGGCAATCACGATGAACCGCTTCTGGCAAAAAAAAACAGCCCTTCTCCTTATCCCTTACATACGGTGATAAAAATTGAAACCGGAGTCGTACCGGCTTTCGTATACCACGGGCACCAACTGTCAAATATTTACAATAAGTACAATTATTTAATAGGGCTTGGCATAAGGTATATTATTAAACCGCTGGGAATAAAAAATATGTCCGCGGCCCGCAGCCCTCATAAACAGTTTCACATAGAAAAAAAGGCCTACGATTTCTCTCTAGCTAACAACTGCCTCTCGATAATAGGCCATACGCACAGGCCTCTTTTTGAATCATTGAGCCGCTTCGACTATATCAAATATGAAATTGAAAAACTCTGTCAGGACTATCCTCTTTCACAGGGAGAAGCCCGTACCCAGATAGAAAATGAAGTTACGGAACTTAGAAAGGAACTCGGTAAACTGAGAAAAAAAGAAAAGCGCGATACGCTGCGCCAAAGCCTTTACGGAGACGAGCTTCCCGTGCCGTGCCTTTTTAACTCGGGCAGCGTACTAGGAAGAAAAGGCATAAACGCTATAGAAATAACCAATACAGATATCGCCCTTGTATACTGGTTTACCGAAGGCAAGAGTAAAAAATTTGTAACAAGGGGCGGCTATAAAATAGACGGCGTGCAGGGGAAACCTTACCGTCGAGCGGTGCTTAATGACAACAAGCTGGACTATATCTACGCAAAGATAAAACTGTTGGGAAATCATAACTTACAGTAAAACGTCTGTTACCTTTGTCTTTTACAGGAAAACTGTTATAATAACAATATGCCTGAATATACCATAATTTTATTCTGGGATGATGAAGCTTCTGTATGGATTGCGGAAAGCCAGGATTTACCTGGACTTATTCTGGAGTCCGAATCCTTTGATTTTCTTGTTGAAAGAGTCAAGGAAGCGGTTCCCGAGCTTCTTGAACTTTGCGGGACAGATCATACGCAGATTAAGTTACATTTTAAGGCCGAACGTCTGGCGGTTGTGGCGTAATGGCCGAATATGAAAAGCAAGTAAGAAAGAAACTTACCGAAAACGGTTGTTACCTTCTACGGCATGGCAAGGGAGATCATGAAATTTGGTTCAGCCCTATTACAAAGCTGCCTGTTACCGTAGACGGAAAAATAGTTTCCCGTCATGTAGCAAATGGCATAATGAAACGTGCGGGAATTGACTGGCATTTTTAGCCCTCTCTACTTACCACTCCCCGCAGAACTCGGATATAAACAAATTGATAAAACACACAAACTTTAGCAAAAATAAGGCGAAAAACTAACTTATTTTTTCAAACTCTTTTTGTGTGTCGCTTTCAGCGATGGCTGTAAGGACTCTTGCGCAGGAACGGTTGATTTCTTCTTCAGAAACCTTCCCGAGCTTTATGTCTTTCTTCAGCATCTTCAGATATTTTTTACCGCCCGGCATAATCAAATCGTTTCCCGCCTTGATCGCCAAACCGTTATTCGCCATTCCCTTTCCGCTGGAGAACCAGTCCGACATTACAACGCCGTCAAAACCCCATTCCTGACGCAGCAGTTTAGTGCACAGGTCGAAACTGTTGGCGGTGTATATGCCGTTTAGCAGATTATAACTTGTCATAACGCCCTTTGCGCCTTCTTTTACGGCGATTTTAAAACCTTTAAGGTATATTTCACGTAATGTCCGCTCGCCTACCACGCTGTTTGAATGGTTGCGCAGCTGTTCCTGATTATTGGCGGCGTAATGTTTGAGTGTCACATAACAGCCGTTACGGCTTTGTACGCCCCTTGTTACGGCGGCGGCGGTTTTGCCCGTAAGGACAGGGTCTTCGCTGTAGTACTCATAATTACGTCCGCACAGCGGATTGCGTTGAATGTTCATGCCGGGAGCGAGCCAGAACGTAACGCCGTATTCGAGCATCTCCGTCCCCACGGCTTTACCGAAAGCCTCCATTAATTCGGTGTTCCATGTCTGCGCGATAGCCGTCCCGATAGGGAAAGCCGTGGCGTATTGGTACACGACCTGTCCCTGCTCGGGCGTACCGAACATATACTTTTTAAAGAAAGCGTTAGTATACTGAAACATTTCCATCATAGGCTCTATCATTTTAATCACGCCTGATTTTTTAATGACCGACACACTCTGGAGCCGCAGTCCCGCCGGGCCGTCGGCTAAAGAAATGTTGACGATTCCTTTCCCCGTGAAGTCCGATGTTGTTACAGCTGCGTTTCCGGGAACATTTAAAACGCCTGCACCCGCCATGCCCGCTCCCATAAGGAATTTGAGTCTGTCTTCTTTGGACAGAAGAGCCATCCACTTTTCTACTTTGGGATTGCTTGTCTTCCGTATGGTCTTGTAATCGTGCGTCTGCGTTTTAATATCGGACGCTTTAACAAAAACACGCTTAACGCCGGTGGGGACTTCGGCTTTTGATGCGCAGGTAAGTTCTTCCAGTTTGTTTTGAAGTGGGCAGACTTTTTCGCACTGTTCTGTAACGACTGTTTCGTCAAGCGAAACAATGCCCGCAACTTGCGTCTTCCGTGAGGAAGAGCCGAGCCTTACAACGTACTCGCCCGCTTCCAAAATGTACGCAGACGAGCTTTCTTTGTATCCGGCAAGGTCGGTTAAATCAAAAGCAAGCGTCAGAGTCTCCGTCTCGCCAGGAGCGAGAACTTTTGTTTTGGCGAACGCCGCAAGGCTCTGATACTCACGTTTTAATTCACCGTCGGGGCAGCTTACATAAAGCTGAACTGTCTTCTTGCCTGAATAAGTTTTACCTGCGTTCGTAACTTTTGCCGTTACGGTAACAGTTGATTTTTGCGTGTCTATTCCGGCGCACTCAATCGTAAAGTCCGAGTATGTCAAACCGTACCCGAACTCATAACGGGGAACGACGTTGAAGCTGTCAAAATAACGGTAGCCGACATAGATTCCCTCTTTATAGTACTCTTTATCAATTGCGCCTTTCAGGTAGCTGTATTCCCGGGCGAAAGGCAGGTCGTCATATTTTTTAGCCCAAGTATTCGTGAGGCAGCCCGACGGCGGTGTTTTTCCCGTAACGACATCGGCGAAAGCGTTGCCGCCTTCCATGCCCTGCTGACAGAAAAAGATAACGGCGTTTATTCCTTCGATTTCGTCTAACGGGCTTAAATCAATAGAACTGCCGACATTGACAGCGAGGACTGTCTTTTTGTACTTTACGGCGCAAATCCTGATGTTACTGATTTCGTCAGGCTCAAGTGTATATTCATAGTTCTCGAACTTCCTGTCCGAGCATTCGCCCGCCTGTCTGGAAATCACATATACGCAAGTTTCGGTATCGCTTTGGACGATGTCGGTGTCCGTGATTACCCTGCCGACCGGGTAATGAAAAGCATCTGACATTATGTTGATCATTATCTCGTCTCCGCCTAAAAGTGCCTTTTGAAGTTTCTTAAATAACTGTTTGTAATATTTTTCCTTCTCACGGGCAAGCGCCGAAAGGTATTCGTTAAGCCAGCTTTCCGTTGTTACGGTAAACCCAGCGCTTTTTAAGCCGTCCCAAATCGATACCGCATAACGCCCGTTTACTTCGCCGCTTCCGGTTCCGCCCTTGATGGTAAACGCCGCTCCCGCTCCGAAAAGGGCTATTCTGCCGGCTTTTAGCGGCAGTGTTCCATCATTCGCCAAAAGGACAATTCCCTCCGCCGCTATTTGTCTCGCCAGTTCTCTATGTTCAAGTTCCCGCTTTGTTACATCTTTAAAGAATGCAGCTTTTGTCCATACTTTTTTCATTTTGTCGCCTCCTCAAGAACCTTGCTATCCGTTAATTATCTTTTTATGGTAATACCGTAATATCACTAATACAAGGAAAATATTCTCCGCATATTACATTGCTTGTTTTAAGCGCCCTTATCATGATATATTTTCTTTATGAGCGTTACGCAAACTGTAGAAATACCTTTAAACCATCGGCTAACTATTGACGTGCCGCCTGAAGTACCGGCGGGGCGGGCTGAAATACGCTTCTTCCCGGCTTCAACTGGTAAGGAGAGAATATCGGAAGAACAGGAAATGGAGCTTTTCCACCTCCATGCGGACGAGCTTAACGCCGAAGCGGAAGACGTGCTGTCGTACCAAGTTTCGATCTTTGAGGAAGATGATCCGTGAAACGGGGTGATTTATACCGTGTTTATCGAGGTTCTAAAAACGACCCAAAGAAACATCGGGTTTTTCTGGTTGTTTCCCGGCAAACTCTTATTGATCAAAGTTTCTCATCTGTAATTTGCGCCCCCGTCTACACTAATTACCGAGGTTTTTCCACCCAAGTTGAAGTTGGCGTAGACGAAGGGCTTAAACACGAAAGCACCGTATTCTGCGATGATCTGATTAGTATTCCTAAATCTTTACTCACAGACTACATCGGCTCTCTTTCTTCCGACAAGATACAGGAAGTGAACACCGCTCTGCGTATCGCTCTGGCTGTCGGTTAGTACGGCGCTCGCAAAACGTCCTGCGCCTGCAGGAGACAGTTCCGGCTTTTTTTAAGATTTTTCTTGACAAATAACCCTGCAAATCGTAAAATAACAACAATCGCTCTTGTGAGCGTGCCCGAAAGGGCAAAATCTTGTATTGAAGGTGATAAAATGACAAACAAATTTTCTATTACCCCCCCCCCCATTTGATTTAAGAAAACCCCTCTTTATTCTGACATTAGCTCTAATCTTCCTATTCCTCTTTTCTGCCTGTAAAGAGGCAACAACAGACCCGACGCTTATTGGGACATGGAAAGCTGCAGATAACTCTGCATATAAATTCTACCAAGATGGAGATTATGAATATCAACTGTCGTACGGTACTAATTATATAAAGGGAACGTGTACTGCCGCAGGCAGTAGTGTGACAATAACACCAACTGTATTTTTTAAAGATTCAGGTTGGTGTACAAAAAGTGCGTTAAACTCCGTGGGCGATACTAGCAATGATGCATTATTTGCCCCATCAACAGGAACCTATTCTATAAGCGGCAAAACCCTTACTTTAACATGGAACGGTGGTTCACCCAAGACTTATACCAAACAATAGCCATGCGGCTCGGGATACACCTCGCACGGGACGTGTCCCCGTCCGCTCGGTTCGTGTTACCGACGGCTCGGAGTAGGCTCCCGTCGGTTCGGAGCGTACTCCCGTTCTTTCGAAGTGTACTCCCGTAAGTTTAGTTAATTACCCGCTGGGGGCATATCAAGCAGGATGACGCAGACACCCTCGAACTCCAGTTTGACGACTGGACAAAGGCGTTTGACAAGACCCTCGTGCCCCACATACCCCAGCTAACTGCCGAAAAAAACCGCGTGCGCCTCGCCTCCGAGCGCGCTCTGCGCCATTTCGTGAACCGTTTCCTCCGCTTCGAACCCGTAACCGACCTCGACCGCGACAAAATGCACATTCCCAACCATGATTTAATCCGCACCCCCCACATCGAAGTTACCGAAGTCGTGGAGTTCGAACTGAAACTGCGCAATATCCGCGAAGTGCTGGTCAATTTCTGGATTAAGGGACAAACCCACAAAGCGAAACCCGCAGGGTGATGTTCCCCTCTTGACAATCGCCGTCAGGGGTTTGCGCTGCCCGCCATATAATTATTATGGCTTTCTGTTGAAAACGTTCAACATTGAACTCTGCATTGAAAAGAATTATCCGTAATAATCAATTATTTCTTGCAGGCGCAGAGCAAAGCCCCTGCGGTGATGTTACGTGGATCGCCGATGCAGCCATGCCAAAGCATGCGTAGAATAATGTCACGACACTAATCACCGCAGGGGCTTTGCCCTGCGCCGTAAGAGATGATTGCTAACCGCCGTAAGGGGTTTACGCTGACACCGTAAGATTGTTACGGGACGTATTAACAAATGAATCTTACATTTCTGTTATTTATGCCGTAACGTGTTCTACTTCAAAGTTTTTCTCTGTTTCAAATTCTTTATCAGTCTCATTAACTAAACAGCCTTCGTCAAATTTCTTCATTTCTTTTTCGGAAATAGCGCCTATTTCTAATAAATCTTTAGCTGATTGATGAACTGCTTCCAGTGCTTCGCTGTAATATTTTTTTCCCATAATAAAACTCCTATATCTCAATAAACTTACCGGATTGTACAGCTCTTTCAATCATTTCATCGGATAATTTCAAATATTTTTTTGCCAATGCTTTGTACTCCCTTGTTTCTTTCCGGTCTATATTGCTTCTATCTGACTTGGCAAACCCATAAACGTAAAACAGCCGCTCTTCGCTTTTGAAAAATACGATTACCCTATAACCGCCCGATTTTCCTTCGCTTGACCTTGCAAGGCGTACTTTGTATACTCCGCCGCCAAGGTCGGCTTCCGCCTGTCCTGCCTCAAGGCTGTTTACCATTTCTCTCAATTCGCCGTCTGTGATACCTTCTTTATCAGCAAACCTCGTAAACCACGTATTCTTGAAAACTCTCACTTACAAACAATAACGTAAAAAGGACATATCTTCAAGTTAATAATTTAGGCAAAAAAATAAGGGGGATGGTAAAGCCTTTCATGTAATTCCCCATCTCTCTCTTACGGCGGCAGGGGAAAGCCCCTGCGGTGATTCGTGTCGCAGCCTTTATTTACGGTGATAAGTTTGGTCGCTATTATGGGCATTATTCAATATTAAAAGTTTCATTTTCTCTTGTGCGCCAAACATCACCGCAGTGACTTTCCCCTACCGCCTGCAAGATATATTGCTTAATACGAGGTAATTCTTTCAACGCATAAGTTTACTTGACAAAAAACACAACAAATCGCAATATTACAACAATCGCTTTTGTGAGCGAATAATTTCACTATTTAGGTAAGGAAACAATCATGACCAAAAAACCAGTTTCATTAATTCCCCCCCCCCCCCCAATACTTTTCAGCTAGTCTAAAAGCGCTCCTAACAATACTTTTAATTACAGTCGGTTCTCTTTCAGCCTATGCGCAAAGCGGCACTGACGGGCTTGCCTTTAAACTAATAGACAAAGGTAAAGCGTACAGCGTAAGCAAAGGCAAAGTAAAAGACGGCAGCGTAGTTATACCGGCCGTTTACAATAACCTTCCCGTAACTACTATAGTGAAGGCTGCGTTTTCTAAAACCGGGATTACAGACGTAACAATACCAAACATAAAGGATTTTGCGTTCCACGCCTGATTACGGAAAAAACAGTTTATATAAATGCTTATCCCATAAAGAATTAGCGTTGCTAGTTTAGTATGCTAAAAATTATGGGAATTAGGTGTAAACAATAATGACATCATATTCCCAAAAAAGAGGTTGTTATGAAAATTCATAATGATTTTACCTTGTATTTTAGGGTAATTCCTTCGGGAAAAAGGGTCGTGTATTTCTACACTTATGACGAAAAAGGCAAGCGGACAAAAGGAAGGTCTACAGGACAAACAACAAAAACGGCTGCAAGGGTGCTTGTAAATAAACTTTTGAAGGAAGGGGCTTTATTGCCGAAACAAGATAATGTACCTACCTTCGGAGAATACGCCGTGAACTGGTGGGATTGGGAAAATTGCGAATACCTGAAAAAAAGACGGAAGAGGGCTAATTTAACGCAAAGTTATTCTGACCACATGAAACGCAATTTGAATAAAGTAGTTTTGCCGTATTTCAAAAATATGAAAATGGACGCTATTACCCCTTCCGTTATTGAGGCGTTTTTAGACAGCCTTATAAAACAGGATTATAAACACGCCACGATTAACGACTATTACGGAACTTTCAAAACTATGATGATTGAAGCCGTTGAACGTGAAATAATAGCAAAAGACCCTACCGCAAAAGTTGAACGGCTTATAAATAACTGTAAAACAATCAAAATTATTACGCCGCTTGAATTCAAAAAATTATTTGTCGGGGATTGGCGCAAGGTTTGGGAAGATAATCAAATTGTTTATACTGTAAACAAACTGGCGGCGTTGTCGGGAATGAGGGTGTCGGAGATTTTGGGGCTTAAAGGGGATTGTTTGTTTGATGACCATATTTACGTTTGTATGCAACATGACGTATACGGCTATAGACCGACTAAAACGAAAGATAAACATAATATACCGCTACCAGATACCTTAATTAACGATTTGAAGTTACTGAAAGAAAAAAACGGAGACGGCTTTTTGTTTTCTACTGACGGCGGTTGCAAGCCTATTTGCAGGAAAACAGTTTTAATGTATTTGCGTAAAGCGTTGGTAAATATCGGAATTAGCGGAGCGGAAATAAAAGAGCGTAATTTGCATATCCACGCTTGGCGGCATTTCTTTAATACGGAAATGTTAAAAGGCGGTATGACTAAAGAACAGGCGCAAGCGATAACCACGCATAAGAGCGAAAGAATGACGGAAAGATATACGCATTTTGACCCATTGGAATTTATAAAGGCAAAGGAAATACAGGAAACCTTGCTGAAACCTGTTGATGAAAAAAAGGAATTACCGCCGAATGTGTTAAATTTCCCTGTTTCCGAAATACCGCAAGAGGAACGGAAACAAGCGTAAAAATCTGGTTTTAATCTTAATCCCCCTATGCTGACGCTAAGGGGGATTTTTATATACCAACTTGTATGAAATCCAAACTATTCCTTTTTTTTCCCGTGTAGGAGAATTTACAAAGTTATAAAGGCATGGGGGAAAAATGGAAGGTTATCTGAACATTGAAGAACTGGCGGTAATGCTGAAATTGTCTGAACAAACTATAAGGCGGTATGTTTTTAATAAGACTATACCTTTTCATAAAATCGGGAAGGCGGTGCGTTTCCGCCCTTCTGAAATTGAAAAATGGATTGACGGCGGTTGTACAAATAACGCTGTTATAACCGATGAAGCCGATGGCGATTTGATAACTGAAAACTCGGATTGCAAAAATACTGACGGCGAAAATAAAGAGATTATTTAAGAGGTTGTAAAGGTTTTATTTTGGAAGGCGGTACGCTGTTTATCAGCCGTAATATTAAAGTTTTTTCATGGTTGAAAAGCGTCTTTGAAGATTGCGGTTTTGCGGACGTAACTTTAAGCTCATCGGAAAATAACGCTCTGTCGCTTTTAATAAATCAAATAAAGCCAAAAAACGTTTTTATACACAGTGAATTTTTTTCCGGCGTAACGCCTTATATGATAGGTTGCCTTCTTGTTAAATTTCCCGAATTAAAAATCAACATTGTAAACTTCGGCAATTTTCCCGATAGTCTTGCGGTACGCTTTCTTTTTCATGGGGCTAAATCTTATCTTGATATTAATTGCGGTATTGATGAATTTAGGAATGGTCTTAAAATTATTAAATCTGGTCAAAATTATATTTCACCGAATGTTAAACAGGAAATAAACCTTATTGATGAAATACCAAATTTTAAGAGAGAGATAACTAATCGGGAATGGCAGGTTTTATTTTTAGTCTGTAACGGATTTATAAATAAAAAGATAGCCTTCAACCTAAAAATAAGTGAGCGAACTGTAAACTATCATATAAATAATATTTATAAAATCTTTGACGCTGTAAACAGGGAAGATTTAATTAGAAAAGCCGTCTGTCTGGAATGGGTGAATAAGAAACATTTGGCTTTTCATGGAACTGATATAAAAATACCCCCACGCTTGGTGAGGGTATTTTAATTATGCGGCTGGTTGTTGTTTGAAACCGCACACGGCACATTTTGTTTTGTCCTTACACTGCGGACAAACTACAGATGACGAAAAAGCCGATGACAATTCGCTGATGATGATGTCAACTGCTTTAGGCATGGACAGATTGAGCGCCCATGCGAGACGGCGAACTGTTACGCACGCCATTTCTGAAAACTGCGGAGTATAAAACCGCTTCTTGTCGTTGTACATAGTACAACCCCCTAGAATTAAGATTGCCCCCGAATACACGATGAGCATGAAGGAAGGCTAAAACCCGAAATTGCGCCCTTTAACAAAAACCCACCAAAGGCAGGGGGGGTATTTTGTTTTGTTGGTGTGGGCTGTAGCGCCCTTCGCCCTGCACAGGGCGCGCTCACACCAACAATGAGAACAAAATACCCCCCCTGTTTTGTGGGATTATTCTGCAAGGACTGAAATAGAAAAAATTGCGTAAGCAATTTTTACCTCTTATTCTTGGTTTTTTTCCCCTTCAACTTGTATGAATTCCAAACTATCTAAAAAGTTCTGCGGCGTGGATATTTTAAGCATGATACAGGACATGGATAAGGTTATCGAGGAAGCAAAGGCGGATATTTTGCCTTTTGAAAGTTGGGAGAGGCTTAAAGGGGAAACTACTCTTGCTTATGCGGCTTTTTGCGCTTTTAGGGATTTGGGTGGGGAACGCAGTATACGCAAGGCGGTTGAAACTGTCGAGGCTGACGAAGGTTTACGCATGAAGCGTTATAACGTGTGGCGTGGTTGGTCTACTCAATTCAAATGGCGTGAAAGGGCGGCTGATTATGACCGTTATGTCGAGAAACTTAAGCAAGCGGAATTGCGGAAAACGATTGAGGCACAGGGGGAATTGCACAGAGAAGTAACTGGAAAAATGTTAGATGTCGTTAAGAAAAAATTGGACGGAATGAACCCTGCTGATTTATCGCAGGGCAATTTGACCGAATGGGTGCAGACCGCTATTAAGGCTGAACGTGAAGCGGCTGGATTAGTTGCGAGTAACGGCAAGGCTGAACCGAAACAGGGCGAATTGAATTTTGTCTCTGACTTTCAAGGACTTTAGTATATGGGTACTTCGGTGGTTTTTAAGCCTACAACGATACAGCGTAAAGCGTTATCGCTTCTGAAAAGCGGTGCTAAACATATTTTGCTTTACGGCGGATCACGTTCTGGGAAAACTACTGTTCTTGTTATGGCTATTATTTTTCGGGCTTTGATGTATGCAGGTAGTCGGCATTTAATTTGCCGTTATCGGGCAAAGGACGCTCGTTCTTCTGTTCTGCGTGAGACGCTTATTCCGTGGCTTGATAACACTGTCGGAAAAAATAATTATTATTACCTTTCGCATGAAAGTATGATAACGCTTTTTAACGGCTCGGAAATTTGGATTGGCGGTTTGGGGGATAGAGAGCAAGCGGATAAAATTCTGGGACATGAGTACTGCACTATTTATTTTAATGAGATTAGCCAACTTTCTTATATCGCCGTTACTACCGCTTATTCAAGATTGGCAATGAGGGTTAATGGCTGTAAGAACTTATTTTTTTATGACTGTAATCCGGGCAGTCCTTTACATTGGGCTTATAAAATATTTGTGCTTAAAAGAATTTTCTTAACTGGAGAGCCTTTAGAAAAACCAGAACTTTACGAAGCGATGTTACTTAATCCCGAAGATAACAGGGAGAATTTGCCTGAGGATTATATTTCCGACATTTTGGACGTGTTACCTGAAAAACAAAAGGCAAGGTTTAGAGATGGGCTTTGGGTTAAAGCGGAAGGTGTTATATACGACAAGTTTGATGAAACTATGATTATTAAATCCGAAGATTTGCCAAAGGAGTTTGACAGATTTGCGGCAGGGCAAGATTTCGGGCTGAATATAACTTTTGTAAAGATTGGTTGGGTTGGCGATGTGATTTATGTTCTTGACGATTACGGAGCGTTCAATATGACTACTCAATCTTTTAATGAGGAACTGAAAGCAAGGGGATTATTTGAAGGGCAACTTTTCCCTGCTTATTGCGACCCTGCCGGCGGTGAACGGATACAGGAAGTTACAGGCGGCACTAAAGCGAATAACAGCGTTGACAGCGGTATTGATTATATAAACGCCAAAATAGAACGGCGGCAATTTTTTGTTTGTGAAAGATGTACGGGGGTTTTGTCTGAAATATGGGACTATTGCAGGGACGAGGCAGGGGAAATTGTAAAGGTAAACGACCATTACCTTGACGCTTTGCGTTATGCGATATTCACGGATATTCAACAAGGGGTGATTTTATCGTGAATATATTTAGCAAGTTACTAAACCGCAAGCGAACAAATAACAGCCAGAAGAATGGTAAAGGGCTAGTAGAAAAAAGTATAAATTCTGTTACAAATTCCTTGACTTCTGATGATGATTTTTTTATTTTTAATAATGAGCAACAAGTAAATAACTCTTATTCTCTAAATGCTTGGGTAAATATTGCGGTAAATATTTTAATTCGTAATATTGCAAGAGCAGATTTTACTATCAAGAATGGCGGCGATGATGTAGTTAATGGTTTTATTTATGACTTGTTTCAAAGACCTAATCCTTCTTTAAGCCGTTATGACCTTTGGAAAGAAACAGCGGCTTGGTGGTTCATAGAAGGGGAAGCCTTTTGGTGGTTTGGCAGTGATTATTCGGGGGGATTGCCAAAAGAGATTTATGTTCTTGACCCTCGTAAAATGCGCCATGAAGGGGAATTAAGTGGCGGTATAGGTTTTGATAACATAAATAAACCTCGCCGCTGGTTTTATTTTTCTAACAATGAATTAATCCCCATTCTTTCCGATGAAATAATCCATTTCAGAGAATTTAACCCATATAATCCTATCCGTGGGGTTAATCCACTTTTTTCGCTTGCTTTGGAATTAGAGCAAGACTATTACGCCAATAAAGCAAATTCAACATTACTTAAAAATAACTCTATTCCGCAAGGAATATTAAAAACAGAACAAACACTACGACCGGAAGAAGCAGACCAACTTGAAAGACGTTGGGAGAGTAAATACGGAGCGGTTAAGGCAGGGCGTAAAATTGCCGTGTTGGGCAAGGGTACGGAATTTAAACCTGTTACTTTTACGCCTGATGTTCTAAAACTTTTTGAATTAAAAAAATGGAATTTATACACGATACTCGCTAAATACGGCATACCGCCTAGAGTGGCAAATATCGGCGATAAAATAAATTCTTTTTCGGGCAAGGATACGGCGGAGCAACATTCGGCGTTTTGGAAATATACGCTTATCCCGATACTTCGACAATTTGAGCAGATTTTGGAAACACAATTTTTTATCCGGTTTGGAATAAAGGAACGTGGCGTATTTGATTTGTGGGATATACCCGAACTGCAAGATAACGAAGACCAACAGAGCAAACGTGATATAGCGGAAATAACCGCAGGGATTAAAACGATAAATGACGTATTAAGGGAGCGTGGCAAAGAACCGAAGCCGTGGGGCGATGTTTGGTATAAACCGCAAAATTTAATATCTGTTAATCAAAAGGGAGCGAAAGGCGAATAACTATGTCGGGCGGAACATTGGTTGTTAGCCGTGCGGTTAATAACCACAAATACTATAAACAACGCTTGGAAAGTAAAGGCATTAAAAATGTTTATGTAACTGACGTAGATAGAGACGGATTGAATTCAATTATTTATGAAATGAAACCTGACTTAATGATAATGGGAGCAAGATTTTATCAATGCTCTACGCCGTATATGATGGGCATGATTAAAAAAGAATTTTGCAATTTGAATATGGCGGCTGTTTGTTATGACGATTACCCTGCCGATTTGGGAATGTATTTTATTATGAACGGCGTTAATTCATATTTTAATATGTTTGAAGGAATAGAACAATTTAATTTAGGCGTTGAAAATATATTAAAGGGAAATATATATGTTTCAGAAATTGTAAAAAATAGAATTGCTTTGCGTGAAGGTAAATTAATTCCTGCAATTAAATTATCACAGACAAAACTGGAAGTTATACGCTGTATTTGCAATGGTTTTACCAATGATGAGATTGTTGAAACTTTGTATATTGCCCCAAGTACAGTAGGAAATTACAAGGAAGAAATCTACAGAAGTTTGAACGTCCGCAATAATAATGAATTAATGAAAGAGGCTTTGAGGCTTCATTTAGTTACACAAGATGAATTAGTTTTTTGCCATAAAAATTTTACATTAAAACCCTTACCAAAAAAGTCTAAAAAATCTAACAGGGGGAAAAATGCGAAATAAACGGCTTCCATGCCGTTAATTTCGCTTGAAGTTTTTGCAAGCAAAAACTTCATAACAATGGAGACAGCGGCGTCCATGCCGCAAGGAGAAATGAGTTTATATGATTTTAAGAACAAAGAGCGGAGAAATTAAACAGGGAGATATTCCTTTACTGCTTGATTTTCTGGGAGTGAAAAAAGAGACAGCAGGGGTTCAAAAAGTTTCCGCTGATGTTGAATTGATTGCTAGTGTGCCGTTTCATCTAACAAAGGGAGATGAAAATTGTTATCCGTGGACTTTAAGCACTTTTGATTTAGACCGCTTTGGGGAACGGATAGACCCTAACGGTTGGGATTTTAAGGCTTACATGAAAAATCCGATTGTCGAGTGGGCGCACAGGTACGATATTCCGGCAATAGGAAAGATTGAAACGCTTACCGCAGATGAAAAGGGCTTACATGGCGTTGTTATTTTTAACAGCAAGGACTATGACGCTTTTGGTTGGTCTATCGGGGAGCGTGTAAAGAACGGCGTTATTCGGGCAGGTTCTGTCGGCTTCCGTGTTATGGAGATTGAAATTCCGTCTAAAGAGGACAGCAAGGACGGAACAAGTTTAATTTTCCGAAAACAGGAACTTTTGGAATTTTCAATTTGCAATGTACCTGCTAATCCGTTTGCTTTGGCAAAAAATATTGAAACAAACAAAACGGAAACAACACAAGAATTAAATTACCCTACGTTTTGGGGCAATTTGATAAATAATTTATAGGAGTGTAATTATGGGAAATGAACAACTGGAAGCGGTTAAAAAGATTTTAACCAACATGAAGAAAATCGAGTTGACAGGTTTTACTAACACGGAAACCGCAACGGCGTATTTTCAGGAAAAGGAAGTTATTTTAGAGGGGATAGTTAAAACACTGGAGACTATCACTGTACAAGAGACTACCGAAATGGAAGCATTGAAAAGCACGATTAAATCAATGCGTGAAGAAATTAAGGGGCAAGCGAAAAGCCCCAGAGAGTTATCACGGCGTGAATTGCTTTACAACTTGGGCAAGGGTATCGCTGCGGCATGGACTGGCAACCACAAGACGCTTGCGGAATTGGCGTTTTCGCCTAACATGAAAAGTGAGAATTGGACTAACCCCAAAGATGTATCATGGGGCGAAAAAGGTTTTGTAATAAACAAAGCGGCGTTGGGCGACCCTATGGGTAACATGACACCGAGCAATGAGCAATACCTTATCAATCCGATTTACGAAACGGAGATAATGACGGAAGTCGCCAAAAAATCCGTAATGATGAACCTTGTCCGTCATCGCCCTATGGCTGGTCCTTCTATTTTTCTTCCTACAAGAGACAGGGGCGGCGTACAGCTCCACTGGCTGACCGCTTACGGACAGAAAATTGAAGGCAGTAAGCCAAAGGGTGCGGAGCGTGTAGAACTTAAAGCCTACACTTTGGCAGGCTATATTCCTTGGTTTGATGAATTTGAAGAAGATGTTTTTGTGGACTTGGGCGCAATGTTCATTGACGAGTTTGTCGAAACCTACGGACAGGAATTTGACAGGCAATGTTTGCTTGCCGATGATGACCCATTTACAGGGGCTATGATGTGTTCTGATGTTACCGAAGTAGCGATAAAAGGAAACACAATCAATGATTTGACATGGAAGGATTTTAGAGACGCTGTTTATAAAGTCCCTGCCGAAGAACGCAAAGACTGCTGTTGGTTTATCAATGAAACTGTGCTTAACCATATCGCAAATATCGAGGACACAACAGGCAGACCGATTTGGAGATGTCCGACCGAAGCAATGCCAGGGCGTTTAGACTTGTATCCGTATCACGAAGTTTCGATACTGCCGCAGATTGCGGATATTGGGGCTAATGAAATGTTTGCTATTTTTATGAACCCCAAACGCATACAGCACGGAAACCGCAGAGGGATTGAACTTAAAAAGTTTGACCAGACAACGGAAAGCCTTGAATACGGCGAATTGTTTTTGCGCTTCCGTAAACGTGATGGCTTCCTTGTAACACGCCCGAAAGGAAACATGGTTGTTTTGAAAACGAAAGCAACCTAAATAAAAAAGCCGTCCGCTTAACAACGGACGGATTTTATTTTTTAAAAAAAGCGTTATTTGAAATAACTAGGGAAGGATTACTAATTAGGGTAATATTGGGGGGCGTTGCGGGGGGCTTGCCCACCGCAGAGGGGGGTATGGCGCAACGTAGTGCGCCATAGGGGGGAGACTTCCCCCCTCAATATTATTTTTAACTTGCCAATTAATAATTTTATTCTTATTTTTAATAGTATTAGGGGAATTATATGCAAACTATCACAAATATGGATTGGATTATCAATTTAGATGATATGACGTGCCAAAATATTAATACGGATATTGTTATTGGTATTGAAAAGGCAGGGGACGCATTTTCTGGGAAAATAAAAGAGTTACCAGACAAAATATTTGAACAATGGTCAAAAATGGAAAACGCAGGAAGTTTATTAAAAAATATCGTAACGGAAGCGGAAGATGTATTTTTAAGAGTATTTATTGAAAATGACTTAAATGCTAATTAACAGGTAGATTTATGCCGAAAAACCTAATAGGCAAATATATGACAGGAATTAAAGATTTAGAAAAGACTGAATTAACAAACAATGAAGGTAAAAAACCGCAGAGATATAACCGCATTTGGGGAGAGGATTTTATAGCCATAGACGGCAATTCTATTAAGGGCGGTATTTGCGGAGATGATTATGATAAATTAATAGATTTTCTTTTAGATATGTGGAATAGGAATTAATTTTTAATAAAAGGCATTTATGATATTTCATTCACAGGCGCACGTTCTAAACGATTGAATTCATCTTCGAGGAGTATCAAATTTTGTGATACAAACATAAGCCAATGGTCTTTATCTCTACCCTGACCAGAAGCGGCTTCAACACTGCCAACAAGTTTATCGAAAGTATGTCTTAACGATGTAACTTTTGGTAAACTAGACCTTAAAAAATTTAATTGATCAACATAAGGTTTTGCTGTTTTTTTTGTAAGGTATGAAGCAACAGCAGTTTCCGATAAATCTTTTATTTTTGAATATAGTGTTTCTGGAACAGCAATATCTATAAATTTAAAACTTGTTACTGTTACATTCATAATTTTACTCCAATAAAAAGCCATATTCGTAAACTTTAGGCTGTATATTTAATGTTAAAGTTTTTAAGGCTGAACGCAAATTACTGATTAATTCATTGTATTTGTCATCACCGCTTTTATTGTTCATTTTTCCGCTATCATCTCTGCCTTGAAAAAACTCACGAATATCATAATAACTAGCATTTGAATTTGCTGTAGGTTGTGAATGGTAATATTTCCATAATTCTTTACCGATATTAAGTACATTTTGAGCTTCATCGGAGAACTGTAAAGCCTTCTTTTTTTTTGTAGATTTTTCAATAAATAAATCCCCTGTATCTGTTTCTTTTATATTGCCATTTATATAGTCATACATAAAATGACTTTCAAAATTATTTCTAGCATTTACTTCAGTTTCAGAGTAAGGTATCCAATTATTAATTCCATAAGCAGATGATATATTATTATTAAATAATGTATAAACTATACAATCATTGATAAATAAGTGGTCATTACTAAAATCAACAGAAGGACATAAAAATTGGTCTCGGTCATTTAACCATGTAGCCTCTATACATTTTCTTACTGCATAATAAACAC
>Ga0268262_10000522_pt1 | contig 50724 bp, 35 predicted proteins | sample TergutNc150P3_FD_190354 | JGI IMG/M metagenome (GOLD analysis project Ga0268262, IMG submission 190354) | Nasutitermes corniger P3 segment gut microbial community from laboratory colony in Florida, USA - Nc150 P3 (SPAdes) (version 2) | ecosystem: Host-associated > Arthropoda: Insects >... | reverse complement strand
CATTGTAAGCGGCCTGCGTCTCTATTACCGCGTCCCTTACGTTTACGGGGTATTTGATTGTGTTGTTGTACGTAACCGCGACGTCGTTCAGCCGGTAGACGGCGAACAGGACGATGCTTGTTATCAGCACGATAAACAGCGCGAAACCCAAGATCATTTTGGCTTTAATTTTTAAGTTATCAAACCAATTCATAATTTTCTCTATAAATTTGTTAATTTATTATATTTCATTTAATGATTAATTGCAACCTAGTTTTTAAAAAATTCTTTTTGCCCCAAGCTGAACCGCCCCTGTACATGGACGTACAGGGGCGTGGGGTATTTGTTTTAACAGTTTTTGATTTAAAATTATTTATTTTCGTTTAACGCCATAATTTAACAATACAACGCCTAAATTGATAAATTCAATGTCGAGGTTTTTTACCAGAATGCCGAGGTTTTTTACCACAACGTCGAGGTCTTTTACCAGAATGCCGAGGTTTTTAACCAGAACGTCGAGGTTTTTAACCACAATGTCGAGGTTATTTACCAGAACGCCGAGGTTTTTTACCACAATGTCGAGGTTATTTACCAGAATGTCGAGGTTTTTAACCACAACGTCGAGGTTTTTTACCAGAACGTTGTGGTCTCTAACATGAATAATTAGGGTTTTTTGCCCAAATTTGGGTCATTTTGGTCAAAAATCGACTTCCATGTCGATTTTTGATCTTGAAGTTTCGCCTTCGGCAAAACTTCAATAAATCATGGTTACAGCGGCATCCATGCCGCAGGAAAAAAGCCTTTTTATTCGGTTATTTCTCCGTCTACACTGTCTTTGAATTTTGCGCTGTCTTTAAATGTTTCATCTATTACTTTACGTTTTCCGCCTGTCATTTTTGGTTTGATGTTTTCGATTACGAGTTTGCCGTCATGCTTGCCGTGCAATAAACCTTTGAAGTCCCTCAATTCTTGTTTTTCGGTTGGTTCTAACGTTTCGCCTCTGTGGTGTTTGAAAAAGACGGACAATGCGTTGTGGATTGTTTCGGCGGCGTCAACTCTGCGCTTTGCAGCTTCACGGACGGAAGCGTAAAATTCCAGTGCGTCCGTGTAGGCAATATCTGCGGATTGGATCGTAATGTTCCAAAGTTTTTCCCGTATCTGTGTTACAAGGTCTACCAATGTGCGGAAGTCCATAAAGTATTGTATGTCCTTTCCAAACCTGTCCAGCGTCAGATAGTGCGGAAGGAACTCGGCGTTTTCAAGGGCGAATTCATACGCTCTTTCGATAAATCCTAATTTGCGCACTCCCACTCCGTTGAGCCGTCTGCGGTCTAACGCACGCAGGTGCTGTGAAAAGTTGTCAAGCAATTCTTTGATGGAATTAAAATCCGTGTTTAAATTACTGATGATGTTCTGCGGCATATCGGGATTGTTCGGGGGGCGTTTGATTAGTCCCGAATCGACCTTGTTGCTCATTAACAATTTGATTATTGCGTTTTGCTCTTTCTTTGAATCCGTTTTCCTTGCGGCGAATTGTTTTGCGAGCGCAAGTCTTTCTTTGTTTTCTGCGCTTTGTTTCTTTGCTTTTGGGGCTGCCTTTTTTGCGGTTGGTTTTTTTGCTCCCTTTTGGGTTTTCTTTGTTGGTCTTGCCATGATTTTAATCTCCTGTTACTTGGTTTTTATCTGCTCATACGAGCGGTGCTAAAATGCTACGCATTTTAGCTTGAAGTTTTGCAACGCAAAACTTCATGATTCGTTTACAAGTGTCTGATACTGTTACTTTTCTACTGTTTAACAACCGCCATATTTATTCAAAATATCTTTTAACTCGTTATAAAGTGGTGAACCAATACCATTAGACTCAGGATTAAGGTCTTTGACTTCCTTAAAACCATCGTATGTTTTAACTGCATCCAATTCTTTTTCTGTCAGCTGATTGTTATTTCTAATTTTATCAAGCAAACGTTCTTCTTCTGGTGATAACCACATAGTTTATTCCTCCTTAAAAATTACCCTGCCGCATAACGGCAGGGTATTAACAATTAATTAATTTCTCCCGTTGACCACGCCATTTTGCCGCTTTGTCCGCCTGCGACAAACTTGCCGTTTCCAAAGGCGATTGCTCTGATGGAGCTTGTTCCGAATGTGCTGTTTGCTATGGCTGTCCATGTCTCGCCGTTCGTTGAAGTCGTCATTTTACCGCTATCTCCGACTGCGATAAACTTGCCGTTGCCATAAGCGATTGCGTAGATGGAGTAGCCGTCGGATTTGTTGTTCGATACGGCTGTCCATGTCTCGCCGTCCGTTGAAGTCGTCATTTTACCGATATCTCCGACTGCGATAAACTTGCCGTTGCCATAAGCGATTGCGTAGATGGAGTAGCCGTCGGATTTGCTGTCCGTTACGGCTGTCCATGTTTCGCCGTCTGTTGAAGTCGCCATTTTGCCTCCTCCGCCGCCTGCGACAAACTTGCCATTGCCAAAGGCGATTGCCCAGATGTAGCTTGTGAATGTGCTGTCCGTAACGGCTGTCCATGTTTCGCCGTCCGTTGAAGTCGCCATTTTGCCCTGATAGCCGACTGCGACAAACTTGCCGTTGCCATAGGCGATTGCGTAGATGCCGCTTGTGCCGAATGTGCTGTTCGCTACTGCTGTCCATGTTGTGCCGTCCGTTGAAATCGCCATTCTGCCGCCACCGTTTCCTGCGACAAACTTGCCGTTGCCATAGGCGATTGCGTTGATACCGCTTGTGCCGAATGTGCTGTCCGCTACGGCTGTCCATGTTGTTCCGTCCGTTGAAGTCGCCATTTTGCCGTACATGTCGCCTGCGACAAACTTGTCGTTGCCATAGGCGATTGCGAAGATTGAGTCTGTTAATTTGCTCGCTACGGCTGTCCAAGTCATGTTGCTGGTACCACTAGAACCACCAGTTACGGTAACTGCGCAAGTTGCGGTTTTGTTTCCGTCTGCGGTTTTAACGGTAATTGTCGTTGTTCCTGCCTTAACAGCGGTAACTTTACCATTTGCAACGGTAGCAGTTGCCGTATTGCTTGATGTCCATGATACAGTTTGGTTTGTCGCGTTAGACGGCGCAACTGTTGCGGTTAATGTTTCCGAACCGCCTACAGCCAGTGAAAGACTGGTTTTGTTAAGGGTTACGCCTGTAACTGATACGGTTGTTCCTCCTCCTGTTACGGTAACTGAGCAAGTTGCGGTTTTATTTCCGTCTGCGGTTTTAACGGTAATTGTTGTTGAACCTGCAGCAACAGCGGTTACAAGGCCGTTGTTTGTAACAGTTGCCTTTGCTGTATCGCTTGATGTCCATGTTACAGTTTGGTTTGTCGCGTTAGTTGGCGCAACTGTTGCGATTAATGTTTCCGAACCGCCTACAGCCAGTGAAAGACTGGTTTTGTTAAGGGTTACGCCTGTAACTGAGACGGTTGTTCCTCCGCCGGTTCCACCACCGCCAGTTCCACCTCCGCCAGTGCCACCACCGCCAGTTCCGCCGCCTCCAGTTCCACCACCGCCAGTGCCTCCGCCGCCAGTTCCAGTGCCGCCGCCGGGTGTGCCGCTATTGTCATCTCCGCCGCCGCCACTGCAAGCGAAAGTAAATCCGATAATCGCCACAATAGCAATAATCCCTACAATTTTGAAAATCTTTTTCATGTTAAATCTCCTGTTTTATTTTATTTGTATTAATAAAACTATCACTTTGTATTTGATTCAAAAAAACCACCGTTTATTTTGAACAATTATTAAAAATCTTAAAGACAGGAATTTATGGCTATTTTAAGTAAATATTGTGTAAATTAATAATTTCACTTGACGAAAACAAAATATTATGGTATTATTTTACTGTATTGATAATCTGCTTATTGATTAAATTAAACGGTCGTTTAATTTAATGAAATCCATGAAATAGACAATGTTTCCGCTAGGTGCAATTTGCCACAGGGCGTGGGATTTATGCGTAAGCGGCAATTCGTTCTTGAACCATGTCGCAGGAAAGAGGGTCAGGCTGGCTGTTGTAATTTTTTTTCCCTTTCGCCTTCAAGCTGCCAGAACCTGACGGCTGTGCCATTGCCTTTCATGGAGATATATTCTTCATAAAAGGGCTGCCTGAGTTCTCGTGGTATAGAAGAGTCAAATATTCTGTCTGCAAGGAACATGAGGCGGTTGTTTCTCGCCAGTTCTTGCGCTTGTCTTTTGTTGGAAAGCACGGCGAATGTTAATCCTAAAACGCCGGTTATTGTGCCGACTATTCCGGCGATTATGCTTACTACGATTAATGTGTTTTCCATATCTACCTCCTGCAATCAAGTTGCGCTTGATTGCTACCGTAAATGTGATTTTGATAATAACATATCGATAGATAATTTGCAATTATGCATGGTTGAAAATGCCCTTTTTTGCCGCTTTTGGGCTTGTTTACCACATTGTGTGGGATTTATTCCTAAAATAAAGACTGAAAAAAAGCTTTCACTAAGTTTTAGCCGGATAGCGCAAATGCCCTACTAGTGTACTGCCCAAAAAGACTGCTAAATGCATAATTTGTAAGTTTGTCTGTAAAGAGCGAATGTGCAAAAATATGTTACAAGTGTATGTTACTAAACCGTTTTTTATTTTTGCGTATATTTGCCGGAGAGGTTTTTTGTAATACTTTCCGAATAGTACACTAGTGTACTGCCTAAAAAGACAACAAAACGTTTCATTTGTAAGTTTATCTTTTTAAGAGCGAATGTGCAAAAACATGTTATAAATGTATGTTATTCAACCGTTTTTTATTTTTGCGTATATTTGCCGGAGAGGTTTTTTGTAATACTTTCCGAATAGTACACTAGTGTACTGCCTAATATAGACAACAAAACGTTTCATTTGTAAGTTTATCTTTTTAAGAGCGAATGTGCAAAAACATGTTATAAATGTATGTTACTAAACCGTTTTTTATTTTTGCGTATATTTGCCGGAGAGGTTTTTTGTAATATATTCCGAATAGTACACTACGGATAAGGTGATTAGGAGCGTTCAAAGATGTATGCCTTTTATTTAAGACTGAAAAATATCTCTCGCTAGGTAATAGCCGGAGTACCGCAGAGACCTGCGGGGGGCGCATGGTGTTTGGATCGCCTACTAGTGTACTGCCTAATATAGACAACAAAATGTTTCATTTGTGATTTTATCTTTTTAAGAGCGAATGTGCAAAAACATGTTATAAATGTATGTTACTAAACCGTTTTTTATTTTTGCGTATATTTGCCGGAGAGGTTTTTTGTTTTATGTTCCGAATAGTACACTGGCCATGCCAAAGCATGCGTAGATCAATCCAAACAGCAATCTAGCCCCCCGAAGGGCTTTGCGGTATCCGGCGATTATTTATAGAGATATATTTTTGCGGTTATTAAAAAAAGGCATACATCGTTGTATCTCATAGCCGCCTAACTCACGAGAGGGCTATGCGGTATCCGGCGATTATTTAAGAAGGATTTTTTTTACATGGCGAATTTTGGGAATAAAATCCGTGCGCCAGGACGGCGCACTGCGACGAATAAAAGGCGCGCTGCTCAGGCTAAAGCCTTCGCGCATTTGTTAAAAATGGGGATTTTATTTGCGCCACGCCGTGCCGCATTTTTCAAGAGACGCACTGCGTGCGCCTTTTTTGGCGGGGCAAAAAGAATTTTACTTGCGATTTAATTCTTTAAAGAGGGAAAGAAGAGCGAGTGAAAGTTACCACGGCGAATGAGAGGATCATTTTTGCTTTTATCTTAAGATTGTCAAACCAGTTCATACTTTACTCTATTATTTTGTTAATTAATTATATTTCATTTAAAAAATAATTGCAATATGCAGAAGGAATAAGAATTTTTTACCACTAAACACACGAAAAAAGAAAAAATCGAAAATATTTCACGCAGAGGCGTCGAACCAAAGGTTCGCAGGCGCAAAGAACGCAAAGGGAAGAGGGGGTATTATTCTTTTTATTTCCTATGCGTCGCTTTGTATTGGGGATACGAAGCTTCACTTAAAAAACACGAAGCTTCATGTAAAAAAGCTCAAAAATCGGCTTTTTCAGGGAAAATAGGTATATTTGGGGTTTTTTTCGGTATCAGGCGGAATGTTGTAACTTTTTTTCCCTTTCGGCTTCAAGCTGCCAGAACCTGACGGCTGTGCCATTGCCTTTCATGGAGATATATTCTTCATAAAAGGGCTGTCTGAGTTCTCGTGGTATGGAGGAGTCAAATATGCGGTCTGCAAGGAATGTAAGCCGGTCATTTCTTTTCTGTCTGACGGCAACAAGCATAGCCAGAGCAAATCCTAAAGCGCCGATAATTGTTCCGACTAAACCTAATATATTTTCCATATCTGCCTCCTGCCTGTAAGGGTGATCTTGATTATAGCATATAGATAGATAATTTGCAATCTTGGGAGCGTGATTTTATACGGAAATTATGGTAATATAGCAGAGATATGATTTTACAACTTATTCAGGGAATTAATAAGGGTTTTTTTTAAAGGCGAATTTTGGGAATAAAAAGCCCCTTTTAATATAGTTAAATCCGTGATATACTAAAAATATGACTCTTGTTTTCAATCATGCGGCATTCAAGCACGGTATTACAGAGCAAAACATTGAGGCAGCGATGGCGACTGCTTTGGTTGACGAATTGATAGAAGGGTATGATAACAAATACTTAATCATAGGGTTTGACATGAACAGAAACTTGATTGAAGTAATGTATAATTTGATAGGTGAAGATATTGCAAATATTTTTCACGCAATGAAATGCAGGAGAGAGTTTCTCCAAAAATTACCGGAAAGAGGTTACAATGCCGATTTTAACTGACGAAGAAGCAGATGCTCTGGACGAATTGTTGACTAAAACAACACCTAAAACAAACCCTAATGTGCAAGGACCATTCATCAAACACCGCGATACGTTGGTGATACTTGATACATTTTCCGCCGAATACCTTAAAGCGAGAATGATAGCAACAAAAAAAACTCCGTCTGAACTGATTAACGGTATGATCCGTCGCGAAATGCACGACCTTGTTAAAAATGACAAAGAATTAGTTGGGGCAAAATAACGCAAGGTGCATAACACCAAAAATAAAACGCTTAGATCCCGTTAAGCCGCGAACTCACGTCCCCCATTTTAGACATATCAATTTTTTTCCGTACCCAAGTAACAAGCTCGCCCTCTTCCTCATAATCAAAACTTTCAAGTTCTTTCATGGCCTCGTCTATGCCGTCCATGTCGTAACTTTCACAGCTTTCACGGAGTTTAGCCAGAAGTTCCCTGTCGGGGGCTTTCTTGCGCGGTTTTTCCTCCTGAACGTCATTCTTGTCCAGCCACTCTTTTACGCTGGCGACAATTAATTCCGCGTCGGCAATGAGTTTGTCGTTTCTCGCAAGAACACCTTGCAAGTCGCCCGCCCTGGAAAGATTTTCCAGTTCCAAAGCCTGCGCCCGCACCTCTTCCGCGCCTATGCCGGCGCTCGTTCCTTTTAAGCCGTGTACGGAAATAACATAGCTTTGCAAATTTTTCGCCGAGACATTTTTCAGTTTTTCCAGAGTCGCGGGAGTGTTGGTAATGTACGAGCGCAAGAGGGGCAGATAAATACCCGTGTCTCCGGCGTACAGGGCAAGGCCTTTTCGCGTGTCCACTCCGGGTATCTTTATTTCCATTTCTTTGTCTTCGGAAGGTTCTGACTCAAGCGCCACTTCGTCATATTTTTCATCGCGCACCCATTTTCTAAGGGCGGCGTCCAATTCCATAATGTCTATGGGCTTGGTCACAAAGTCCTGAAAATCGTGGGCGTAGAACATCTTTTCTGTTCCCTGTATGGCGTTTGCCGTAAGGGCAATGATAGGGATTTTTTTCGCGTAGTCCGTACCCAGTGCGCGGATTCTGTCCGCCGTTTCTATGCCGTCCATTTCGGGCATCATGTGGTCCATGAATATCGCGCTGTAAACGGGCTCCCCTTTTTGTATCCTGTCAATCGCGGCCTGTCCGTTGTTCAGGCAGTCAACGTGCAGTTGGTATTTGCGCAAAAGGCCGGACGCCACGTCAAGATTTGTCTGCATGTCATCTACCACCAGCACTCTGGCGTAATTTAAATTGATTCTTACCAGTTTTTGAGAGTCGGCGCGTTTGTCGTTAATGTAACGGAAGTTGCGGAGTTTTTCCGCGACTTCATTACCAAGAACCGTGTCGTCAACAAAGCCCTGCATTATGCGGAAACTGAATGTCGAGCCCTTCCCTTCCTCGCTTTCAACGTCGATTCTTCCGTCCATCATGTCTACCAGTCTTTTGGTGATGGGCAGGCCCAATCCGGCGCCGTCAACTCTGCGGTTCGCCTTGTCGTCAACCTGGGTATATTCCTGAAAAATATTTTTAAGGTTGTCCTTTGGAATGCCCATGCCTGTGTCAATGACGGCGTATTCCATCAGCATTATACTGCCCTCGCGGTCGCAGTTCACTTTGAGCGTGATGCTTCCCTCGCGCGTGTACTTGACGGCGTTGGACAGAAGATTTGTTAACACCTGTTTTAAGCGCAGATCGTCTCCGTACAGTTTGTTCGGCAGATCGTCGGGAATGTCAAGAATGAACTTTACGGGCTTCTCGCCAAGACGGGTAAGGGTAAGCGTGATAATGTCGTTTAACAGGCTGGACATGTGGTACTCTTCCGACGACAGGGTGATCTTGCCCGATTCAATTTTGGAAAGGTCGAGAACGTCGTTCACGATTTTCAAGAGCGAAGTGCCGGCGTTGTTTATCTTTACAAGATTTTCCGTGACATGTTCGCTCAAGCTTTCGTCTTCAAGTATTAAATTGGTAAGGCCGATAACCACGTTCAGCGGCGTGCGCAGTTCATGGCTCATGTTCGCTAGGAAATTGCTTTTCTCGCGGTTGGCGGCTTCCGCCGCTTCTTTTTCCAGATCCTTGTCCAGCAGGATATTCTTGCTCTCGGTAATATCCATCAACGCGCCCGCCACGCGTATGGCGTTGCCGTCCTTGTCGCGTATGCATTCGCCTGTAGCGCGGAAATAGGCGTACTCGCCGTTTTTTTTCAGCAGGCGGTATTCAACGTCGTAGGGCGTGTTGCCGGTTTTATCGAGCATGTGTTTCGCGAAAAGTTCCAGAGTCCTTTCCTTGTCCTGAGGGTGCAGAAGACTGCTCCAACTGCCAAGCACGTTGGGAAAATCATATTCGTCCGAATACCCCAGCATACGCCTGAACTCGACAGACCATGTGAAAACATTGTACGGGTTTACAGGATCGTCCTGAATCACTTCCATGTCCCACAGGGCGATCTTTGTCGCCTTGACTACCAGATTCAGTTTGGCAAGCTGAAGCTCGTTCAATTCCTTGGCGCGCGCCAGTTCCATTTCCCGCGTTTTTCTTACATGCAGGTTGTATTGATACACCAGCACCACATACTTGCCTTTATACATCGCGCGCACCATCGTAATTTCATAATGAATAGGCTCCCCTGTCGAGGTGCAAAGCGTCCACTCCAACAACAGCTTTTCGCCGTTTAACGCCCGCTTAATTAACTCAACAGTTTTATCCGCGGATTTCGATCCGTCGCTCTGGAATTCAGGCATAAATCTGTTAAAATGTTCTATATAAAATTTCTTCGTAGTATTTAATAATTTCGCGAGAGTATCGTTACAGTCAATGACTCGGGCGTTCTCGTCAAAAATCGTAAAACCCAACGGAGAGGCGTCAAGGATGGCGCTGTTAAATTCTTTCGCGTAAGCTATTTCACGTTCCATGTCGGCGCGTAAGACGGTATTCGCGCACATGAACGCCGCCGAGCGCAGCATGTCTATATCTTCCTCGCGGAAATAGCGCTCGTTATTTAAATCTTCAAGCAGGGCAAAGCCCCAAAAATTATTGTTGATAAAAAGGGGAGTTACAAGCACAGATACGCAGCCATAAGATTTTAAAAGAAGCGCTTCGGGCATTAGCTTTACAGGGCTGTTAATTACTTCGTCCGCCGCCAGAACCTTTTCCCATCGAGGCGCGAACTCGGAGTATTTCATATCGTCCAGCCCTTTTCTCGGCACCGTTGTGCCGCCGGATTCCCTGTCCCAGCGGAATATTTCCCCTCCATGCAGTCCGTCGGGCTTTGAAGTATTGCGCCAAATGGAAAATCTGTCCAACTTGAAAGCGTCGGCCATTTCCTTAACGCCGGCGGTCATTGTGGCTTCAAATGTTTCCTCTTTATTGGCGGAAAATATTTCTATAAAATTATTCAAAGCTCCCGACATGGCGGCGTAGTGCCCTGACAGGACAGTGTTTTCATCACCCATTAGTTATTTCCACTTAATACTTCCGCGATCCGCTTTGCCGTTTCTTTCAATTTGGACATGTCGATTCTTTCCCGTATCCACTTTACCAAATCCGCCTCTTCTTCATAGTTGAAGCTTTCCAGTTCTTTCATGAGCGTATCAATGCCGTCCATATCGTAATTATCACAGCTTTCCTTAAGCTTAGCAAGAAGTTCCCTGTCGGGCGCTTTTTTGCGCGGTTTTGCTTCCTGGATGTCATATTTATCCAGCCACTCTTTTACGCTGGCTACAATTAATTCCGTATCGGCAATTAGTTTTCGGTTTTTCGCAAGAACACCTTGCAAATCGCCCGCTCTGGAAAGGTTTTCCAGTTCCAAAGCCTGAGCCCGCACCTCTTCCGCGCCTATGCCGGCGCTCGTTCCTTTCAATCCGTGTACGGTAATAACATAGCTTGGCAGGGTATCCGCCGAGACGGTTTTAAGTTTTTCCAAAGTCGCGGGGGTGTTTGTAATGTACGAGCGAAGAAGGGGCAGATAAATACTTGTGTCGTGTCCGTACAGGGCCATCCCTTTTCTAGTATTCACGCCCGGTATGTATATATCCATTTCATTTTCATCATCTTCAATTAATGAATCAGGCGCGTCGGTAGCGTTGTCGGCCTCGCGTTTTCTTTCATACAGCCATTTTCTTAAGACGGAGTCCATCTCCATTATGTCGATTGGCTTGGTCACGAACGCCTGAAAATCGTGTTCGTAGAACATCTTGTCGGTTCCCTGTATGGCGTTGGCGGTAAGGGCGATAATAGGCACTTTTTTCGCGTAATCAGTGCCTAAAGCGCGAATCTTGTCCACGGTTTCTATGCCGTCCATTCCGGGCATCATGTGATCCATGAAAATAAGATCGTAAACAGGAATTCCTCCCTGTACCCTGTCTATCGCGGCCCGCCCGTTGCTTAAAACGTCAACCTGCATTTTGTACTTGCGAAGGATGCCGGTCGCTACGTCCAGGTTGGTCTGCATGTCGTCTACCACAAGCACCCTCGCGAAACTTAAATTCACCCTTACAAGTTTTTTTGAAACAATGCGCTTGTCGTCGGTATATTTAAAATTGCGCAGTTTGTCCGAGACGTCCGCTCCCAAAACCGAACTGTCGATATAGCCCTGCCTAATGCGGAAGCCGAATGTCGAGCCTTTGCCGTGCTCGCTCTCCACATACATTTTTCCTTCCATCATTTCTACCAGTCTTCTTGTAATTGCAAGTCCAAGTCCCGTGCCCTCAATGTGGCGGTTGGCCTTGTCGTCAACCTGATAGTAATCAAGGAAGAGGCTGTTAATGTTTTCTTTGGGTATGCCCATGCCCGTGTCGATAACTGCAAAATCCATCCACACCGTGTCGCCTTCATGAGTAGAGCGGGCCTTGAGCGTGACGCTTCCCTCGTGGGTGTATTTTATTGCGTTGGTGAGAAGGTTGGTTAACACCTGCTTCACCCGCAAATCGTCGCCGAACAATTTGTTCGGAAGATTGTCTTCTATATCAAGATGGAATATTATGGGTTTTTCACCTAACCGGGTAATGGTAAGGGTGATAAGATCGTTTAACATGCTTGACAAATAATATTCAACGGGCGACAAGGTAAGCTTGCCCGACTCGATTTTGGAAAAGTCAAGGATGTCGTTTACTATGCTTAAAAGCGTAACGCCCGCCCTGCTTATTTTAACAAGACTTTCCCTGACATGATCGGACATTTCGTCTTCCAGAATTAATTCGGTAAGCCCTATAACCACGTTAAGCGGCGTCCTTAACTCATGGCTCATATTGGCAAGGAAGGACGTCTTGGCGCGGCTGGCGGCCTGCACTCCCTCTTCCATTTCCTTGCGCTTGGTTATGTCGCGGATAATGGCGACTATCCCCACGACGGCGTCGTCCTGTCTGATTGGGGCTTTAACAGTTTCAAAATAACTTTCGTTTCCGGTAACCGGCGAATGGACTTTTTCTTCTATCGAATAAATCTTGTTTTCATTTATTACTTTCTGTTCTATGCCGAAAATCATCTTCGCGTGTTCCGGGTGAAGCCACGCGCCTTCAAAATCGGTCTTGCCCAGAATATCGTCCTCGCGTATGCCTAAAAAATTTTCAAAGTACTTGTTGCACTGCGTGTACCTGTAATCCTTATCCTTGCAAAACATATAATCGGGAATTGAGTGAATAACCGCTTCAAGTTTGGACGTTTGGTACGCCAGAGCGCTTGTCCGCTGTTTAACGATGTCTTCGAGTTCTTTACCCGCGTTCCGGCTTCTTATTAACAGGCTTACTACCAGGACAAGAATGAAGAAAAACAAAACCGCGGCTCCGAATAACCAGGGACGCTGGGCTTCCGACAATTTATAACGGTAATCATAAGATTTATGCATCCATTGGTTTGAAATATTATTTACGTTGATAATACGCAGAGCTTTATCGACAATGGATTTTAAAAGATACGCGTCTTTGTTATAACCAAGGGATATGTCAAACGAATAATCTATTATCAAATTTAATTTATATCCGGCTTCCTCATAAAAGTTTGTGTAAGTAAGCAATCGTCTATTACAGGCGAAAATAATATCCACTTCGCCCTGTTTTAACGCATTCCATACTTCTTCTTGAGTGTCATACACAAAAAGATGCCTGTGATTCGGAAACATTTTCATTAAGAATTCGTAATACATGCTGTTTCCGCGGACGCCGACTTTTAAAAAGGGAATCTGGTCTATCTCAACATTAAGAAAATCCGACTTGGACAGAAACGCGAAAGTGTCTTTTATAAACGGAACATCCGACCATAAAAAACGGCTTTCATTTTCTTTTATGCGGTACAATTCAGGAACGATTAAGACCTCGCCCCTATAAAGCATTTCGGTTAAATCACTATTTTCCAGCTGCTGATCATTAACGCGTTTAAACCTAAGACCCGTCAGTTTTGTAACTTCTTCAAGCGCGTCAAAATATATTCCATGCCAGAGATTTGTGTTGTTATCGAAAAAACAGACAGGATAATTATTAAACTCCGCGGCTATGGGAACAAAGGGTGTTTTCTGTATGAAAGCCCTCTCTTCTTCAGTCATCTGAACATACAGCTTTTCTTCCATATATTTCTGATGCCCTTCCCTGTACAACATGGACAAAAAGCCGAGGGTTTCTTCATTCAACGCCTTGTCCACCGCAGTTATGACAGGCGCGAGTTCCGGATTCTTCGTAGACAGGCAGGCCGACTTAAAAATCAAGGGGTAAAAGTCCTCGGTAACCACATCGCGATACGACATAAACGCTACATCCGAGGTATCCATTCCGAAATACGCGTCTATTTCGCCGCTTTTCAGCATACTGTAAGCGGTTTTGTAATCGTTAACATAAACTGTATTAAATTCGTATCCCGCGTTTTCCATAACATCGGCGCTTAATACCGAACCTGTCAGAAAAGCGTAGCGCGGCCGGCGCTGCTTTATAATCGTATCAATGGGCTCGCTGTTCATAATACGGTAGATTTTCAACGAGCGATCTACGGTAGGGCTAGTCATAAAATAGGTTTTTTGGCGCTCGGGGGTGAACATCAGCTCTCCCGTAAAATCGACGTTACCTGACTCAAGCCCTTTTAATATATCGCCCCACTCCAGAAACATGATTTTAATCGGTATTCTTAACATATTTGTAAGCCAGTTGCAGAACAGGGGGCCATACCCGTGAATCTCGCCGTCCCTTCCTACAAACGCTTCCGTAGACGCGTCCATAGCGTAGACTAAAGAACCGTATTTTCCTTGAAGGGCCTCAATTGCGTTAATTTCTTCCCGGGTTATGCCGGGTATTTCCTTATATGTAAATTTCTCGATAGACTGTTTAGGCTGTTCTTTTGGCTGTTCCTTGGAAGGTTTCTTACATCCTGAAAAGACGGTTATTAAAAGCGTTAAAACGAGCGTCGAATAAACTATGAATTTGCTGTTTTTTGACATAAATTGCCCCTTTCCCGGTTTCGCTATAACCGTTTTGGAATATCCTAAGATTATACATTATTTTACTAGTTTTATCTATATTATTGTTGACTTTTCTCGATTTTACGGTTTCTTAAGAATAACAGCTCGTCTATAGATATCATTACAAAGTTAAGAATATATAAATATAGGTTAATGCTGATTTCCTCGTTCGGGTTTATTTTTACATTATTCCAATATTCGGTCAGTTTGAAAAATATGCCCGCCACATATCCTATTTGCAATACGAACAAAAACAGCAGGCTTTTCCCCGCCGTTTTTTTTGAAACAATGGATTTATATATGGAAACCGGCCACGCGAAGCCGAAACAAATTAACATTATAGATTCAAAGATATTCATGAGGTTCTCCTTTATATAATATTATACATTATTTTTTAATTTGATAATTCTTCAGTATCCAAGATTATCGTAACAGGTCCGTCATTAATATACTTAACCATCATGTGCGCCTGAAATTCCCCGCATTCGCAGACAAGCCCGGTCTTTCTTACCGCGCCTATAAAATACTCATAAAGCTGTTTCGCCTTTTCAGGCGCCGCCGCCCCGTTCCAAGAAGGCCGTCTTCCCTTTCGCGCGTCAGCCAATAATGTAAACTGCGAGACGGCCAAAAGCCCGGCATTATTATTATTAGCGGCTATGTCTTTAAGAGACAAATTCATCTTCCCCTCTTCGTCGTCAAAAATCCTAAGATACGCAATTTTCTCAGAAAGCCAATCCGCGTCAGCCTCAGTGTCATTATGCGCAACCCCAAGGTAAACAAGCAGCCCGCGGCCAATACTACCTTTCATCACCCCGTCAACGCTGACAGAAGCATCAATAACTCTCTGTACTACCGCTTTCAAATTAATTCCTAAAACTATGCACCGGCGCCGGAATACGCCCGCCGCGATTTACAAACGCGTCGCTCTTCGCGCTGTTAACCACCATTATCGGGGAGCCGCCCAGTAACCCGCCGAATTCTGCCCACTCTCCCGCTTTTTTGCCGGGTACGGGAATTACGCGCACGGCGGTTGTCTTGTTGTTCACCATGCCTATAGCCATCTCGTCGGCGATAATCGCGGCGATTGTAGCCGCCGACGTGTCTCCGGGGAGGGGAATCATGTCGAGCCCTACGGAGCAGACACAGGTCATCGCCTCCAGCTTGTCAATGGAGATTGAACCGTATTTTACAGCCGCTACCATTCCTTCGTCCTCGGAGACGGGAATAAAAGCGCCGGAAAAGCCGCCGACATGGGTCGACGCCATAATACCGCCCTTTTTTACCATGTCGGTTAACATCGCAAGCGCCGCTGTCGTACCGTGGGTTCCGGCGGCTTCAAGACCCATCTCCTCAAGAATTCGCGCCACGGAATCTCCCACAGCCGGAGTCGGCGCTAAAGACAGATCCAAGATGCCGAACGGAACCCCTATCCGCTTAGCCGCTTCCATTCCCACAAGCTGTCCCATGCGCGTAATCTTAAACGCCGTCTTTTTTATCGTATCCGCCAATTCGTCAAAATTTTTTCCGCGGCAGTTTTCCAAAGCCGCCTTTATTACGCCGGGCCCCGAAACTCCCACGTTAAGAACGCTCTCGGCTTCCCCCGGTCCGTGAAACGCGCCCGCCATAAAGGGATTATCCTCAGGCGCGTTGCAAAAAACCACAAGTTTAGCGCAGCCTATCCCGTCCCTGTCCGCCGTCTCTTCGGCGGTTTTTTTAATTATCTCCCCCATCAGCCTTACCGCATCCATGTTAATCCCGCTCTTGCTGGCGGCGACATTAACCGAAGCGCAAACCCTGTCCGTCCGCGAAAGAGCGGCAGGCAAAGAATTAATAAGCCTCTTATCGCCAGTAGTCAGACCTTTTTGAACAAGAGCGGAAAATCCGCCGATAAAATCTACGCCTAACTCTTTCGCGGCAGAATCCAAAGTCTTAGCGAACGGAGTAAAATCCTCTTCCTCACATGAAGCCGCCACAAGCGCGATAGGGGTTACGGAAATACGCTTATTAATAATCGGAACCCCGTATTCAGTCTCAATATCACAGCCGGTTTTCACAAGAGAGCCCGCAGTACGCAAGATTTTCTCGCGTATTTTATTTCTGGTGGCTTCCCCTGTAGAACAAATACAATCAAGCAAAGAAATTCCCAAAGTTATAGCGCGTATGTCCAGCTTATAACGCATGAACATGTCAACTGTTTCTTTAATTTCAAATGGAGTAAATAACATAATAACCTTTAATTAAAAATATTCGTGTTGATTCGTGTAATTCGTTGTAAAAAATTCTTCATTATTTACCTCAAAACAACTTTTATATTCGATGCATAGCGGAAAAAACTTTTTCGTGCATTAAACTGATGCTTACGTTTAACGTGTCTCCAAGAACAACAAGCTCTTTTTTTATATCTTCCAGCGCGCTTGAGCATGAGCCGAGGCTTACCATCATCATCATTACAAAGTTTCCGCTTAAAACAGTCTGCGAAATATCCTCAATATTAATGCCGCGTTCGGCCAGAAAAGCGGAAACTTTCGCTATTATTCCTACTTTGTCGCTGCCTACAACCGTGATTATCGCGTTCATAGAGTTCTTAAAATCCTTTCCGCTTCCGCCCTTCCCGAATAATTGGGATTGCGGCTTATAAGATCATTCAAATAACGTTTCGCGTCTACGCTCTTTCCGAGGGATACGCAGGCCATTCCAAGCTCATACATGGCATCCCAATTGTCGGGAACCAAGTGAAGTAAGGATTGGTATGTCTTTGTCGCTTTTTCAAGATCGTTCGCACCGGCGTAAGCGCGCGCCAGATTAAAAAGCACGGTGGGGTCATTCTGCTTTGTGTTCAGCGCGCGTTCGTAATGAATAATGCTGTATGTCCAGTTTTCCTGCTTCGCGTACACGGCGCCTAAATTGTTGTTAACCTCAAAGTTGGAAGGCTCAACCTTATACGCCTCATTCAGATAATGAATCGCGTCGTTATATTTTCCGCCGGCAAGATATATACTGCCAAGATTTATTCTGGGACGGAGGTATTTTGTGTCAAGAGAAGAAGAAAGCTGGTACGCGGAAATTGCCGCCTCCTGTACGCCCGCGGTTTCGCAGGTAAGACCAAGAGTATAAACATAGACCGCGTTAGACGGGCTTAAGTCAACGGCGATTTTCGCGAAATTTATCGCCTCTGTGTTTTTCTTAAGTTCAAGTTTTACTATAGCCATGTTGTAATTGGTCTGGGCGTCGTCCGGTTTAAGCTGTAACGCTTTTGTAAAAAAAGCTTCGGACTGCACATAATTGCCGGCCTGGCTGTAGGCGGCGGCAAGTTCACATAAGGTACTGTAATCGTTGGGGCTGTACTGCAAAGCTTTGTTAAACGCGTCAATGGCGCCCTTTGCGTCTCCTTTTGCCGCGAGAATTCTTCCGATTTCACGGTGGGCGGGATAATAATCGGCTTTTACGGCGACGGCCTGTTTGTACGCGGAAAGAGCTTCGTCATTGCGGTTCAACACGCGCAAAGTGCCGCCAAGATTGTACCAGGACGGCTCAAAATTTGGATTTTGCTTAACAGCGTTTTGAAAAGCGTCCCGCGCTTCCTGATAACGCTTGGCGATAAAAAGAGAACGCCCCAGATCATGCGAGTACAGGTAATTGTTGGCATCCAATCGGGACGCTTCTCTGAATTCGGTTATAGCCTTGTCGTTTTTGTTGTCGTCACGCGAAAGTTTTCCTAAAGTATGATGCGGAAGAGCCTGCGTGGCGTCTTTGGTTACAGCTTCAGTTGCCAGAGCTTCCGCCCTTCGCGCGGCTTCCTTTCCGTTGGTTGTGTTCGTGTTTTTTGTGTTGTATTCGTAATAAGCGTCCGCCATGTCGGCGAGTTTCTGCGATTCAAAACGGGGCTCGTTTTCGGGCATGATTTTTCTTGCTTCCGAAAATATGCGGTCCGCGCCGGCAAGGTCTCCGGCGTTAAGCTTCGCTTTCGCGTCGGCGACAAGTTCGTTAACCTTGCGCATCTGTTCCTGAAGCTGGCGCGAAACTTTGGCAAGTTCCTCTTCCTGCGCCTTCTTGCGGGCGGCTTCCGCTTCGGCTGCGGCCCTGCGTTCCGCGGCTGCTTCCGACTCTCCCGACGCCAAGCCGGAGGAAGTCATAGATTTTTGCATGTTAGCGGCAATTCTTTCATTCTGGCGGCGCTGTTCTTCCAGCAACTGGCGCTGTAATTCAGTCAGCCCTCCGTCTGAATCTTTATGACGGTCGGCCATTAATATCCGCTGTTGAAGCTCATTTGCTTCCTCATCATCCGGATTTTCAATTAACAGCCTGTCAATAAGGTCAAGAGCGCGGTCATATTCGCCTTGTTGCAGATATCTTTCTATAAGTTTTAAGGTATTATCCCTTTTTTTGTCAGACACAGACGCTATCGCGGTTTCTTCTTCGTCCGGCTCTTGTTTTTTTCCTTTAACAAAAAAAATTATACCAAGAACAATAAGCACAACAAGCGCGGCGCTTGCGGAAATTATAATTATTTTTTGTTTTCTTGACATTTTCCCCCCCTAAAAAAAATATTAATCCAGTTCAAACTCACCGTTATATTGTTCAACGCTTTCAGCCCCGGAAGACAGGCTCTTGCTTAAGTCCGCCGCCGAATGCAAAGACGCGGAAACGGAATCAAGAAGTTTCTGCCTTTCTTCGGCTAACCTGCGGGCCTCTTCCTCGGCAATAATTCTTTTTCTTTCCTCCGCGGCGAATTCGCTCTTAATAAGCGCTACAAGCTGTTCTATCTTCGCTTTCTGTATTGAGCGCGGCTCGAGCGTTAAATACTGTTCGTAATCGGAAACGGCGTTCTTTAAGTTTCCGGACTTTACCCGCGTATTGGCCCTGCCAAGATACGCTTTGGAATAAGCCGAGTTAAAGCCTATTGCCTGCGAATAGAACTGCTCGGCCATTTCGTTGTTTCCGGTTTGAAAATACACATTCCCAAGATTATTGGCGACATTGGCTGAAAAACTGCCCGCAATAGGCAGAGCCTGCCTGTATACCGCGACGGCGTCATTATGACTGCCAAGTTGTTCGTAAACAATGCCAAGATAAAGGTAGGCTTTGGGATTGGAACTGTCGTCTGTTAACGCGTTTAACAGATAGTTGACAGCCTCCACAGGCTTGTTCTGCATCAGAAGCGACTCTCCCCTCGATAAATTCTCCTGCGCGTAGCAAAAAAACGCAAAAAACAGCCAAAATACGGCAATTATGTTTTTTTTCACCTTTCTACCTTCCTAATTAACCAATAATATACTATTATGTAAACATAATAACTATTGGATTTGTTAAAAAATTAAAATTTCTTAACAACTCTTTTTATTATATCGGCATTTATTTTTTTGTCTATCAGGGGTAAAAAAGGTGAAAATACTCTGTATTTCCGATCAAATTGACCCTTTAGTCTACTCTCCTTCCATTAAAGAGCGTTTTTCCGATATAGATTTGATTCTATGCGCCGGAGACCTGCCGCTGGATTACCTTGATTATATCATTTCCAGCCTTAACAAGCCGCTTTTTTTTGTTTTTGGCAACCATCATACCGAGGATTTAAGGCATTTTAAGAGAACGTGGGATTCCCCGCTGATAGAAGACAACAGGGAATTTTTTGCCTGCGGCGCGGTTCACGCCGGGTCAAAGGTATTAACCGAGGGAAAATTCATTATCGCCGGCCTTGGCGGTTCAATGCGCTACAACAACGGCGCCAACCAGTTTACGGAGCTTCAAATGTTCATGGAAGCGTTAAAACTGGTTCCTAAACTTTTGTGGAACCGCCTTTTCCACGGCCGCTTTTTGGACATTCTTCTTACCCACGCTCCGCCAAAAGGCATTCATGACCAAAACGACAAATGCCATTGGGGGTTTAAGACATTTCTTTGGTTTATGAAGACGTTTAAGCCGAAATTTTTAGTTCACGGCCATATTCACCTTTACGATTTGTCAGCCGTGCGGCTTACCAAGTGGGACAATACGACCGTAATTAACGCTTACGGACATTATGTAATTGATTTGGGAGATTCAAATGCAAATTGACAATGTTACCATACGCGCTTCCGAGGATTTTACAAGGGCGCGGGGAAAGGCGCTCCTCTCACAGATTCAGCATTTCCTGAACACAGACCGCGACAGGCTGCTTTCATTTAATGATGTCAAGGACATCTTAAAACCTAAAAACGAAGTATACAGGGGAAACCAGGTAGTGCCTATAAAAATGATTGTCGGCAGCGAGGGGCGTTATCATGATTTTAACAAATACTTCCTGCCTAAATCAGAACACTTACGCCACCGCTGGCAGAAGGTAGACGAGGCGCATATCAAGGATATAATTCTGCCGCCTATCCAATTATACGAAATAGGGGGAGTTTATTTTGTCCGCGACGGGAACCACCGCGTGTCTGTGGCAAAAATGCAGGGAGTTGAATTTATCGACGCCGTAGTAACCAGCCTAGCGACGGAAGTTAATATAAGCCCTTCAATGACCTCCGACGAACTGCGCGAAGCGCTTATTTCCTACGAAAAAAGCATCTTTTATGAAAAAACAAATTTCGGCGAGCTTACAAATTGTCCCGATTTAAATTTCAGTTCTCCCGGGCGTTACGACGTTATTTACAACCACATACTTGTTCATAAATACTACCTGAACGAAAATCATAATGAAGAAATCCCGTTCAGCGACGCTCTTGTTTCATGGTACAACAACGTATATAATCCCGTAATAAAGATAATCAGGGAACAATGGCTGCTTGTAAATTTTGCCGGAAGAACGGAAGCCGATCTTTATGTGTGGATTATCAAGCATTGGGATTTTTTGAAAAAAAAATACGGCAAATACTCTCTGGCAAAAGCCGCGGGGGATTTTTCAAAAAAATACGGCCAAAAAGGCAGCATATTAAGATACATTGCCCTCTTTGTCGAAAAACTTTTCCGCTCTAACAAAGGAGGGGCGTAATGGCCGTCTTGTCAATTCAGTCTCATGTCGTTTACGGCTACGCGGGAAATACTGCGGCGGTTTTTCCGTTACAGCGTCTTGGACGCGAAGTCTGGGCGATTAACACGGTCGAGTTTTCCAACCACACGGGCTACGGCGCGTGGAGGGGCAAAGTCCTGGGCGCCGACCTTGCCGCCGACCTTGTCACGGGGCTTGAGGAAAGGGGCGTGTTAAGCCGCTGCGAGGCGGTCCTTTCCGGATACTTGGGCGACGCCGAAGTCGCCATGACAATTTCCGACGCGGTTAAAAAAGTGCGGAGCAAGTCGCCTGACGCAATTTACGCCTGCGATCCTGTGATGGGCGACGTAGGCCGCGGTTTTTATGTTAAGCCCGATATTCCGGATATTTTCAAAAAAGAACTTATACCGCTTGCCGACATTATTACGCCCAACCAGTTTGAACTTGACGCCATAACGGGTATTAAAACAAAAAACACCGCCGATACGCTTAAAGCGGTAAAAACCTTGCACGAAATGGGGCCTTCCGTCGTTCTTGTAACAAGCTACAAGGACAGAAAAGGGGAGCTTTCCATGTTTGCCTCAAATAAAAAAGAAATATATAAAATCACGACCCCCGAACTGCCGTTCAACAAGAACGTCGCCGGCACAGGGGATTTGACTATGGCCGTATTTTTATCGCGTTATCTTGAAACTAAAGACCTTAAAAAAACTCTGGAATTGTGCACCGCCTCCGTTTTCAGCATTCTGGAGGCAAGCTATAACGCGGCTGACAAAAAAAAGGACGTGCCTATAGATCTTAAAATCATAGACAACCAGAAAGAGCTTGTTTCTCCCTCATATTCATTTAAGGCGGAAAAAATAACCGCGTGAAAACAGCAGATTGGGCAAATCTTAGCCCGTACGACAAGTATTTTGATTTTATATCAGCGGACGCAGACCGTTACGCGATACTCATTGAATGTATAAACAAGTTAAATCTTAACTCGTCGGTAATCGACATGTCCGGAAACCGCCATATATTTATTTTTCCTCCGGGACAAAAATCCCTGCGCTCCGCGGGCGGCATTTTCCCTTTTAACAAATTAAGCCCCTATTTGTTTTGCGCCCATTACGACCGCGTTCCCGGAAGCCCCGGCGCGAATGACAACAGCATCGCCGTTTTTCACCTGCTTAACACGGCTTCTATCCTCGCCAAGCGCGGCGTGGACAAGTGGATCATAGTTTTTACAGACAAGGAAGAATTAAAGGCGGGCGAAAGTATCGAAAATATAGGCTCTTTTTCGATGGGGGAAAAATTAAAATCATGGGGTCTTGAAAAGGCGAAAATCTACAATTTTGACGCCTGCGGGGCAGGCGGCGTTTTCATTTTTTCCACTACGGCCGACATTATCTTAAAAACCGGCGGCAAGGCCGACGGCCAATTCACAGGCTCTGAGCGCCCAAACATACGCAAAGTCAGTAAAAACATCGCTTCCCTGCGCGATCACGCGCTTGTTACCGCCCAAAAATTACAACTGGAAAGGGTACTGCTCGCCCCTACCCCGTTTTCGGACGACATAGGCTTTCTGTGCGCCGGGTTAGCCGCCCAGACAGTTACCATGCTCCCTGATAACGAAGCAAACCAGTATGAGGCGCTTTTAAGAAGCCGCCCCGACTTTGGAAACCTTATCATCTCCGGCGAAGTCAAAAAACCCGCCGAATACCGCAATCTTCCCGAAACATGGCGGAGCCTTAACAACGCCGGAGACACCCCCTCCCGCCTGACCCCGAGGTATTTCCAAACATTCGTTAATTTTATCGTAGGCCTGTGCGATTCGGGCGGGAAATAATCCTATCATTATTAATCTTTTACAATATATATTTTCATGTTATAATAAGGAAGAGTTAACTCTCTACCATATTACATGAATGTATTTACCGGAAGTAACGGAAATTAAAGATGGCAAAGAAAACGATCATAGGCAAAACATTACGGCAAAATTATCGTGAACTTATTTTCGTATTCGTAGCCTTTGCCTTAATGGCTATGGTAGGCTATTTATCTATCGGAAACATCCTGCGCAACCGCATGATGTCCGGCGCGGAGGACATGCTTTATGCGGCGGAAGCAAATATCAGGTCAGGGCTTTCCGAAGCGGAAACCGCGCTTATAAATTCCTACTATGTAATAGACAGCATGGTGGAACTTAACGCTACCAAACAGGATATTCTTGACTATTTTAAAATTACTACCGACTGGATGCAGCGGCGGGAACAGGGACTGCTTGATTATTACGGTATCTACGGGCTTATCGACGGTGAATTTTTCGACACTTTGGGATTCAGCGAGTCAAACGATTACGTTCCACAAAGACGCCCATGGTATCAGACTGCGTTACAAAGCGGCAGGTCTATAACTTATACCGCGCCGTATATTGACGCTTTTTCAGGCGACACCATTATTTCCGCGGTACGGAATATTGATTTAAAAAACGGCGCAATGTCGGGTATTTTAAGCATAGATATAAATATTAAGTGGCTGAAAGAATATGTCGGCTCCATTAAACTGGCTCCCGGCGGCTACGGCATGCTCCTCAACCGCGGGTTGACCATTATAACCCACCCTAACGGCGATATGGTGGGACTCCAGCTTGATGATTTAGGCAAAAGTTATAAGGAAGCCGCCAAAGATTTACGGGCGGGTAATAATGTGTTCGCGCGCAGGATAACTGATACAAACGGCGATTCGGCCATCGTATTTATCAGGCAAATATTTAACAACTGGTATGTTTGCATCATAACTCCCTATTCAAAGTTTTACAGGGACCTTAATATTTCCGCCATAATACTAATTTTATTGGGGATAGTCCTGTCCCTGTCGCTCTGCTACATACTGCTGCGTTTTTCCGCAGCGAAAATGCACGCCGACCAGGACAATAAATCCAAGTCGTCATTTCTTGCCAGCATGAGCCACGAAATCCGCACTCCCATGAACGCCATTACCGGCATGGCGGAACTTCTCCTGCGCGGGGATCTTTCCGATGAGGCCAGGGGTTACGCGCATGACATTAAAAAGGCGGGGAACAACCTAGTCTCCATCATCAATGACATTCTTGATTTTTCTAAAATTGAGGCGGGCAGGCTGGAAATAATCCCCGTTAAATACCTGCTTGCTTCTCTGATTAACGATTCGGTCAATATTATCCGTATGCGCATAGGGGAAAAACCTTTGCGGTTTTTCACCAACATAGACGCGAATATTCCCAACAGCCTTTTCGGAGATGAAACGCGCATGCGCCAGGTTCTCCTTAACCTTTTGACCAACGCGGTAAAATATTCGGAGAAAGGGCATATAGGCTTGTCTATTATGGTACATAAACGGGACGACAAACAGGTATGGCTTAAGATAATCGTGGCGGACACCGGAAAGGGCATTAAGAAGGAAGATCAGGAAAAACTTTTCGGTGAGTTTGTCCAGGTGGACGTAAGCAAGAACCGGGGCATTGAGGGGACAGGACTGGGGCTTGCGATTACGCGGCGGCTCTGCCTGCTTATGGGCGGTGACATTACGCTGGAAAGCGAATACGGCATGGGCAGCGCTTTTACGGCGGTCATTCCCCAGGGAATTAATTCTCCCGAACCTTTCGCCGCCGTGACGGAGCCGGAAAAGAAGAAAACGCTTGTTTATGAACGCAGGGCCATCTACGCGCAGGCGGTATGCTGGTCTTTGGAAAACATGAACGTTCCCTATTGTTTTGTTAAAGAGCAAGATGACTTTATCGCGGCTTTATACCGTGAAGAGTGGTTTTATATTTTTTCAGGTTACGGGCTCTATGAAAAAATCAAACCTTTAATGGACAGGCCCAACAACGTTTTTTACGGCGGGAAAAAACCTTCCCTCGCGCTGATGGTAGAATGGGGAACCGAGGACTACATACCAAACGTGAGGTTCTTGTCCATACCTGTACAGTCCCTGTCAATCGCGAACACCCTTAACGGCAAAGAGGACAGCAAGGAATACGCCGAAATTTCAGGGATAATCCGTTTCACCTTCCCGGGCGCCCGGCTGTTGGTGGTAGACGACATTGCGACAAACTTAAAAGTTGCCGAGGGCCTTCTTGCGCCTTACAAAACCACAATTGACACGTGCCTGGGCGGACGCCGGGCCATTGAACTGGTAAAAAAGCAAAATTACGACATGATACTCATGGATCACATGATGCCCGAAATGGACGGGATAGAAGCGACGGCAGTCATACGTTCATGGGAAGAAGAACAACAGAAAAAAAACGACGGTCCAAAAAAACGCGTTCCGATAATCGCCCTGACCGCCAACGCCGTAGTGGGAATGAAGGAAATGTTTATTCAGTGCGGCTTTGACGATTTTATCGCCAAACCCATAGACGTTTCCAAACTGGATGAAAGCCTTAACCGGTGGATACCGAAAGAGAAAAGGGCGAAGAAAGATGCCAAGAAAAGCAACGCCAGAAAAAGCACCGCGTCAAGCGGTGTTAATGATAATATGCAGCACGGCGAGAGCCCCACAAAAAGCTACAATGACAAACAAAGCGGGGCTGCTTTAGCAGACCCGGTGGGCGAAGAGAAAAGCGAACAACTTCAAGCTATTCCAGGCATTGATACTGCCAAGGGCATTTCCATGACGGGCGGAACTTTGGCCGCTTATAAACAAGTATTATCCCTGTACTGCAAAGACGTTGAAGACAGGCTGCCGCTTCTTGAAAAAACGCTGGAAACGGATATGCTCATGTTTGCCACACATGTCCACGCCATTAAAAGCGCTTCCGCTTCCATCGGGGCGGCGGACATATCGGCAAAGGCCGCCGACCTTGAAGCCGCGGGCAAGGCGGGAAACTCGGCTTTTATCAGGACAAACCTGCCTTCCTTTACATGGCAGATTTCTGAATTAATCGGAAAAATAAACGCCGCCCTTGGAACAAACGAAGACGCGGCGCAGACAAGCCAAAAAACAGAAATTCCCGAAGAACTGGCAGGGCTGTTACGCGATCTTAAATCCGCGTTAAAAGACAAAAAAACTTCGGAGATTGACACGGCTCTTGACGAACTGAACAAAAAACAGCTTGATGCGCAAATCAAGGAACTGCTGGAAAAAATATCGGACGACGTGCTTATGACCGAGTTTGAAAGCGCCGCCAAAAAGATTGATGAGGTGCTGGGAGCATGAAAAGAATTCCCGCCAAGTTAATTAATTCTTTGGTTAACAAGACGTTTTTTGTTTTTTCATGCGTCCTTTTTCTGGTTATTACTCTGGCGGCCATCGCCGCGTATACAATTTCCGCGCATCAAATTAACCTTTCTTTTATTAAACAGCAGCTCTCCATCGCGTCAGAAACAATGCGCCTGCGTCTGGCGACGACGGTAAACAGCGAACTTGCCCTTGTATTGAAAATGGCGGACACCCCCGTTATCAGGCAGTACTTTATGAATCCCTCCGATCCGGCTTTAAGAGCCCTGGCGCGCACCGAATTTACGCTTTATCAGGAACACTTTGTAAATAAAACAGTCTTTTGGGTCAGCGATGCAGACAAAATATTTTATTCAACGGGAAACGAACCGTATGTCATCAATCCCGATGATCCCGGGAATTATTGGTACAATTTAACGCTGTACGAAACAGAGAAATTTAATTTTAACATTAATTACAATCCAAATTTGGATCAGATCAACCTATGGGTAAATGTCCCGGTATTTACCAAAACGCAAGACAATATTATTCCCATAGGGATGCTTGGAACAGGCATAAACCTAACAGACTTTTCAAATTTTGTGGCTTCCAGCTACATGGAATTCGACAAGAATATCACGCCTTACATGTTCAATAAATACAACGAGATTACTTCGGCTGTGGATTATAACCTGGTAGAAAACAAGGTTCGTCTCGACAAACTGCTGGGCTATACAGGAAAAAAATTGATCAATACCGCGGAAGAACTTTCCGAAGGGGAAAGCCGGAGTTTTGTTTACGACAATAAAATATACCTTGTAAACTCCATTCCGGAAATGGAATGGTATCTGGCTGTAAGTTATCCCATGCCCGGTTTCTGGGCGCTTAACCGCGCCATGAACACGGTATTTTTCAGCATGTTATTCCTGATACTGTTCCTTTTCATCGTTATTAACGTATTTATCGCCCGTTCTGAAAACGAGATAGCGAAACAAAACCTGCAATTAATTGAGGCAAACCGGAAAGCGGAATTCGCGTCGCAGGCAAAAAGCGATTTTCTCGCCAAGATGAGCCACGAAATCCGCACCCCCATGAACGCAGTTACAGGCATGGCGGAACTGCTGCTTAGGGGAGAACTCTCAGGCGAGGCCCGGGGCCACGCGCAGGACATAAAACAGGCGGGGAATAATTTAGTTGCTATAATTAACGACATTCTTGATTTTTCAAAAATAGAAGCGGGCAAGATGGAAATTATTCCGGCTAATTATTTGTTTTCATCTTTGCTAAATGATACGATAAACATTATCCGCACGCGGATTGTAGAAAAGCCCATACGTTTTTTTACAAATATAGATTGTTGTATCCCCAACAGCCTGATAGGGGACGAAGTACGTTTACGCCAAATACTCTTAAACCTTTTGTCCAACGCCGTAAAATATTCGCAGAAGGGTCATATAGGTCTAACCGTTACCGAAAACAAAAGGGACTCAGGGCAGATTTGGCTGAAAATAGAAATAAAAGATACAGGCAGGGGAATAAAACAGGAGGACAGAGCGCGTCTCTTCGACGAGTTCGTCAAAGTGGACGTAAAGAATAATCAGGGCATAGAGGGAACCGGACTTGGGCTCGCGATTACCAAGCGCCTGTGTACCGCCATGGGCGGGGAAATAAGCATAGAAAGCGAATACGGCAAAGGAAGCGTATTCACGGTAGTTATCCCCCAGGGCATTGAATCGGACGCGCCGTTCGCTTCTGTTGACGAAGCGGGCAAAAAGCACGTACTGGTCTATGAAAGCCGGCTTGTTTACGCGAAATCTGTTTGCTGGACTTTAGAAAACTTGAAAGTCCCTTATACCATGATAACGGATTTTAATGAATTTGCTTCCGCTCTGTACCGTAAAGAATGGTTCTATGTGTTTTCAGGTTACGGCCTATATAAAAAGATCAAACCTCTTATGGAAAAGGACGCTTCGGCTTTCCATGAAGGGAAAAAGCCTTCTCTGGCTCTTATGATTGAATGGGGAACCGAAAGCTACATACAGGGCGTACGGTTTATGTCCATACCGGCGCAGTCCTTGTCTATTGCCAACGCGCTTAACGGCAAAGAGGACAGCAAAGAGCATATTAAAAGTTTTAATGATATACGGTTCACTTTTCCCGGTACGCGAATTCTTGTGGTAGATGACATTCCGACTAACCTGAAAGTAGTAGAGGGACTTCTTGTGCCGTACAAGACGGCGGTTGATACTTGTCTTTGCGGCTCACAAGCCATAGAACTTGTAAAACGCGCGGCTTTGGAAGAACGCGGGTACGACATTATACTCATGGATCACATGATGCCCGAAATGGACGGGATAGAAACTGCGAAAATCATCCGTTCACTGGAAGGAGAACACTTCCGTAATATACCTATAATAGCGTTAACAGCTAACGCGGTCGCCGGCATGCGGGAAATGTTTTTAGAAAACGGCTTTAATGATTTTATCTCCAAACCCATAGATGTCTCCAATCTGGATGAAGTTCTTAACCGCTGGATAAAGGAAGAGAAAAAAGAAAAAGGAAGAGAGGTAAAAAGAGAGAAAGAAGAGAGAAATGAGCCATTAACAATCAGCGATGAGATGTTAGCTATTCGTTCTTTATATTTAATTCCGGGCCTTGATACGGCAAAGGGCATTGCCATGACCGGCGGATCTTTGGAGGCTTATAAAAAAGTACTGGATATATATTGCAAGGACATTGAAGACAGAATGCGGTTACTGCAAAGTATTCCGGATACAGACACGCTGTCTCCGTTTATTATCAATGTTCACGCACTTAAAGCCGCGTCGGCAAGCCTTGGCGCGAAGGATGTTTCCGCGCAGGCCGCGGAGCTTGAAGCAGCGGGCAAAGCCGAAGATATGGCGTATATCCGCGAGCGCCTGCCGGCCTTTGTACAAATGCTTAGAGAACTAAAAGAAAATATCCGTGACGCGCTTAATTATAATGAAGCCGCCGTCGCTTATTCAAAAACCACCGGTTCCTCATTGTCCATTGAATATTCCAGGCTGTTTCAGGAGCTTACCGACGCGTTAAAATCAAAGAATTCCGCCAGAATTGAGCGTATTCTGGAGGAGTTGAATAAAAGACCGCTGGATTCGAAAGTTAAGAAAGCGCTGGAAAAAGTTTCAGATGAGGTGCTTATTACCGAATTTGACAATGCCTTAAAAATCATTAACGGCCTTTCGCCCGCGCAAAAAAATTAAAGGAGAATGATTTATGCCCGTATATAAAAAACTTGCCAAAACAGCCTGCTGTCTGTTTATTGCCGTAACAATAATTTCCGTTACGGGCTGCGACGCGAAATCGGCAAGGCAGAAATATATAACCATAGGCGCGCTTTTGCCGCTTACAGGCCCCGATTCGGACGAAGGTTTCCGCGCGCTGAACGGTTTATATCTTGCAAAAAAAGAGATCAATGAAAATGGGGGTATTCTTGGGAAAAAGCTGGATGTTATTATTTTAAACGACAGGGGAGACGAAAGATACGTTATAAAGCAGTATCAGACTCTGAAGGAGAAAGGCGTGGCCGCCATTATAGGCTCAAGCTACAGCAATGTGACAATCGCGCTCGCGAAAGAATCGGAAAAAGACGGTATACCCGTTATTTCGCCTACCGCCACAAGCCCGGAGGTAACAAAAGGCCGAAAAAATGTTTTTAGGGCGATTTTTATTGATGATTATCAGGCCGAAGTAATGGCTTATTTCGCGTATAATTCGCTTGACGCAAAAACGGCGGTTGTTATGAGTAAAAAAGGCCATGAAAATTACGGGCTGTTAGCTGAAGTTTTTGCGGAATCATTTAAAAACCGCGGCGGACGCGTTCAGGCGGTTGAAACATATTCAACATGGGACGATTTTACGCGTATTTTAAAAAAATACGTTTCCAACCCTCCCGATGTCATTTACTGCCCGGACGATTATCTCCCCGCCGCAAAACTTGTTAATTCCGTTTATGAGACAGGGCTGGTCAATACCCGCATACTGGGGACGGACGGATGGGACGGAATTTTATCGTATGTGCAAAATCCCGCCTCGCTGAAAAATGTTTATTATTCTGCGCCTTTTTCATTTGACGATAAGGACGAAAAAGTAACGCGGTTTGTCAGAAAATATTTTGACGCTTTCTCCCAAATGCCGCTGTCAGGTTCCGCCACTTCTTACACAAGCATATACATCTTAACAAACGCGATTCAAAAAGCGGGAAGTATTGAAAGTACCGCCGTTATTTCCGCCATTAAAGAGAATGAATTGGACTCAATAATAGGCCATATACGGTTTGACGATAATAATAACCCGCGCACCAATGTGTATATTATCCATATAAAAGGCGGGGAATACTCCACTTGTGAAATATTGAGCCTGTAACGGAGGAATCGTCACCGCGTTGCGGTGCCGTTCGATATAAATAGCCGCTCACGCGGCTTAGATAGAGGTTACGATGCTGCGAAAGTTTAAAATCAGAACGCGGTTATTACTGTCGTTTTTTATTGTTGTTTTATTTACGCTGATTGTGGGCCTTACGGGCTTCATAAGCCTTACCTCTATGGGAAAATCATCGGTTAAGACGATACACAACGTGGCCATATTGAACGACATTTACGATAACAATGTTTTTATAGACAACGGCATATTTAACATGCTGTATATAAGCGACAGCACGCTTACAAAATATGTTTTGCAGACAACAAGAGAGCATACGGATCTATTGTTAAACCGGCTGAATGAATATGTCGCGATTCAGGATAATTTCAGCGATGTTTTTACGCCCGGGGAAATGCAGGACATGGTAAATTTATTGGAAATATATACGGAATCATATATCCCCCTGGCTTATGAAATTTTTGATCTTGTGGAACAGGAACGCATGGAAGAAGCGCTTTCCGTGTATATAGGCCGGCTTACTCCCGTTTATAATACGTTTACTTACTATCTTAACGTCGGCTTTATAAAAAACCTTGAAACCTCCGACGCCAGAATGAAAGAAAACAACGACAAGGCCTTATTTAACATATACTTAATACTAACGCTTGCGGTAATGTCGATGGCCGCGTCTGTTTTGCTCGCGCTTGCCGTCACCAAATCCATCGCAATCCCGCTTTCGGAACTTGGGGAAGCGGCTGAAAAAGTCGCGAACGCGCAGCTGGACGTTCAGTTTGAACAGTCCCAAAGCAGCGATGAAATCGCCCAGCTGTCGCTGAGGCTTCAGGAAACCCTGTACCACCTGAACCAGGTTCAAAAGTTAAAATTGGAAGCCGTAGAGGCGCAGGCGGAGAAAGAAAAAGCCGAAGCCGCCTCAAAATCCAAGGATGAATTCCTGGCGAAGATGAGCCATGAAATACGCACGCCTATGAACGCGATCATGGGCATGGCGGAGCTTGCTTTGCGCGAAGACAGGCATGAGCTGGTACGCGAGCATATCCTTACGATCAAACAGGCAAGCGCGAACCTTTTATCCATCATCAACGACATTCTTGATTTCTCAAAAATAGAAAGCGGCAAACTGGAAATTGTTCCGGTAAGTTACCGGCTTTCGTCCCTTGTCAATGATACAATCAACATTATACGAATGCGGCTTATGGAAAAGCCGATAAGATTTTTTACAAATATCGACGGGAATATTCCCAACGGCCTTATCGGAGACGAAACGCGCCTGCGCCAAATTTTCCTTAACCTTCTGACTAACGCGGTAAAGTACTCTGAAAAGGGAGTCATAGGATTAACAATTACCGTGGACAAACAGAACAACAAACAAGTTTGGCTTAAAATAGCCGTATCCGATACCGGAAAAGGCATAAAACAGGAAGACAAAGAAAAACTCTTCGACGAATTTGTCAAAGTGGATTTAAAAAATAACCAGGGTATTGAGGGAACAGGGCTGGGGCTTGCGATTACCAAACGCCTGTGCGCCGCCATGGACGGGGAAATAAGTTTTGAAAGCGAATACGGCAAAGGAAGCATATTCACGGCAATTGTACCCCAAAAGGTTGAATTGGATATACCTTTTGCCGCCGTGGAGGAGCCTGCTAAAAAGAAGATACTTGTCTACGAAGGCAGATCAGTTTACGCAGGAGCGGTATGCTGGACTTTAAAAAACTTAAGCGTTCCTTATACCTTAGTGGCGAATCAGGAAGATTTTGCCGCCGCTTTATACATGGAAGAATGGTTCTACGTTTTTTCCAGCTACGGCCTTTATCATAAAATCAAACCTGTCATAGAACAAAGCGATTCCGCTTTTTACAAAGGAAGGAAGCCTCCCATGGCCCTGATGGTTGAATGGGGAACCGAAGCCTACGTGCCTGGCGTGCGGTTTGTGTCCATACCTGTGCAATCCCTGTCTATTGCCAATATTCTTAACGGCAAAGCAGACAGCAAAGACGTTAAAAACACAGGTATATTCCGCTTCAGTTTCCCAGGCGCGCGGCTTCTGGTGGTGGATGATATCGCGACTAACCTTAAAGTTGTCGAGGGCCTTCTTACTCCTTACAAGACAATAGTTGACACCTGCACTAACGGCCTGCAAGCGATAGAATTTATAAAAAACGCCTCTTTCAGAAACCGCGATTACGACATAGTATTCATGGATCACATGATGCCCGGAATGGACGGTATTGAAGCGACAGCCGCCATCCGCGAGTGGGAAAAAGAACAAAATGAAGAAATCAGCGCGAGTTTCACCGCAGGTGAAACTCGAAGCAATAATAGGTATTTGCATAAGCAAATACCTATTATTGCCCTTACCGCAAACGCGGTTGTGGGAATGCGGGAAATGTTTATCGAAAAAGGCTTTAATGATTTTATTTCCAAGCCCATAGACGTTTCCAAACTGGATGAAATTCTTAACCGCTGGATACCCGAAGGAAAAAGGAAAGAGGAAAAAGACAGAAAAGAAGATGGAAAAGAACACGTTATCTGGATTAACATCCACGGCGTTGATACGGCAAAGGGCATTTCCATGACCGGCGGGACGCTTGACGCTTATTTACAGGTATTGGCCTTATTCCTAAAAGACGTGAAAGACAGGCTGCCTTTGTTACAAGAGATACCGGAGGCTGAAAACATGCCGTTGTTCATTACTAATGTTCACGCCTTAAAAAGCGCGTCAGCGAGTTTGGGGGCCATAGACGTTTCAACAATTGCCGCGGAGCTTGAAGCCGCCGGCAAGGCGGGAGACATTGCCTTTATCAACAAACAATTGCCCATTTTTGAACGGCAGCTTACGGAACTGGCGTATAATATTGAGACGGTCCTGAAATCTAAAACATCTGAAGCTCAGGATATTCCCCATGACGAGGCAGCCCCGCTCCCCACCGCCTATTACCAGTTATTTAAAGAGCTTGCCAATGCCATAAAAGCCAAAAAATCCGCCGAAATCGACCGGTTTTTGGAAGAACTAAATAAACAGCCTATGGACGCAAAAACAAAAGAAACGCTGAATAAAATTTCCGATGAAGTGCTGATGACAGAATTTGACAACGCGATTAAAATCATAGAAGAATTACTAAGATAAAGGAAAAATTATGGAAAACGAAAAAAAACTTATCATTCTGGTAGACGACAATCCGGCAAACTTAAGGATTGGAAAAAACGTACTGGCCGAAAAATACGCCGTTGCCACATCCCCGTCGGCGGAAAAAATGTTCAGCCTTTTGGAAAACAACATACCGGCCATGATCCTTTTGGACGTCGATATGCCGGAAGTTAACGGCTACGAAGCGATAAAAAAACTAAAATCCAAACCGGAAACAAAAGAGATTCCCGTAATCTTTCTTACCGCGCGTACAGATTCGGACGACGAGCTTGCGGGGCTTTCCCTTGGGGCCATTGATTACATTACAAAACCCTTCCAGCCGCCATTGCTTCTTAAACGCATCGAGGTACACCTTTTAGTAGAGGAACAGCGCAAAGAGCTCCAATACTTTAACGAAAACCTGCAAAAGATGGTGGAAGAAAAAACAGAAAACGTAATAGAACTGCAGAACGCCCTCTTAAAAACAATAGCGGAATTGGTGGAATGCCGCGACGACATCACCGGAGGCCACATTGAGCGGACGCAGAGGGGAATAAACATCATGCTGGAAGAAATTGAAAAAAGAGGCATATACGAGGAAGAAACAAAAGGCTGGGATAAAAAACTGGTGCTTCAGTCATGCCAGCTTCATGATGTAGGTAAAATTTCAATCAGCGACAACATACTCAAGAAACCCGGAAAACTCAATGACGAAGAATATAACGAGATGAAGAAACACGCAAGTTTCGGCGAACAAATAATTGAAAAGATTGAGACTCTGGCGAAGGAAAGCGACTTTCTGGATTACGCGAAAATTTTTGCCGCCAGCCATCACGAAAAATGGGACGGCTCCGGCTATCCGCGCGGGCTTAAAGAAAATAAAATCCCCCTGCTTGGCCGCATCATGGCGATTGCCGACGTTTACGACGCGCTCACATCGGTGCGCCCCTACAAAGAAGCCTTCAGCCACGACGAGGCGGTGCGCATTATCACCGAAAGCAGCGGGACCCAGTTTGATCCGATACTGGTAGAAATATTCACCAATTCGGCGGACAGGTTCAAGAAATAGCGTTCTATACGCCCAAGAGCTTGCTGTACGCTTCCAGAGCGCCGTCGCCGTAGTTGCCGGAAAGCACCTTCTTTGTCAGGATTTTGCCAAGCTGCACTCCCTCCTGATCAAAGCTGTTAAGGTTCCAGACAAAGCCCTGAAACATAACCTTGTTTTCATAGTGCGCGAGCAGACTCCCTAAAACAGCCGGCGTCAGCCTCTTCCCGTAAATTAAACTTGAGGGGCGCTCCCCTTTAAACTCCTTGTTTCCGTCGGCGCTGTCCTGCCCTTTCGCGAAAGCCACAATTTGGGCGGCAAGATTAGCCTTTAACTTAGTATGGCTTACGGAGCCGTCCACATTTACATCATCTCCCCTTTGGCTTTCGAAAAACCCGATAAATTGAAGCGGAACTATGCCCGTCCCCTGATGAAGAAGCTGATAAAACGAATGCTGCCCGTTTGTCCCCGGCTCCCCGAAAAGAACGGGACCCGTGCTGTAATCGACAGGCTGCCCGTCGCGGTTAACGCGCTTTCCGTTTGACTCCATGTCCATCTGCTGCAAGTGCGCCGGAAATCTTGAGAGCGCCTGACTGTAGGGCAAAACCGCGGTATACGGAAACTGTAAAAAGTTCCGCTCCCAAACGCCTATCAGCGCGTCAAGAAGAGCGGCGTTTTTAAGAATGTCGGTCTGTAGGGCAAGTTTGTCCGCTTCGGCGGCTCCTGCGAGGAATTCCCTGAATGTTTCCGGTCCGAACGCGAGGGACAGCACGCAGCCGCCCACCGCCGATGACGACGAATAACGGCCGCCTACATAGTCGTCTATGTAAAAAGAGTCAAGATACGCGCTGTTACGCGCTAGAGGGCTTGTCTCGCTGGTAACGGCGATCATCTGTTTGCTTGGGTCAAGATTCGCTTTTTTCAGTTTGTCTTTTACAAAAAGCTCGTTGGCAAGGGTTTCCTGAGTGGTTCCGCTCTTGGAAACAAGAATAAACAGGCACTGTTCAAGATCGCAGGACGCGATTACCGCGGACGCGTCGTCCGGGTCCACATTGGAGATAAATTTCGCGTTAAGTTTCTTTTTGCCTTCTTTTAACGCCCAGTTATCAAGGGCAAGGTACATGGCGCGGGGCCCCAAATCCGAGCCGCCTATGCCTATCTGCACCACCGTGGTAAAATCCTTGCCTGTGGAACCTTTGTATTTGCCGCTGTGTACGGCAGCCGCGAAATCACAGAACCTGTCCAGTTCCTTGCGGTAAAATTCCCCTATATCTTTTCCGTTTTCAACAACGCTCTGTCCCTGCTGTCCGCGCGACAGGTGGTGAAGCACTTTTCGTTTTTCGCCCGTGTTCATCATTTCCCCGTCAAGAAGGGCTTTGTATTTTACTATAAGTTCCTGCTCGTCCGCGAGTTCCTGCAATAATTTAACGGTTTGAGCGTCTACGGCCTTAGCCGCCCATGAATATGTAAGACCTGCCGCCATAATAACGCCGCACTCCCCCACCCTTTTAGCGTCAAGTTTGTCCCTTAAAACAAAGCTTTTCTTCGCGTGTTCGGCAAGTTTTTTATACGAGCCTGTTTTATCAAAATTAATAAATTTCATATTAATCTCCTTATATATAAATATATACCATAATTAACTGTTTTGTGAAGCGGCTTGTTTTCTCAAATTCCTTGCATTTTTGTTAATAAGGAATTAATCTGATAATAATGGGGAAAGAAAAGTTAAAAATATGTTATATCGGAGGCGGCTCAAGGAACTGGGCATGGGTATTCATGCAGGACCTTGCCTTTGAGAAAGAGATATGCGGTAAAATAGAGTTATACGATCTAATATTCAAGGACGCGCATACCAACGAAATAATCGGCAACAGGCTTATGGAAAAATATAACAAGGGCAGATGGGAATTTCACGCAAACCACTCGCTGCACGACGCGCTGGAAGGCAGCGATATAGTCATTATATCCATACTGCCCGGCGATTTTGAGAAAATGGCCGTAGATGTTCACGCCCCGGAAAAATACGGTATATATCAATCTGTCGGTGACACGGTGGGAGCAGGCGGAATTATGCGCGCCCTCAGGGCTATTCCCCAATACATTTACTTTGCGCAGGAAATAAAAAAATACGCCCCCGCCGCTTGGGTAATCAATTACACAAATCCCATGAGCATTTGCACCCGTACATTGTACAAAGAATTTCCTAAAATAAAAGCTTTCGGCTGCTGCCACGAGGTCTTTCACACCCAGAAACTTCTTGCCACGGTTCTGGAAGAAGCGGGCTGCGCCCAGCCAAACACCATTAAACGGGAAGAGATAAAAGTAAATGTTTTAGGCATCAATCACTTTACATGGATTGATAAAGCGTATTGGAAAGACATCGACATATTCCCCTTATATGAAGAATTTGTAAAAAAATACTCTTTAACAGGTTTTAAAAAAACAAATGCTTCCGGCTCAAGCCTTAGCGGCGACGAACTTGAACGTCAAAAATATTTTGGTTCTACCGACCGCGTAAAAATGGACCTCTTCCGCCGTTTCAAGCTGATTGCCGCCGCGGGCGACAGGCACCTCGCCGAATTCTGCCCCCATTCATGGTATCTGTCTTCTCCTGAAACCGCCGAACGCTGGGGGTTTGCCCTTACTCCCGTTTCATGGCGGATTAAAGACCGTGAGAAATTAATACAAAAAGCAATATTATACCGCGACGGGGTAGAAGAAATGATTCCCATTGAATCGGACGAAGAGGGCATAAAAATTATCAAGGCGCTAATAGGGCTGGGAGACATTACCACAAATGTAAATTATCCAAACAACGGACAGATGCCTGATCTTCCAAAAGGAGTTGTAGTTGAAACAAACGCGGCTTTTAAGCAGGATAAAATTGAACCTGTTTCAAGTTTTGAGCTTCCCGTTGATTTAAGACTGCTTATAACAAAACACATTCTCACTCAGGAAGAAATTATCGAAGCTGTTTTCGAGGACGATATGGAAAAAGTATTTCGAATTTTTTCTCACGATCATGAAATCAAGAAACTTCCGCCCGGCAGCGCCCGTTCTCTTTTTAACGAAATGCTCCGCGCAACCGGCTTAACAAGCGAATAACGGCAATAAAGATGATAAACCGCCGGCAAATAATACAGCGGCATAATCCTCATTATAAATCTTTGAAAAAGCATGCGCCGCTTTCGGCAGGCAACGGAACTTTTTGTTTTACAGCCGATTTTACGGGTTTGCAGTCCTTTTTTGACGATTACAGCGCGGCGCCGGACGCGTTTCCGCTGTGTACCATGGCGGAATGGGGCTGGCACTCGTATCCTCAAGCGGAAGATGAACCGCGTTTACGGCTGACGCCATATAACACTTACGGCAGGGCTGTTTATTACGCTGCGGACGACAAAGGGCAGGAAGAACTTTTTAAAAAAATCAGGGTTAACGCGCATAAATTTCACCTTGGGTTAATTGGCTTTACGCTGTCAAATGAAAAACTTATGATAAAAAACTGCGAACCTGTAAGCCAATTGCTTTCTTTATGGGAAGGAATTTTAACTTCAGAATTTATGATTAACGACAATACCGTAAAAACAGTTACTTTTGTCCACCCGGAAGAGGATACATTGTATGTCCGCGCTTCATCGCCGTTATTAAAAGAAAAAGAATTGCGCGTAACTATTAATTTCCCCTATGCCAGCCATAAAAAAACAGGGGCGGACTTCTCTGCCGTACTTTTACATAAAAGTAAAATATATAATAAAGACGGTTCAGCTTACATAGAAAGGGAGCTTGACGGCACAATTTATAAAGTTACCGTAACCGGCGGAGGATTTTCGGTTTTCTCTAATGAAAATGAGCATACTTTACAATTAATTCCCCATGAAGAATGTATAAATTTCCGCGTAAGGTTTGAACCTGTAAACATTCCGGCATTTTCAAAAGCCGGAATTACATTGGACAAATTACAAAAGAAGGAAACAGATTCGTTTGATGATGCGAAAACAAAATGCGTTTTGTTCTGGGAGCGTTATTGGAATTCAGGAGGTTTTATCGGCTTTACAGGCTCCGCCGATTCGCGCGCTTTTGAACTGGAAAGGCGGATAATACTTTCTCAGTACCTTCTGGCTGTTCAGAGCAGGGGCAAACTTCCGCCTGCCGAGACGGGGCTTACATGCAACAGCTGGTACGGCAAGTTCCATCTTGAGATGCATTTCTGGCATCACGCGCATTGGCCTCTTTGGAACAGGACGGAGGAACTGATAAAATCTCTTGAGTACTACAAAAAAATTCTAACTGTGGCGAAAAACATCGCGTCCTCGCAAGGATACAGCGGCGCGCGCTGGCCAAAAATGTGCGATCCGTCGGGAAAAAACACGCCGTCCTCCGTCGCGGTTTTGTTGATCTGGCAGCAGCCGAATCCAATAATACTTGCCGAATTATGCCGTCGTACGGAAAAAAACACGGATTTTCTGCGCGAATACCGCGATGTTGTAATTGAAACCGCCGAATTCATGAAAAGTTTTGTTCATTATGAAAAATCCCGTTATGTGTTAGGGCCGCCGTACATTCCTGCTCAGGAACGCCATGCTCCTGAGGCAGTATTAAACGCCGCCTTTGAGCTTGAATATTTCCGTTTGGGTTTTCGCATGGCGGACGAATGGCTGCAAAGGCTTGGAGAACAAAAGCGTTACGGGGAAATCGCGGAAAAATTAAGCCTTCCGCCCGTAAAAGACGGCGTTTACCTTGCGCATGAAAATTGTCCCGAAACTTATAACACGTTTCCTTTTAATACCGACCATCCTTCTATGCTTGCGATGTACGGCATGTTAAACAGCGACAAGACTGACAACGGCATTATGTCCGCCACTTTGGACAAGGTTCTTTCCGTGTGGGACAAAAAAACTTTCTACGGCTGGGACTTCCCTATGATGGCGATGACCGCCTGCCGACTTGGCAGATTCAAAGACGCTGTTGATCTTCTTTTATTGGAAAGCCCGAAAAACACCTGGCTTGAGAACGGGCATAATAAAATGACAGGAGACGACGCGCTTCCCCTGTATCTGCCGGGAAACGGCGGCCTCTTGCTTGCAGCCGCGATGATTGCCGCAGGTTACGGTGAAAAAAAAGGCCCGTCTTTTCCCGAAGGCTTTACAGTTAATACAGAGGGGATATTTCCGTATATTTAATTGACAAATTGCGGGGTTTAGGATAATATATAATAAAAATATATAATTATTATGAGCCAGCAAATATTAGAATTTTGGAAATCTCATTCGGCGGTTATTTTATCTCATACCAAAAATATTGTGTCGGCGGTTGTTATCCTTATATTCGGCTTAAGCCTTTCCAAAGGCGCGCGCAAGCTTGTACACAAAGCCGATTCAAAATGGCCAAAAAGCGACGGGACGGCGGTTCCCCTGTTACAGACGGTTATCCACTACGGAATCATCATCATCTGTATAATTATGATCCTCAATATTTTCGGCGTAAGCACCGCAAGCCTTATCGCCTTACTGGGAGCGGCGGGCGTAACTGTCGCCCTCGCGCTTAAAGATACTTTAGGGAATATAGCCGCCGGGATTAGCCTTCTTCTTTTGGGAGTTTTTCACAAAGGGGAGCACATTGAATTCGGCATGTTCAACGGAACGGTAAAAGAGATAAATTTATTTACCACGATTCTTGAAACCCCCGACGGCATTTTTATAGCCGCTCCCAATTCCAGCATTTGGGGCAGTCCTTTAAAAAATTTCACCCGGAACGGCAAGCGCCGCATGGAACTTTCCGTCGGCATAGCGTATTCTGATTCTGTTGACGCCGCTTTTCAGGTAATGCGGGACATTATTAATACGGAAGCGCGGCTTTTAAAAGACCCTGCTCCGCAGATTTTTCTGCAATCCCTTGATGACAGTTCGGTAAAAATCACAATTCGCGCGTGGGCTTCAATTCAGGATTACTGGAACGTCTATTGGGAAATGAATAAATCCATTAAGGCAAAAATTGAAGAAGCGGGACTGCACATTCCGTTTCCGCAGCGCGACGTTCATATTGTGCGTGATTTATCTTGACAATACTCGTTTTATACCGGAAAATTCCAGTATCTGCCATTAAAACGGCAGATACTTATGCGATAAGCGACATTAAAACGTCGCTTATCTCCAGTATATAAGGGAGGTTATTTATGGCAAACAAAGATTTAGTAGAAAAAACACTACAAAAGGGAGAGGGCGTTTTCCGCCTGAATCCCAATTTTATACCGCGTCCCTTCGGCGTCGAGGGCAGGCGGCTCAGGCTCCATCCGGATGATTATTTCGCGTACGGCCTTGAGCGCGGTTCCATAAAAGAGAGGTGGATGTCTTCCACAAACATAGCCCAAAACGGTCCGCTTGCCGGTCCTCAGGAAGGTTTGAGTTTTGTCGCGGTTGATTACGGAACTGATGAAAAATTCAGTTTGAAAGAAGCGATTGAAATTCTCGGCGCGGCAATCATAGGCAAAGAACTCATAGAAAAATACAAAGGCTTTCCGGTCTTTTCAAAATTCTACGATTTAAAAACACCGCTCTTCCACCATCTTCATCTTGATATGGAAGCCGCCGCCCGCGTAGGAAAACTCGGCAAACCCGAGTGCTATTATTTCCCCCGTCAGTTCGCGAGCCACACAGGGGAAATAAACGCGACCTATTTCGGCTACGACCCGGACACCAAGCCCGAAGAAGTAAAACAGCGTCTGCGCGATTACAACAAGGGCGACAACCGCATAACGGAACTTTCCCGCGCGTGGCGTATTGAACTGGGTTCCGGCTGGTACTCCCCCGCCGGCGTAATTCACGCGCCCGGCTCGGTAATGACCTACGAGCTTAACTGGAACGGCGACGTCAATTCTGTGCACGAGAACGTTGTTTCAGGCGTTACATACCCCCGCGAATTTATGAACGGCGAATGTCCGCCGGACAAAAAAGACGACATCGACTATATTTTCAGCTTGTTGGACTGGGAGAAGAACACAGACCCCCACTACAAAAAACGCTTTGGCCGCCCGCCTGTCACCATCGTTAAAAACGCGGACTACGAGGAAAAATGGATTTCCTACGCCAACGACGGCTTCTTCAGCGCAAAGGAACTTTCCGTTAATCCGGGCAAAACCGTTACGATTAAGGAACCCGCCGCACACGGCATCATCTTCATACAGGGCCACGGCAAATTCGGCCCCTACCAATGCGAAGCGCCCGGCATGCTCCGTTTCGGCCAACAAAGCGCGGACGAATTCTTCGTAAGCGAAGACGCCGCGAAAAAGGGAATCGTGATTACAAACACAAGCCCCGTTGAGCCGCTGGTACTGCTAAAGAGCTTCGGACCTAATCATCCTGACGCGCCTAAAAGTACTTAAATTTACGGAAGAAATTTCACACAAAGGCACAAAGGACACAAAGATCACAAAGAAGAATTTTAAGGTTTTTGTCCGTTAGCTTATCGTGAAGTTCTCAAGTTTTGCTTTCGTACAACAACCACTTCTTTTCTTCCTTTGTGTTCTTTGTGCCTTTGTGTCTTTGTGAGATTCTTCGTGTACCAATTTATTTTGTCTTCTCGCAGTAAAATTCCCACGCTTCTTTGTCGGTATATTTGTTATGCACTATTTTTCCGATAGCGTCCGCCATTTCGGCGGGGTGGTAGCTTTGGAAGATGTTTCTGCCCATATCCAGGCCTCGGGCGCCGCCTTGCATTGAATGGTAGGCCATTGTAAGAGCTTCTTTTTCGGGCAGTTTTTTGCCGCCGGCTACTACGATGGGGACGGGACAGGCGGCGACTATTTCCTCGAATTTGTCGCAGTAGTAGGTTTTAACGATATTCGCGCCAAGCTCCGCAACTATGCGGGTCGCGAGTTTGAAGTACTGATCTGTGCGCTCCATGTTTTTTCCAACGGCGATAACGCCAAGAGTTGGTATGCTGTAACGCGAGCCGGCGTTTATCACTTTGGAAAGGTTGTCTATGCTTGATAGTTGGCCGTCAGCGCCGATAAAGGTTTGAACTGCGAGGCAGTCCGCGTTCATGCGTATAGCGTCTTCGATATCGACAGAGACAAGCTCGTGGCTTAAGTCGTCGTTTATCATTGACGAGCCGGCGGATACGCGCAGGGCGATTCCTTTCCTGAAATTCGGCTTTACGCAGGTTCTGAGTGCCCCGCGAGTAGCCATAAGCACGTCAATATGGTCGATTAATTGGGGGATAAGGATGTCCAGCCGCTCAAGACCGGAGACGGAACCCATGAAATAGCCGTGATCAAAAGCGAACATCACCGTATTGCCGCTTTTGGGGTTAAAAATATTGGTTAAATGCTTTTTCATGCCCCAATCAAGATTAGCCGCGCCTTTTACATGAAAATTCCCGTTTGTCTTAAAAGGTACGTCAATATGGTAGTTTTTCTCTACCTTTGTCCCCTCAATATCAGCCATAATTACCTCCATTTTGATGGTTTCCATATTATACGCTATTATATTTGCGTTTATAATAAAATATGATAACATATATAGAGGAAAAAGGGGGAGTTATGCCCGTTGAATATTTGATGGCTGTAGACGCGGGAACAAGCAGCGTCCGCGTTGTTATTTTTGATTTTAACGGCAGCCAGATTGGCTGTGTTCAAAAAGAGTGGAAACATCTGGAAGACCCCCGGTACCCGGGCAGTATGGACTTTGACTGGAGAACCAACTGGTACCTTACCAGTTCATGCATAAGGGAAGTCATGGCGGAAACCGGCATAAAACCCGAACAAATAGCGGCGCTTTCCAGCACCTGCATGAGGGAAGGAATTGTGCTTTACGACGCTGCGGGCGCGGAAATATGGGCATGCGCCAATGTGGACGCGCGCTCCGGAGACGAAGTCGCCCAACTAAAACACATAAACCCGAATCTTGAAAGGGAATTATACCTGGAATCCGGCCAAACCTTCGCGCTTGGAGCTTTGCCCCGTCTTTTATGGGTAAAAAACAAAATCCCCGATATTTACAACAGAATCGCCCGTATAGGAATGTTTAACGACTGGATACTTTATAAACTTTCAGGCGTACTGGCGGTAGAGCCGAGCAACGGTTCAACCACAGGGCTTTTCGATCTTAAAACAAGAACATGGGATAAAAGCATAGCCCAACGCTGCGGCTTGCGCGATGATATTTTTCCTGACGTAATAGAATGCGGGACTGTCGTGGCGAAAGTTTCAAAAACCGGCTCGGCGCAAACCGGCCTGCTTGAGGGCACTCCTCTTGTCGTAGGCGGCGGAGACTGCCAGCTTGGAACTATAGGAGTGGGAATCGCCAACCCCCACGAAGCCGTTATTTTCGGCGGCAGTTTCTGGCAGTACGAATACAACACCGACAAAGCAAATTGTCCCGAAAAATGCGACGTGCGTATAAACTGCCACGCCGTAGAAAACCTGTGGCAATACGAGGCGCTCGCCTTCAATCCCGGAATAATTATGCGCTGGTACAGAGACGCCTTCTGCGCCGAGGAAAAACACATAGCTGCCGAACAGCACATTGATCCGTACACGCTCATGGACAAGGCGGCGGCCAGCATACCGGCCGGCAGTTACGGCATGATCTGCTCCTTCTCTGATGTAATGAACTACATCAACTGGAAACACGCCGCCCCCGGTTTTTTTAACTTTGAGTTAAACGCCGAAAAATACAACAAGTTCACGTTCTACCGCGCGATTATGGAAAACACGGCCCTTGTAACGCTTGGGCATCTTAAATTAGTTGAAGAGGCGACAGGCCACCGCCCGGAAAAAATTGTGTTCGCAGGCGGCTCTTCCAAGAGCGTCCTCTGGTCGCAGATACTGACGGACGTTCTTGGCATTCAGGTAGAAGTTCCCGTAGTTAAGGAAGCCACCGCGCTTGGAGCCGCCATCATGGCGGGCAAAGGCATAGGGCTTTACGCGGACGTTAAGGAAGCCGCCCGCAAACTTGTAAGGACGGAAAAAATATTTACACCTAACAGAAGAAACAAGGAAGTCTACGAGACCGCGTTTGAGAAATGGAAAGCCGCCTATGCCGCGCAGCTTAAACTCAGCGATGAAAAGATAACCAAGTATATGTGGCTCGCGCCGGGAATGTAGGGGAAATATGTTTATTGTAGACGAGAAAGACAAAGAATACCGTTTTGGGGATTCAGGCCCCAAGTACCTCATGCAGGGTCCCCGCAGCAATTTCGCGCTTGTACAATTCATGCCCGGCCAGGATTTCCGCGCCCACTACCACGAGGTTATGGAAGAAAACTTTTTTATCCTTGAGGGAACCGTTACCATAGTCGTAGACGGGACGGCGCATGACTTGAGTCCCGGCCAATTAATTCACATAGAACCCAACGAGGTTCATTATGTTATCAATAGATCTTCCGCCCCTGTCCGCATGATTTCTTCTCTCGCGCCTTACAAGCAGGTTGATAAGATTGAGGTTGATAATCCTGATACATTCTGATACATACTAATACATTCTGATACATACTAATCATCCTTGATAAATATCCGGAATAAATGTAACTATTAAAAGAACTACACTTACCGTTTTTATAAAAATTGAAATAATTAACTATTGACAAATACACTGATATAGATTATATTATAAGTGTATTTTGGAGGTATCTCATGACGGATACTATTATTGTAAAAAAACTGCTTTCCATGGGAAACGGGATGTTTGCAGCCTCTCAAGCGACAAAAGCAGGGCTTCATCGTCAGCAACTTGCTAATTTCGTAAAATCCGGCATACTTGAACGCGCTGAACGAGGAATTTATATAAGCTCCGGCGAACTGGATGACGCTCTTTTCTGGATACAGCAACGGGCTAAAAAAATAGTCTACTCACACGAAACCGCTCTTTTTCTGCACAGAATGACAGACCGCACCCCCATACGATATTCCATCACCGTACCCAGTTCGTATAAAGTATCGACAGCTCTTAAAAAATCATGCAAGATCTATTACATCAAGCAAGAACTGTTTGATTTGGGAAAAACCGAAAAACCATCCGGTATGGGGAATACCGTAATTATTTATAATCCAGAACGTACGCTTTGTGATGTAATCCGCAGCCGAAATAAAATGGATAGGCAGGTTGTTATTGAAGCGCTAAAAAATTATGCTATGAGTAAGGAAAAAGATTTACACCGTCTGTACAAGTATGCCAAAAACTTCGGCGTTGAAAAGATATTGCATCAGTATTTGGAAGTTTTATTGTAAATATTTCAAGAGGAAAATGATATGGAAAAAAAGAATGCCATGAGTCTGAAGGCAAAAATCAGGAATATCGCCAAGGCAAAAAACATATCAGCGCAGGTTGTATTGCAGAATTATTTTTTTGAGCGTTTTCTTTACAGGCTTTCCCGATCAGAATATCGTGACAAATTTATACTGAAAGGCGGGCTTATAATTACGGCTATGGCAGGTCTGGATGCAAGGTCAACAATGGATATGGATGCGACTGTTCGTTCTTTTCCTCTGGACGAAGAACATATCAGGGCTGCTATGGATTCCATCAGCAAAATAATTGAAGATGACGGTATTGTTTTTCAAGTTGGCAAGATCGTCTTCATTCGTGAAGATGATGAATATGGCGGCTTCCGTGTTTCACTGGACGCGATTTATGAAAATATTAATAATCCTTTGTCTGTAGATATAACGACTGGAGACATTATCACCCCAAAACCCGTAAAGAGAACATTTAAATCTCTTTTTAATAAAACGGCGCGGTTTAAATTATGGACCTATAATACTGAAACTATTTTAGCGGAAAAAGTTGAGACAATCTTGCGCCGAAGTGTTGGCAATACCCGCCTACGTGATTTTTATGATGTCTATATTATTACAAAAACGCAAAGTTTTAATTATGACATTTTTCATAAGGCGCTTTCAGCTACCTCGGCGCATAGGGGATCAACTGACAAGATAAGCAATGTACCTGACATACTAAAATCCATAGAAGAAAGTTCAATACTTAAAAATCATTGGAAAAAATATCAACAGGAATATTCATACGCTAAAGACGTTACCTTTGAGGATACTATAAGAGCTATAAGGGATTTGGTTGGCAACTGAGTAGTTGATAATCCTGTTATTGGGTAAAAAAACCTGAGGCTGTCCGTTAAGACAGCCCCAGGTTGGTGTTAGTTCAAAAACTAGCTATTATCCGCTGTTAGTACAGATCTTTCTTCAGTACCGCTCCTTCGTACCATCTGTCGGTCATGTAACCAACCAGAATGGTTCTGTTGATGCGATTAGTATTGCCGTTGAAATAACCGCGTAATTGGTCAGCGCCGTTGGCTTGTGTAGGCCATCCGGTTGTTCCGGTTGGTACGCCGTTACAGACAAAGTCATCTGCCGTCGGAACAACATTACTGGAGATCGGAACTGTCATTACTTCCCAACTGCCGGTAAATCTGTCATTTTCGTCCGTACCTGCGGGTACCGTAGAACCGGAGAAATCCGTCAGCCATGCTACACGTATCGCGTTTCTGGTTTCCATGAAAGACGCGTGGGCGTATGAAATATACGGCACATAACGATTCCCTTCCTGCCTTACGTTGATCATAAGCTTGGTTCCGGCGGAAAGATAGGTGTCTACCTTAACTTTTTGAGCCGCGCCGGCGTTTGGCCTTGCGTCTTCATTTTCTCCCCTAACAGGTATGTACGCGTAATACAAGCCTCCGTTAGATACGTCGTAATAAGCAAGGTGAATATTGTTATTTCCGTCCACTGCCATATCAACATGTGTTCCCTTAAAGGTGTCAATTATCTCGGCGTTACCCTGCCATGTATTTGTATATGTCCTATTGCCGCTGGAAGTAGTTTGTCTGCTTGTACCATTTACATACACAAATAGTAGACTTGGTTCAGGACTGTTATTAGTAGCGGTGTTTCCGCCATAGAATTGACCAGCGTTAGTAGAACCAGTAGCAGACGCAAATTTCCAATTGTTGGTTCCATTTGTACCTCTCGCCCACTGTACAGCAGATACTGTACCATCGTTATATACGATAAAAACTTGTTGATTATTAGTAAGACCGTGCCCGGCAGGGAAAGTCCACTGCCATGTGCCAGTTGCTGAAGTATCATTCCTGGCAGTTGCAGTGGGTACAGCAATATGTTTAGTAATATAAATATTTCCCGTACCAACTTGGATGCCTCTACCATTTGGTGTAGTACTTAAACTGAATGAATTATTGTCAAAAACACGGACATAGTGTTTTGCCGTAGGATTATTATTAGTACCGGCAAGAACAATGTCGCCATTATTGAGCCCATGATTGTTAAGTGTATAAACATAATGATCACTATTTTCAGTTTCTGTTGATACACGCGAAGTAGTTAAATCGTAACTAGTAGTCGATGGCGTGCCGCTTCCGTAAGATAAAACCAAATTCTGATTCAAACGGTCATACCACGCGATAACCGGCAGACCGTTCTTTAGGAAGCCAACCGCTGAATACATACTGCCGCTGTGTGTTGAGTTATCCGTCGCCACCGGTACCGCTGTCGTCGTAGTCGTAGTGGGGAAACCAGAATTACTTGCGTCCGCGCCTGTATTGGCGTAAATGATCATGATGTTATTACTGGTAGTACTGCCAACTTCGTTGTCAAAATAACTGATTAAAATTCTGTCGCCGTTAGCGTTTGTTCTATCGCCTGTTCCGTTAGTAGTAGTAGGCTGAACGGCTATGCGCGGAATAACAAAACGTTTACTTGTTGAGTTATAGATATTAAAAACAATGGGGAGATGAGGCGTAGAAAGATTTGGGCTAGCTCCGGTGGTAGTAGCGTTACCGGTACCATTTGAATTACTTCTTCCGAATATGAATCCACGATTACCGCCGCCATTCTGACCAGTTTCAGAATTACCGGAACTCTGATCTGAACCTGCCGTGTACCATGAGTTGTTACTGCCGCCGACAGCAAGAGTTGTATTTAATATCCTGTTCGAGAACGCGTATCCTGCGTCATATTCATTGCCACTCCTGTGAACCCTTAACCTGCCGTTACTTTGTAACGGATAGTAACCATAACTTACAATCCTATTGCCGTTATTATCCATTCTCATAAACGGACTGTAGACTTGGGATACATTCACATTGGATATATATCCCGTATTCCATACATACAGGGCGCGGTCGTCGGTAAGGATATTATTGTTCAAACCGTTTCCTTCTTTGTTGTATTCGGCGGCAGTATCGTTGTTAACATTGTTGACAGAATTAATACTGTTGTTTACACGTACCACAAGTTGTCCTGAGGTAATAGTATTAGCGTCATTAGGAGTTGTGTTATTGTCAACACTGGCTTTAATACTGCCTGTACCTGTTACGGTAATGCCGGTAAGCGCCGTCCCGTTTACTGTTACGGTTGTATTACCATTCCTGAAGTTAAAGCCCTGTATCGTAATAACTTCTTCTTCATGCACCGGGTACCAGCCCTGTGCCGACCTGTTAAAGGTGGATGGGTTTTGCCTGAACGCGTCTGTAAGCTTTGTAACAATACTGGAGATGTACGGCACTATGTCCATATTGTACCGTGAAGTCTTAGTGGCCGCGGTAGTCTGCTGAGCGGAAACCGTTTGTGTGTTTGGATTAGCGCCGTTATTACCATAATCTCTGGCAATAACTCTTAAAGCCTGATTTAACATAACAACATTACTATGTTTGCTTGTGTCAATATCCAACCTGTAGTCTACTCTGTGTCCGTCCTGATCAATAACCGGGTTGAGTATTGTGCATTTCCAGCCAAGATTATCCCAGTAATTCGTTACTCCAACAAGGCCGTTTGCTGTACTGTAGTTGGCAATGCGGTAGTAATCTACGCCTCCTATGGTTTCAATGTCCTGTGCCGGTATGCCGGTTGTACTAAGACCTTGCATATTCGCCCAGAGGCTGCCGATGACGTTGTTGTCAGTTACCGTTCCCCTTACGCTAATTTGTCCTGAAACTTTCGGAAGTCCGGCAGTGTAGCCTGCTGCCCACCCGCTGACATGTTCTTCAAGTTCAATATGGCCGTTAGCCTTGCTGTTTCCGTATAAAGAATTGTCAAGCGCGCTTATCCAATGGAACGGGTTAATTACAGCTATTGGAGCTATCTTATCATCATTATCAAAGTCCACATTGAGCAAGGCGACATGGGCAAGCTGTTGATCTTCATTATTCTGACCCGGAACTGTAGTGTCATATACCTTGACAATAAAGTGTTTGTCACGCTTAAGGTTCATTTTGCCGTTGACATAAGTTTTATTGGCAGAATCCGGCATTGAAATAAAGTTGTCAAAAACCGTAGTTGTATGATCAACCCGTTCTCCTTCTTCAATATAGTTGCCGTTATCAAAATCACCTTTCTTCTCCGTTGTTCCGCCTATGTAAGTGTATTTGTAAACACTACCGGTGGTAGGATCGCCTTTATCGTTTGTAGTCCTTGCCTTACCTGTTGCGACAAAAGTAGTGCCTATTTTATTGCTCAACGCGCCGTATTTAGTCCATTCGGTGTTACCCGCTGTTTTTATGGTATATACGGTTCCCCTATCCATAGCCGTTGACAATACTTCAGTTTCATCACGGGTAACGTATGAAACTCTGTAATGCTTTGCGCCGTTGCCGAAGAGAGCGTCCAGCCTAAGACCAAAACGGTTATTCCTTACCTTGAAGCCTGTACTAATTTCCGCGTTGCCTTCGGCTGTCT
>Ga0268262_10000521_pt1 | contig 50729 bp, 43 predicted proteins | sample TergutNc150P3_FD_190354 | JGI IMG/M metagenome (GOLD analysis project Ga0268262, IMG submission 190354) | Nasutitermes corniger P3 segment gut microbial community from laboratory colony in Florida, USA - Nc150 P3 (SPAdes) (version 2) | ecosystem: Host-associated > Arthropoda: Insects >... | reverse complement strand
CAATTTTTTTGTCTTTTATCTCTGTTGGTTGAACAGGTTTTACTCCGGCTGCCATTGTTTTTCCTCTCTTAAAACATAGCATTATTTTTGAGATATATCAATAAAAATAGCTTAAAAAATAATTAAAATTTTTTCATTTTCAGTCAAGCAAAACCGCTAGTACGCACCCATATATAGTTAAATTCAAATCTTTCCGGGGTACGCAAAACATATTTATCTCCCGAATTTCGTAGTGTACTCACTATAGCATGCAATAATGCTCATTTTCAGCCATCCGGCAACGCCGGATAGCCCTTGACTTATTCGCTAAAATATTACACTATAAAAGTATACTTTTCAAAAATGGAGGAAAAAATGAGTCTGATTGAATATGTGGAGGCGCGTGAAATCCTTGATTCTCGCGGAAATCCCACTGTAGAAGTCGATGTAATGCTTGAGGACGGTTCTCTTGGCAGAGCGGCAGTACCCAGCGGAGCGTCCACCGGCGCTTACGAGGCTGTTGAGCTTCGCGACAAAGATAAAGGCCGCTTCCTTGGGAACGGCGTGTTAAAAGCGGTTGAAAATGTAAACAACATTATCGCCCCTGAATTAATGGGTCTGGACGCCCTTGAACAAGTCGATATTGACAAGACAATGATCGAACTTGACGGAACCGAAAACAAAGGTAAACTCGGCGCAAACGCGATCCTTGGCGTATCAATGGCGACCGCCCGCGCCGCTGCGGAATTCCTCGGTGTTCCGCTCTATAAATATTTGGGCTCTTTCCACGCAAGCGTTCTGCCTGTTCCAATGGCGAACATCATCAACGGCGGAAAACACTCCGACAACAAGATTGACTTTCAGGAATTTATGGTAATGCCTGTCGGCGCGGAATCCATGAGGGAAGCCGTCCGCTGGACAGCCGAAGTATTCCACAATTTAAAGAAAATTCTCCATGCGGAAGGAAAAAGCACCGGCGTAGGCGATGAAGGCGGCTTTGCCCCCGACATTGGAAACGACGACGCCCTTGACTACATCATGAAAGCTATCGAAAAAGCGGGATACAAACCCGGCGAACAGATGATGATCGCTCTTGACTGCGCAAGCTCTGAGCTTTTTGACGAAGGCGGCAAGAAAGGCTACAAATTCTGGAAATCAAACCCCGACAAACTTTTTACAGCGGACGAGATGATCGAAATTTACACAAAATGGGTTAACAAATATCCCATTATTTCGATTGAAGACCCGCTTGATCAGGATGATTGGGACGGTTATGTGAAACTGACAAAGAGCCTCGGCTCCAAAGTGCAGATCGTAGGCGATGACTTCTTTGTTACAAATACAAAGCGTCTCGAAAAAGGAATCAACATGGGCGCGTGTAACTCAATTTTGATTAAAGTAAACCAGATTGGTTCTTTAACCGAAACCTACGAAGCGGTTGAAATGGCGAAGAAAGCCGGCTACACGGCGATTGTTTCCCACCGTTCAGGAGAAACAGAAGACAGCTTTATTGCCGACCTTGTTGTCGCTCTTGAAACCGGACAGATTAAAACAGGTTCAATGAGCCGCACAGATCGTATTTGCAAATACAACCAACTTATGAGAATCGAAGATGAGTTGCAGGGTATAAGCCAATACGCAGGCAGAAAAGCTTTTTATAGCATTGGTTAATTTTTAATTTACCGCGAACCACACGAACATTACGAACTTTTAGTACATATCTTGTTGCCGTTTGTGTTGGTTCGTGGTAAAAATTTATATTTAATTTTATGTCAGATCAATCAGTAATACCTATAGATCAATTACTTCCCCATAAATTGCCTCTTGTCGCTCTTTTGGGGCGTCCTATATTTCCGGGAATTTTTACGCCCATTATAATCGGTAATCCCGCCGACGTGCAGGTTGTGGAAGAAGCAAATTCAGGCGACGGGCTTATCGGGCTTGTTATGCTGTTAAACGAAACAGAAACGCCCTCAATTACCGATTTATACACCGTAGGTACTGCCGCAAAAATAGTAAAGAAAATTAATCTGCCGGACGGCGGAGTTAACATATTTATTTCTACATTAAAAAGATTCTCTGTAAAAAAGACAATTAATCCGTCTAACCCGATTGTCGCCGTGGTTGAGTATCTTGAAGAAGAAGAGGATAACACAAGGGAAGTAAAAGCGCTTACCCGAGCGCTTCTTTCCGAGATGAAACAGATAAGCGAAAACAGTCCGCTGTTTTCCGAAGAAATGCGTCTTAATATGATCAATATTGATCATCCCGGAAAAATAGCCGATTTTATAGCGAGTATTCTTAATATCGATAAAACAGAACAGCAAAAAATTCTTGAGATACTGAATGTGCGGAAGCGCATGGAACAGGTTTTGGTTTTTATAAAAAAAGAACAGGAACTTTTGCGTATTCAAAAAAAGATACAAAGAGAAATAAACGAGAAAATAGAAAAATCACAGCGTGATTATTTCTTAAAGGAAGAACTTAAAGCGATAAAAACCGAATTAGGCATGACAACGGACGCTAAAAGTTCCGACCACCAGCGTTTCAAGGAAAAATTTGACGCTTTTAAGTTCGAGGGCGAAGTAAAAGAAGTTGTAGAGCAGGAGATGGAAAAGTTTTCGCTGATGGAGCCTAATTCCGCCGAATTTACCGTTACTCGCAACTATCTGGACGTGATTGCCGCTCTTCCTTGGAATGATCCCGCTCCCGAAGAATTTGAGCTTAAAAAAGCGCAGGAGATTTTGGAAGAGGATCATTACGGACTTAAAGATGTAAAATTGCGAATTGTTGAGTATTTAGCGGTGCGAAAACTGCGTAAAGATACAAAAGGCTCTATTATCTGTCTTGTAGGTCCGCCCGGAGTGGGTAAAACTTCCGTTGGTAAATCGATCGCAAGAGCGCTTGGCAAGCAGTTTTTCCGTTTTTCTGTGGGCGGAATGAGAGATGAGGCTGAAATTAAGGGACACAGACGCACATATATCGGAGCGATGCCGGGGAAAATTATTCAGGGACTGAAAATTGTAAAGACCAAAGACCCTGTTTTTATGATAGACGAAATCGACAAAATGGGAGCGAGTTTTCAGGGCGATCCTGCAAGCGCTCTTTTGGAAGTGCTTGATCCCGAGCAAAATAATTCTTTTAGAGACCATTACCTTGATTTGCCCTTTGACATTTCCAATGTGTTTTTTATTGTTACGGCTAATACGCTCGATACAATTCCCGTTCCGTTAATGGATCGTATGGAAATTATTCAGCTTCCCGGTTACATCGACACTGAAAAACTGGAAATCGCCAACCGTTATCTGCTTCCGAAAAGTCTTGAAAAAAACGGTCTTAAAAAAAATCAGGTTAAATACACAAAAGACAGTTTGCTTCATATAGCGAACTGTTATGCTCGTGAGGCAGGCGTTCGCAACTTTGAAAAAAATCTCGACAAGATACACCGCAAACTGGCTAAACAGATTGTAGACGCGCAGGAAAAGAACGAAGAAAAAACATTGCGTTTTAATATTGATAAAAAACTGATAGAAAAACATTTAGGCAAACCGATTTTCCGTGAGGACGACATAAAGACAGCGGATAAACCCGGCATGTCGGTGGGTCTTGCATGGACAAGTATGGGCGGAGACACATTAGTAATTGAAGCGACATCGCTTCCCGGCAAAGAGGGAATAACGCTGACAGGCAAAATGGGCGACACAATGAAAGAAAGCGCCGAGATTGCCATGACTGTCGCGCGCAAAATGGCGGTGGAAAAATACAATGTAGAAAAAGAATGGTTCGATAAAAACCATATTCACTTGCACATACCCGAAGGCGCAACGCCTAAGGACGGTCCTTCAGCCGGCATTACAATGGCGGTGGCGCTTCTTTCGCTTATGCGCAATAAAGTAATAACGCACAAGCTGGTAATGACAGGCGAACTTTCGCTCACAGGTCATGTACTGCCAATCGGCGGCTTAAAAGAAAAAACAATCGCCGCAAGAAGAAATAAAGCAAAACATATCGTTTTCCCCAAACAAAACGATCGCGATTTAGATGAAATACCCGATAACGTAAAAAAAGGAATAGAGTTTCACCCCGTGGAACGCTTTGAGGAAGTGCTGGCGTTGGCGTTACCTGAATAAATTCACAAGGACTCTCCTTCTTCGTGTCCTTCGTGTGAACTCTTCTTGATTTCTTCCTGTTGGCAGATTTCCAAAATATCAGGTCGCATGAACAGCACGAACCCGGAATAGTAGTCTATCCATTGTTGTTTTACCTGTTTTTCTTCAATGACACGTAACATGCCGGAAATTATCATATCCATGGACAGATTGGCTACGCTTGATTCCTCGCCGCCTTCGGGGACTTCTACGGGAATTGGTATGCCGGGATTAATAGGGAACGCTTCTCCCGCGCTGTTGTATTGCTTTTTAAAGTTCTCGGGAACAGGCAAAAAAATTACTCGGTTCATGTTTTAGCTTCGCTGCTGCGGCGGGGCTTGGGGTTTGGGCGGGGCTGGATGATGCGCTTGCGCTTCTTCTTCAACGCCTGTCCTGTAATCGGCGCGTATTGACGTCAGCATATCGTTAAGGCGTATTTTAAAACCCATGGGAACATTAGCTTCGTCAAAACTTATACCAAGAGCGACCATTTCTTTTTTGCCTTCTACCGCCTCGGCGCGGACAAATTTTCCCTTAATCGTGTAAGATATTCTTGGATCATTAAATTCCAAACGCAGAGAACCTTCCTTATCAAGAAGGAATCTGGGAACGCCAAGCATTATCACCTTAGAGCCTGAAAAAGAAAGGTCTCTTAATATACAGCGGCGCGGAACGCTCTCTATAAAAACCACTGTTTCAGTTGAGAGCATATTTAATTTGCGGAGATTGTCGGGGGTTAGCGGAATGCGGTCGTCTTTGCGTTTTGTGGAGTTAACATTTGCGTCCAGTATGCGCCCCATAATTTCGATAAAATCATCGGGCGGTCTGTTGGAAAATTGAATAGTGAACATATTAACGTCTTGCGAATTACCGTAGGGCGCGTTCGCGATAACGCGGGCGGAGACAAAGAATGTTACTGTGTTTGTTTCTCCGGGAGCTTTGAAGCAAAGACGAAGACTGACAAAATTATTTGTTGTCTGAAGTTTCGCGAGAAGACCTGTTTTTACATTGGCGACAACTTTGGCTCCTGAAAATGATGCTGTATAAACAACACACGGCCAAAAATCATTGCCGCATTTTAAATGTATTTGTTGTGTCAAAAGCCCTGTAACCTGTATCATATCTTTTGTAAAGGTTACATCGATGTCCTTGAAGCGATCATAGTACATCGATATTTTTTGGCTTAAAAGTACTCCCATTAATATAATTTAACCTGAAAATGCATATTTAGTCAATTAGCGGTTTTCCCCGCTTCTTGAAGCAAAAACCTCTTTAAGGTACAATAGTTTTTATGAAAGTAATTACTCTTGGCGATGAATTGCTAAGGCAAAAAGCAAAAAAAATAGAGAAAATTGACGAAGATACGGTAAATATTGCACATAAAATGCTGGAAATCATTAAAAGAGACAAGGGTGTGGGGCTTGCGGGACCGCAAATAGGATATATGAAGCGTATTTTTGTCGTTCATGTCGAGGGCGACGAGGAAAGGGTATTTATAAATCCGTCAATTTTAGAGACATCTCACGCTACTTCCAAGTATGAAGAGGGCTGCCTCTCTGTTCCGGGCGTTTATGCCAATGTAATACGGTCGGAATCGATTAAATTGCAGGCTTGGAATGAAAAAGGGCGTCCTTTTACCCTGGAAGCGGGCGGATTAGTCGCCAGGGTCATTTTACATGAATATGATCACCTTGACGGAATCCTGTTTTTTGATCATGTGCCTGAAAAAGTACGGGAAAATCTTCTCGCAAAATATGAAAAAACGTCCGCGGGAGGCAAAACTTGAGGGTGCTGTTTGCGGGAAGTCCCGCTATTGCGCTCCCGTCCTTGGAGGCGGTTTACAGGCAGGATGGAATTGAACTGGCCGGCGTTCTTACAAATTCCGACAGTCCCAAAGGCAGGCATGGTACGCCGGAGCCTACCGATATAGCAAAAGCGGCTCAAAAAATGAGCATACCTGTTTTAAAACCTGAAAAACTTGACGCCGCAGCAAGAGAGCAGGCTGCTTCATTAAAGTCCGATATTCTTGTTTCCTTTGCCTACGGGCATATTTTCGGTCCAAAATTTTTAGCTTTATTTCCCCTTGGCGGAATAAATATTCACCCCAGTTTGCTCCCAAAATACAGAGGTCCGTCGCCGATACAGGCGGCAATTCTTAACCGCGACGCCGTAACGGGGATTACAGTGCAGACGCTTGCGCCGGAAATGGATCAGGGGGACATTCTCGCGGCGGAGAAAATTGAACTGTCGGGCAGGGAGACGTCAGGCTCGCTTGGCGAATTGGCGGCGCAAAAAGCCGCGCAAATGCTTATTGACGTTTTAATGAAAATTAAAGACGGAACTGTAACAAAAACGGCGCAAAACCACGAAGAAGCCAGTTATTGCAAATTAATTGCCAGAAACGACGGTATTATCGACTGGTCTTTAAGCGCCGCTCAAATAGAAGCGAAAATACGCGCTTTTGACCCGTGGCCCCTGTGCAGGACTATTCATAAGGGGCGGGAATTGTATATATTAAAAGCTGATATATTCAAAGGACAGGTACAGAAAAAAAAACCCGCGCGGGTCTTGGGAATAGATAAAGAAAATGGTATACTGATACAAACAGGAGACGGAATTCTTTCTGTTACACAGCTGCAGTATCAGGCAAAAAAAGCGCTTGTTTGGCGGGATTTTTTAAACGGAGCGCGGGATTTTTTGGACTCGCAGCTTGGAAATTAGGCGAGGAAATATTATGCGGTTTGATTTAAGATCGATAGAAGACTATGTGGCGAGCCATTTAAGAATGTTTATTTTTGCGGTCGCCGGATTAGTTGTTTTTGTAGGCATTATTGCCCTTTCTGTTTTCTTTTACGCCGTTCACGGCGAAGAACAGACAATGGTTCCCGATGTCAGGGGCAAAGAATTAACGGAAGCCCTGCTTGAATTGCAGTTAAAAGAATTGTATCCCCGTTTGCATCTGCGTTATTCGCAAACTTCCAGGGATAAGGGATATATCCTTGAACAGGAGCCGAAGCCCGGAACCATTGTAAAAGCCGGACGCCGCATCCGTCTTGTTGTAAGCCAGGGTGTAATTGTAAACAAAGTGGAAAATTTTATAAGCCGGAATATCGATGAAGTAAGAATGGATCTAATGACTCTTCAGGCGGCCGCGGGAGGGCTTCCGCTTCTTTCCATAAAAGATCCTATAATGTACGATTATTCAAATGAAAGTCCCGGTATTATTCTAGCGCAAAAACCGGAAGCCGGAACCGATATTTCCCACCCCATATCTTTGGAGTTTGTCGTAAGCAGGGGAAGAGAAAACCTGACAATAAATGTTCCGCAGTTGACGGGATTATCGCTTACCAAGGCGCTGGAAATAATTTCCGGCACGGGAATTAATTTCTCGTTTGTTATAAAAGAAACAGGCTCTAACGAAAGCGGCGAAACCGTTACGGAACAAATCCCGGCATCAGGCACCAGTATTTCCGTTAATACTCCGGTCCAGCTTACCGTAACGCGCCCGGAAAGAATCGCTAGTAACGAAATCTTTGATATATACAGATTTATAATACCGCAGAATCCGTACCCGCTTCCCGTGCGATTGGAAGCGCAGCTGCCTTCGGGTGAAAAAATACGGCTGTTTACGGTTAATTACATGGGCGGAGAATTTACAGTTCCTTACAAATTGCCTGTGGATAGCGTGCTGATTTTATCGATGTTAAACCGCGAGCTTAACAAAGAGACCGTAGGCCGTTAATCCGTGCTTAATCCTGTAACATTATCTACAGGGACGGAGAAAACAACCCCATGAGCTTTGCTGTTAAGACCGTGATTTTCGCAAATAGAGCGCATAATATTTTCTTTGTTTTTACGCGCGGTTAAAATAAGGATTAATTCTTTTTCCTCTTGCACGGAAACGCCGAAGACTTTTACCGCTCCCTTGTGCGCGGTTCCGCGCGAGTGTATTATTGTTCCGCCTGTGGCTCCCGCCTCTCTTGCGGTATTCATTAATTCATCGCTAAATCCCTGATTAATGATAGAGATGATAAGATCGTGGGTATGTTTATCAGACATATTTTCTCCTTCGCTTTTTATATCGTCAGCGGTAATTTTCTCATTCTTTAAAATACTTTGTTTAAAAATAAGCAGAATAGGATCGTTAATCGCGGAAAGAGGAACAGAAAATGCTATCCCCGCTCCCGGTCCGTAATCTTTTAATTTTTTTCTTACTTCCTTCATTAACAACCGTACGCCTACTTCCTGCTCCAAACAGATTACAACGGCTTTTTCGCCGGAACCAATTCCAAGAAGATCAAGAATTTCCGATGAAGCTGTTCCTTTCCCAAGACTGGTAAAATGAAAGCGGACGTTTTCTTCCGTGCAAACATCGGAAACGGTATTTGCGCTGTGCCAGTCAACAATAAAAAATACCAATTTAAGTTTCGGGGCTTTTTGTTGTTTTTTCTTTGTCGGTTTTTCAGCCGATTCTCCGGCGGAAAATATTTTTTCTAACAGGGATTTTTTTGCCATTTAATCAGCCTCCCCGTAAACATGAATTTTACCCCAATCAATAACAACGCCCCTAGTAGAAGCAATAGCCTTTGTTTGCATAAAGGTCAATTCCTCGGCTTCCGCCGTCTTTATCTTATAGATAAGCCCCATTAACTGAATTACTATGAGCGGAGTCATCGCGATAACGGCGATAATGCCGAATGCTTCTACCAGTATGTTGCCCTTTAACCCATTGCACGCGCCTATGGCAAACGGCAGCAGAAAAGTAGTGCTCATAGGTCCTGAACATACGCCGCCTGAATCAAAGGCGATACCTGTAAAAATGCGGGGAACAAAAAATGTAAGCCCCAGGGCAAAAGCGTAACCGGGAATTAAAATCCACATGATTGGGATATGCAAAAGAATCCTTGTCATGGTAATGGCAAGAGCCGAAGCCATTCCAATCGCGAGACCGCGGCTCATCATTTTTACGGTGATTGCGCCGGAAGATATTTCTTCTACCTGTTTATTCAGCACATGTACAGCGGGTTCCGCGGCGACAATATAGTAGCCTATAACGATTCCCAGCGGAATTAATATCCATTTAATGTCCGAAGCCGCAAGCTGGGAGCCTAAAATTTCTCCTACCGGAATAAAGCCGACATTTACGCCGGTTAAAAATATTACAAGCCCTATCCATGTATAAACAAATCCTATAATGATACGGGCAAGCTGACGGCGATGGTAACGGCGTGTGAATAACTGGAATGTGATAAAAAAGAGAATTATAGCTCCCAAAGCTAAAGATACGTCTTTAATAAATTTCGGCATTTCATTAGCGAAATGCTGCGCCGCCTCGCGCGAAGTTTGCACGTCATGAAGAATATATTTTTCCGTTTCTATGGATTCGGGTTTGTAAAAAATACCGAGTAAAAGCACGGCAAGAATCGGTCCTACGCTGCATAACGCTACCAGACCGAAACTGTCATCCATAGAATCTTTATCGCTGCGGATAGACGCGATACCGGCTCCCATCGCCAGGATAAACGGAACCGTAATAGGACCTGTTGTAACTCCGCCTGAATCAAACGCGACGGGAACAAAAGTCATCGGAGTAAAGTACGCTAATGTAAAAGTAACAATGTAAAAAAAGAGCAACAGCAATGAGAGCCGTATTTTAAAAAGAGAGCGTAATATGGCGATTACAAGAAATATGCCTACCCCGAAAGAAACGGTCATTATCAGTTTTATGTTTGGAATGGACGGGACTTTTCTCGCAAGCAGCTGTAAATCCGGTTCGGCGACTGTAATAATCAGCCCGATGATAAATGTTATTATAATTATAATATAGAGTTTGGAGCTTTTTGTAAGGTGAACGCCGACGCCTTCGCCCATCTGTATCATTGCCATATCCGCGCCCAATGTAAAAAAACCCATTCCGACTATCATCATGGCGGCTCCGCCTATGAACATCAGGATAGTTCCCGACGGCAATGACGTAAGAAATACGCTGACAATGAGTACAATAACTGTAATAGGAAGCACCGCATAAAAAGCTTCCATGATCTTTTCTTTTAATATCTTATTCATAAATTATTGGGCAAGTATTAACGTCGGATAACAACATATTAGTATCTGCCGTTTTACCGGCAGATACTAACGCGATGCAAAATTAGCTATTTAATCCTTTTTCCATGATGTCGAGTTGTGTGTACAGGTCTTTCGGAAGTTTGTCGCCGAACTTGGCATAGTGATTGCTTCTAACGTCGGAGATTTCTTTCTTCCAGCCGTCAACGTCAATCTTTATAAGCTCAGCCATTGTTTCGGCGCTTACTCCGGCGGGCGGCTCAATGCTTCCCGGTTTGGGCAGGTTGCCGATCGGCGTTTCAATGAAGTTGTCTTTGCCGTCGCAGCGATCAAAAATCCACGCGAGGACGCGGCTGTTTTCGCCGTAACCAGGCCACATGAAGTGTCCTTCGCCGTCTTTGCGGAACCAGTTAACAAAGAATATTTTCGGCAGTTTGTCGCCGTTGCCTTCGTCTTTAGCTTTCTTGCCGAGTTTAAGCCAGTGCGCGAAATAATCGCCCATGTGGTAACCGCAGAAGGGTAACATGGCGAAAGGATCGCGGCGGACATCGCCCGCTTTAAGGTCAAGAGCCGCGGCTGTAATTTCGGAACCTGTGATTGATCCCATGAATACGCCGTGAATCCAGTCCTTGCTCTGGTTTACCAACGGAATTGTCGTGGCTCTTCTGCCGCCGAACAAGAACGCGCTGATTGGCACACCCTTGGGGTCTTCCCATTCGCTCGCGATGACAGGGCATTGAGAAGCGGGAACCGTAAAACGCGCGTTGGCATGGGCGATTTCTTCGCCTTTAACAGCCTTGTCGGTTTTGGGGGCGGGTTTTTTCTCGCCTTTCCAGTTTGTGATTGTTTCGCCGGGTGCGGGATAACCTATCTGTTCCCACCAGATGTCGCCGTCTTCGGTAAGACCGGTGTTTGTAAATATCGTATTTTTCTTGATTGAATCCATCGCGCTCTTGTTTGACTGATCGCTTGTTCCGGGCGCTACGCCGAAGAATCCGGCTTCGGGGTTGATAGCGTAAAGCTGACCGTCTTTGCCGAATTTCATCCACGCAATGTCGTCGCCGATTGTTTCAACTTTCCAGCCGGGAAGGGTGGGGATCAACATGGCGAGGTTTGTCTTTCCGCACGCAGACGGTAACGCGCCTGTAACGTACTTAACTTTCCCCTGAGGATTGGTAAGTTTAAGAATGAGCATGTGCTCTGCAAGCCAGCCTTCGTCCCTTGCGAGAACGGACGCGATACGGAGCGCAAGGCACTTTTTGCCGAGCAGGGCGTTTCCGCCGTAGCCTGAACCGTAAGACCAAATCTCGTAGGTGTCGGGGAAGTGGCTGATGTATTTTTTGTTGACATCGGGTTCGCACGGCCAGCTTGTGTCTTTTTCGCCGGGTTTCAGCGGCTTGGCGATTGAATGGAGACAGGGTACGAAAAATCCGTCTTTTCCAAGTACGTCCAATACCTTTGTGCCGACCCTTGTCATTATGTGCATATTAAACACGACGTAGGGGCTGTCTGTAATTTCAACGCCGATTTTCGCGATATCGGAACCGACAGGTCCCATGGAAAAGGGTATAACGTACATTGTGCGGCCTTTCATACAGCCCTTGTACAATGCTTTCATTTCATCTTTTAATTTTGCGGGATCCGCCCAGTTGTTGGTGGGACCTGCGTTGTCCTTTTCTTTACTGGCTATAAAAGTGCGGCTCTCCGCTCTTGCTACGTCCGAAGGATCGGAACGGAACCAGTAACTGCCCGGTCTTTTTTGGGGATTCAACTGTACGCCGAGTCCCGCGTCAACCATGACTTTAATAAGGCTTTCGTATTCAGGCTTGCTGCCGTCGCAGACCATAACTGAATCCGGGGTCATAAGCGCGACCGCTTCATCAACCCATTTTTTAAGTCCTGCGTGTTTTAAATCGTCTAATTTCATAATAACTCCTGTTTTTTAGAAATTTACTTCCTATACTGCCATTTATACATTAAAAATGGCGTTTAATCAAGTGCAATTCGGCGCAGCCGAATTGCATATTCCTTAAAAATTGCTTATTATAGCAGTATGGACGATAGAAAAAAGAGAATAGACGATCTTACTAAAAACAATCAGGAAAGCCGATATTCCCTTGATACGCTTTTGGAAAATTTCGGCGAAACCCTTTATTCCCGCATAAAAGAAATGAAAGCCGATTTTGAAGATATACTCCAATACAATATTTACTTAAGAGATATAGCCGAATCAAACACAGCGATAAGCAAAATAGAAGAAAAAAATCGACGTTATAAAGAACTGGAAGATGCGATTGAAGCCGCGGAAAACGAGGAAAGAGAAAGGGCGAGAGAAATGGCGGTTTTTTGCCGCAGACTTGGCAGGGCTCTCCTTGAAAACAGCGCTTATGACGATTATACGTCGCTTTTTAAAGATCAAGCCGACGCGTTAAGAACCAAACAGGAATCTCTTGAAACGCGTATAAGCGAGCTTGATAACAAAGAAGGCGGAAATGTTTTTTCATGGATAGGCAAAAGCGCGCAGGGGCTTGTGTTAAAATCTTTTCTGTCAAAAGCTCAGGAAAGCCAGGAACAGCTTTATTTGAATATCGGCGAGCGCTACAGTAACCGCGAGTCCTCAGGCGAAGAAGACGAAGTAGCCGCTATACGCGCGGAGATTGATAATTTGCGCGGTATTTCAAAAACCGCCGCCGATGAGATTTCGGCGTTAAAAGATGAAAGGCGTATTATTTCCGCATCCTTCGGCATTGACGGCAATCCGCAGAAACAAATTCAGTTTGTTAGAAATCATATAGCGGAGGTAAAAGCCGCGCTCGGCGTTTTGTACAGAAAATTCGGCTCGCAGGCGGCGGGAATAGACGAAGACATTACCCCCGACAGGAAATATTTTATAGACACTATTGTTACCGCCGAAGACGGGGAAATTATCGGCAGGGCTGCAAAATTAAATCAGTCTATCGCCGATAACGAGAACGCCATAGTAAAACTTAAAGCGTCCCTTGCCATAGACGAAGAAAAATCAAAAATAGAAAAATATAAAAAGTCGATAGAAGATAAAAAAGATAAAATAGTTGATCTTGAAAAATCAATTGGAGATTTGGAAGGAAGCGTCCGCGACAGCGAAAACTATATCCGTGAACTGGAAAAACAACTGTAGTAAAAAGGGGAGGGCGGTTAAATGCCGGTTAAGAAACAAGTAAAAAAAACAAACGCGAAAGCAAAATCGGCAGTTGAAAAATCTCCGCATAAACCAGCGGCGGGGAAAGGTCCCGTTTATGACGAATCGAAAATAAAAACCCTGTCCTCGCTGGAACATATCAGGCTTAGGACGGGTATGTACATAGGGCGGCTCGGCGACGGATCAAACCCCGATGACGGTATTTATGTTCTGTTAAAAGAAGTAATCGACAACGGCATTGACGAATTCATTATGGGTAACGGAAAACTTATCGAGACTGTTGTAAAAGACATTGATAAGCCCGGCAAGGCGATGGTTAAAGTGCGCGATTACGGACGCGGTATCCCTCTCGGGAAACTGGTTGAATGCGTATCGGTAATAAATACCGGAGCCAAGTACAATGACGACGTGTTTCAGTTTTCCGTTGGTCTTAACGGAGTGGGAACAAAGGCGGTTAACGCGTTATCGGTTCATTTTAGGGCAGTCGCGATAAGGAACGGAGAATTCGCCGAGGCGATTTTCGCGAGAGGAAAACTTGTAAGCGAGCGCAAGGGTAAATTAAAAGAAGCGTTAAAAGACGGAACAATGGTGGAATTTATTCCCGATCCTGAAATTTTTAAGGATTATGTTTTTAACCCCGAGTTTATAGAAAAGCGTGTGCAGAATTACGCATACCTTAACGCCGGTCTTACACTGTCTTTTAACGGCAAGAAGTTTTTATCCAACAAAGGATTATTCGATTTATTGCAGGAAGAGACAGGAAGCGACGGATTGTATTCCCTTGGCTACTATAAAGGAAAACATTCAACTAACGGGCAGTTGGAAATAGCGTTTACCCATACCAACAACTACGGCGAAGAATATTTTTCGTTTGTAAACGGACAGTACACGTCTGACGGCGGAACGCACCTGTCCGCTTTTAAAGAAGGTTTTTTAAAGGGGATTCAAACTTTTTATAAAAAAGACTACCGTTCCGAGGACGTGAGGGAAGGGACAACGGCGGCAATCGCAATTAAAATAAAAAGTCCGGTCTTTGAAAGCCAGACAAAAAATAAACTCGGCAATTCCGACATACGCACATGGGTTGTGCAGGAAGTGCGCAACGCCGTTGAGGACTGGCTGCATAAAAATCCCGAAGCAAGCAAAAAATTGGAACATAAAATAATAGCCAACGAGTCCCTGCGCACGGAATTAAACGCCGTCAAAAAAGAGGCTCGCGAGGCGGCGAAAAAAATCGCGCTTAAAATCCCCAAGTTAAAAGACTGCAAATACCACCTTGACGACGGCAAGGACGGGGAAGAATCTACAATCTTTATCACAGAGGGCGATTCGGCGGCAGGCTCGATTGTTTCCAGCCGAGATGTAATGACGCAGGCTATTTTCGCCCTGCGAGGCAAAGTGGAAAATGTGTATGGGAAAAAACGCGCCGCGATTTACAAAAACGAAGAACTTTTTAACATGATGATGGCTCTCGGCATAGACAACGATATTGAGGGCTTGCGCTACGCAAGAATCGTAATCGCCACAGACGCCGACTTTGACGGCTTCCATATCCGCAACCTTTTATTAACTTTTTTCCTGTCTTATTTTGAAGAATTAATAACAGCCGGTCATGTTTATATTCTGGAAACGCCGCTGTTCCGCGTCCGCACCAAAAAAGAAACCCGTTACTGTTACACGGAAAAAGAACGCGACATAGCCGCCGCTGAGCTTGGAGCCCAGTGCGAGATAACCCGTTTTAAGGGACTTGGCGAGATAAGCCCCAAGGAGTTCGGGCAGTTTATAGGGGAAGATATGCGGATAGTGCCTGTTTCCGTAAACACCTTAAAACAGGTTCCGCAGGTACTGGATTTCTATATGGGCAAAAATACGCCCGAAAGACGCGAATATATAATGAAAAATTTGATAGAAGATGCGGGATAAACGGCAAAAGTATTGGAAATATTAGCCGATAAAAGTTAAAATAGTAATATATGAGAAAGTTTGTTTTTTTTACATTGTTTTTCCTCGTTTGTTTTTCGCTCTTTGGGCAAACAACCGCTCAAAAACCCGAATATAAAATCTTTGTTTCTCCTATAGCCGGATACGGCAAGGAGAAGGATAATGATTACTTTTATAAACAACTTGGTTATGAAGTGTTTTTTCAGCGTCATATAGTTGTAGATTCGCAGGACAACAGTAATTATATCTTTAAGGGGACGATTGAGCCCGTCAGCGGCGTACCGGTTAAGGAACCGCCTAAAGACCCGAATGAGGAAAAAAAGGACAGTTACAGCGTTATTTCAGAAAGGGCGTCTCCTCCGGTAAAAAACGCTCCGGGAAGACGCGAGTATTTTTCTATTGAAAAATCCGAAGAAATTTACTTTATAGACTCAAAAGGCGATGTCAATTCGTCGTTGGAAATTAAAGCTCAGACGCAAGAGGAAGGATACTATTTTATACTTGAGATGTTTGACAGCGGAACGGGCGAACCTCTCGGCAGAAAAAAACTTCTTTTTTCTGTTACCGACGCTTCTGTCAGTAAATTGGTTTCTATTATTGTCTACGATTTGCTTTCCGGTATACCGGATCGTCCCGTTAAACGCGGCGACGCGCGCGATAGATGGCTGTACTTTGAAACAAGCGCGTTATGGATGCCGAAAATTTATTACGACGGATATGATAAGATTAGTTTGCTTGGCTTTGGTATGAAGCTCGGCATGGAATTTCATTTTTCAAGGTTTATGTCTTTGGGCGGGGGAGTGCAGGTAACACAGGAGTATATTTCCGCCGACGAGGATGTTGTCGATTTAATGCTGGAAACGCCCGTAATGTTAAAATTTGTTTTAAAAGTGGATAATAATTATTCACTGGAACCCTACGGAGGAGCCGCCTGGAATTTTTCAATGGGGGGACAAATTAAACCTTCCAAGTATTCGTGGTTTGCGGGCGTTCAATTCGGCATAAAGGACAAAAGCGAAACGGGAATGTTTGTTATAGACCCGAGATTTTCAATGGATTTTTATGATTCTTCCGTTTTGGAAGGAAAAGTCGAATATAAGCGTTATTGTATACAATTAGGATTAGGTTATAAATTCGGAGCTATTCAAAAAAAGAAATAGGTTTTGTAATATTGACGCGATACCTTCTATTGTTATACTGTTAAGTAATGGCTTTTATAAAAAATCTTTTTGATCGAAATTTTCTTGAATACGCTTCTTATGTAATTAAAGACAGGGCTATCCCCGATCTTGAAGACGGTCTTAAGCCTGTCCAGCGGCGCATTCTTCATTCCCTGTTCGAGATGGACGACGGTAAATTTCATAAGGTTGCCAATGTAACAGGCCACTGCATGAAGTACCACCCCCACGGAGAGGCTTCCATTAATCCCGCGCTGGTTGTTCTTGCCAACAAAGAGCTTTTTATCGACAGGCAGGGAAATTTCGGCAACCTGTTCACAGGCGACGACGCCTCAGCCCCGCGCTATATCGAGTGTCGTGTAACGCCTCTTGCGAAAGACATTTTTTACAATCCGAAACTTACAACATGGGCTGACTCATACGATGGCAGAAACAGAGAGCCTGTTCTTTTCCCCGCTAAAATACCGGTAGTCCTTGTTATGGGCGTCGAGGGTATCGCCGTAGGAATGTCCACAAAAATTCTGCCGCACAATGTAATAGAAGTATTGGAAGCGGAAATCGCCTGCCTTACCGGTAAAAAGTTTGAACTTTTCCCCGATTTCCCCACAGGCGGTTATGTCGATGTTTCAGAGTACGCGGAAGGAAACGGAAAAGTTTTAGTGCGCGCAAAAATGGATACGTCGGATTCAAAACGCATTCTTATTACCGAGCTTCCGTTCGGCTCTACTACGGAAAGTTTGATAAACAGCATAGACTCCGCCGCGAGAAACGGAAGAATTAAAATCATGGGTATTAATGATTTTACTACGGATAAAGTTGAGATAGAAATAAAACTTGCCCGCGGCGTATACGCGCAGGAGACAGTAGACGCTCTGTACGCGTTTACCGAGTGCGAACAGTCAATTTCAGTTAATCTTTTGGTAATTAAAAACGGACTTCCCGCCGTTATGACCGTAACGGAGATAATAAAATACCACGCTAAACAGCTTGTAAAAATTCTTACAAAAGAATTGGAACTGGAAAAAAAGGAATTATTGGACAAACTGCACCTGCGCACTCTGGAAAGAATATTCATAGAAGAGCGGATTTATAAAGCTATCGAAAAAATGAAGACGGCAAAGGGAGTGCAGGACGCGGTTCTTGCGGGCTTTAAACCGTTCTTAAAAGAAATAGGACCGCGAAAAATTACAGACGACGACGTAGAACATCTTTTACGCATTCCAATCCGCAGAATATCGTTATATGACATTAACAAAGCCCGCGAGGAAATGGAGCAGATACAGGCTCGTATAAAAGAAATAAACAGCCACTTAAAAAACATAACCGCTTATTCGGTTTCCTATCTAAAAGGAATCATTACAAAAATAAAGGCAAACGAGGAAATCGGTCGCGGAGCGCGAAAAACATTAGTGGGCGAATTTGATAAAGTTATCGCCAAGGAAGTTGTAAAGCGCGATGTCGAGTTAAGATACGACAGTAAATCCGGCTACCTTGGAACAAATGTATCGGGAGCGAAGATTGCGGAAGTGTCGCCGTATGACCGTATTCTGGCAATCCGCAAAAACGGAATGTATACCGTTATGGATTTAAGCGAGAAGGCGTTTATCGGCGCGGATGCGTGGTTTATAGGAGCGGCGGATAAAGATATTCTTTCCAAAACAATCTTTACAATTATTTACAAGGAAAAAGACACAGGCTACCCGTGCATTAAACGCTGCGTAATTGAAGGCTGGATAATGAACAAGGATTATTTCCTTGTACCGGACGGCGCTGAAGTTATGCACATAGACATTAAACCGAAATTTACATTTACCGTTAACTATAAACCCAAACCCCGCCTTAAAGTTCTTTCGGAAAATTTTAAGGCGCAGGATTACAATGTGCGCGGATTAAAAGCCGGAGGAATCAGGCTTTCCGCTAAAGAAGCCGAGAAAGTAACCGGCGTATAGGAGCAATGATGAATAAAGAAGATGTTGTTTTTGATGAAAAATCAGGAATATCAGTGGAAGAACAGAAGGAAATACTTTCAAAAATTAACGGAATAGCCGAGAAAAACCGCAAACTGCTTTCACAGACAACGCAGATTAAAAAAGGCGAGATAGTTATTAACGCCAAAAAGAGCGGCGCGGGTTTCCCGTTAGCTGTAAATATTGCCGCTGTAGTTGTGCTTTTAGCCGGCGTATTTCTTATGTTTTTCTTTTACGGAAGAAAAGATTCGCAGGTAAGAATAGGAAGAGCCGTTTATGATATAGCCGAGCGCACTCTTATACAGGAAATTCGCAAAGATACGTCGGAAAAAATAGCGGAAAAAGAAATGGAAATAACCACGATAACAACGCGGTTGGACGAAGTTGACGACGAGCTTTCAAAATTATATTCCAGTAATCAGGCGCTTACAAAAGAACAAATCGCCGCTCAGGAAAGACTTTTAGCTTTGCAAAATTCTTTCCGCGAAGAGCTTTCCGTATTACAAGACGAAAAGTCGCAGATTTTAGAAGCTTCCCGCTCAAGAGAAGCCCGTCTTCGCGCGCAGCTTGATGAAAGAGCGAGGGAGTACGCCGCGGCGCAGCAGAAAGTATCAGGAGAACTGGATTACGCTAACAGCGAATTAGACAGGCTTACGACAGAACAGGAAAAAATCGCCGCCATAGACGCCCAGGTTTCAGGGGGATTAGCCGCGGTTAAGGACTATATTAAAAATGAGCAGTATGATCAGGCGTCGCGCGTTGTTGAAAATATACGCCATTTTTGCAATACCAATACGCTTGCCTCTTCGCGCGTGTTCCAGTCGAGAAGGGATTTTTACAACCAGTCGATTGATTTTGTGGAAGCCATGATAATTGACGCGCGGAAAAACAGCGGTTCTTCGCTTGGCGCGGAACAATTTGATTTAATGGCTAAAAATGTCCAACTGCAGGATAAAATCAATGAAATGCAAAAAACAAACGACGCCTTAAAAAGCGGCGGATCGGGGCTTACAACCAGAATCAGCGAATTGGAAACAAGCATTACGGAAAAAGATACAAAAATATCGACATTGGAATCGGAAAAAAACAATTCCTCCGCGGAGATTAACAGGCTTAATACAGTAAATAAGGCGCAGGAACAGGAAATGACAAGGTTAAAAAGACAGGTTGATATCGCGCAAAACGCTTTAAAAGAATTACAGGCGTTACAAGAGTAACGCCTGATCCGGTACGGAGATGATATTCAAATGATGTGTTTTTTTAGATTAAGCGGCTGAACCGTCGGCTATCGGATTTAAATAGCCGGTTTGTACGCAAATATTGAACAGATGTCTGGTAATGGTTTCTTCGGTTGTTTTGGTATTCGCGCCATTACATCGCGTAAAGCGAACCAGATATTCATTGTCCATTTCTTTAAGAATATCCACATACTCCGTATTGCCCGGTAAACACTTGATACTATAACGTTTCATAGTATTTATATCGGATAAATTTCAGTCCCCCTTGAGAAATTTACCGAATTTCTTTAAAATAAACATTATGAAAATTCGGTTTAAAATGTTCCTTGTTATACTGCCTTTAATCATTGTTCCGCTTGTTCTTACGGAAACGGCGTCTTATTTTCAGGCTGTAAACGGAATAACCCGCCTTGCCAGGCAGCTTTTAGGCTTTAAGCTAAGCGAGCTTGAAAAATACGCCAATAACCAATGGTCGCTTTTGGTCGATAACAACTATGCCGGAAAACCCGAGATGATAGACGCGGCGGAAAAAGCCGTGGAACAGTACGGGCGCAGTATTCTTTTAAGCGATACGGAAATTATCTTTGCGGTGGATACTTTCGGCAAAATAGCTATGTCTACTTCCGATATTGAACTATCGCAGTCTGAGTCTAAGACGCTGTTACAGATTCTTGAGCATGAAAATCAGGGGCTGCAAACCGCTTTTGTAGGCGGTGAAAAACGTATTTTTCAATCTTTTTATTTTACCCCGTTTAACTGGCATATTTTGATAAGCGAAAAAGAGCAGGTGTTTTTTGAAGACGCAAAAATGATTACGTTTCAAACTATCATTTCTCTGGGAGCCTCTGTCGTAATCGCCGTGTTTATGCTTATTATTGTTACCCGCCGCCTGACAAACCCGCTGGGAAAAATTGTTACAACGATGGAATCGATAATTGAAACGGCGGATCTTTCATCTAAAGTTGAGGTTGAATATAACGACGAAACAGGCATTCTTGCGCATACATTCAATAATATGACGGAAGAATTGAACAGGGCGTATTCGCAGATAAAACGTTACGCGTTCGACGCTGTTCTTGCGGGCAAAAAAGAAGAGCGTATCCGACAAATTTTCCAAAAGTATGTGCCTAATAACGTAATCGAAAAATTCTTCGCGTCTCCCGAAAAAATGCTTGTCGGCGACAACCGCAAACTTTCAATACTTTTCTCCGACATTCGTTCCTTTACTACAATTTCCGAAGGCATGGCTCCCGATGACTTGGTTAACTCTCTTAACCGCTATTTCTCGGGACAGGTTGACATTATCTACAACAGAAAGGGAATCGTAGATAAATACATCGGCGACGCTATCATGGCGATATGGGGCGCTCCCGAAAAACACGAAGATGACGCGTTACAGTCGGTTTTATCGGCTTTGGAAATGTCGGACGCGGTTTTAAAGTTTAACGAGAACCAGCGCAAACTCGGCAAGTGCGAATTTAAAATCGGCATAGGGCTTAACTTCGGCGAAGTTACCGTCGGCAACATAGGAAGCGAGCGCAAGATGGATTATACGGTAATCGGAGACGCTGTAAATTTAGCGTCGCGTATGGAAGGACTTACAAAGACATATCATTCGGAAATATTGATTTCAGAAAGCCTTTTTGAGGAATTGCGCCAAACAGCGCCGAATGCCGGATTGTTTTACAGACTCCTGGATACTGTCGCGGTAAAAGGCAAAACCAAGGGCGTAAGAATTTTTACGGTAAAAAAATCCATCACGCCGCAGGAGCAAAAAGCGTGGCCGCTGCATAATCAGGGAATGAAACTTTATTACGCGCGCACCTTTGCCGAAGCCGCGCAGAAATTCAAAGAAGCGCTTGATATTCTGCCCGGCGATTTTAACGCTGATAATCTGTATAAAAGATGTGTGGAATACGCTTCCGCGCCTCCGCCCGCGGACTGGGACGGCGTTGAAGTAATGAAGACTAAATAGCGTGGAGTAAGAATTATGGGTAAGTATATTCTTGCGTTAGATCAGGGAACTACAAGCTCGCGCGCGATTCTTTTTGATCATGAGCAGAACATTGTTGCGGTGCAGCAGAAAGAGTTTACCCAAATTTATCCGCATGAAGGCTGGGTGGAGCATGATCCAATGGAAATATTTTCCACCCAATACGCGGTAATGACGGATATTATTTCAAAGGCGAAAATAAAAGCAAGCGATATAGCCGCCATCGGCATAACAAACCAGCGTGAGACGACAATTCTTTGGGATAAAAATACAGGGAAGCCCGTCTACAACGCGATTGTGTGGCAATGCAGAAGAACATCCGCAATTGTCGACGCGCTTGTAAAAGACGGACTCGGCGATCATATTAAAAAAACTACGGGGCTTATCCACGACGCTTATTTTTCCGGCACTAAAATTAAATGGATACTCGATAACGTGGAAGGCGTGAGGGAAAAGGCGCAAAAGGGCGAAATACTTTTCGGCACTGTAGACACATGGCTTATCTGGAAATTATCGGGCGGCAAAGCTCATGTGACGGATTACACCAACGCAAGCAGAACAATGATTTTCGATATCCATAAACTTGATTGGGACGATACGCTTCTTAAAGCTTTGGATATTCCGCGCGCCATTCTCCCGCAGGTAAAACCTTCGGGCGCAATGTTCGCGTCCGCAAATATTAACGGCGTTGAAATACCGATTTCGGGTAATGCGGGAGATCAACAGGCGGCGTTATTCGGGCAATGCTGTTTTGAAAAAGGCGATACTAAATGCACTTACGGAACCGGCTGTTTTTTGTTAATGAACACAGGCACAAACGCCGCCGTGAGCGCAAACGGTCTTTTAACCACAATCGCCGCCGGGTTAAGCGAAAAAGTTCAATATGTGCTTGAGGGTTCAGTATTTACCGGCGGCGCGGTTATTCAATGGCTGAGGGACGAATTGCGTATTATTACCGACAGCGCGGACAGCGAATATTATGCGGAAAAGGTAAAGAATACAGGCGGCGTCTATCTTGTTCCGGCGTTTACGGGGCTCGGCGCGCCGTATTGGGATATGTATGCCCGCGGCTGTATAATCGGGATTACACGCGGAACAAAAAGAGCGCACATTATCAGAGCGGCGCAGGAATCCATCGCGTATCAGGTTATGGATCTTTTGAACGCAATGGAAAACGATATTGGAGTAAAACTAAAAGAATTAAAAGTTGCCGGCGGCGCGAGCAGGGATAAATTCCTTATGCAGTTTCAGGCGGATATGTGCCGCGCGCGGATTATCCGCCCTGTCATTCGCGAAACAACGGCTCTGGGCGCGGCGTGCCTTGCCGGAATTACAACAGGGTTTTGGAAAGATTTAAACGAGGTTAAAAGCCGCTGGCGCGAGGATACTGTTTTTTCCCCTGAAATGGATAATGAAAAACGCGAAAAATTAATCGCCGGCTGGCATAAAGCGGTAGAAAGAAGCCGCGGCTGGGCTTGATTGTTTTTATGATTTCTGTAATTATTAGTTAAGCTATGAAATACATCAACCCTGCTAATTTAGCCATAATTGCCTGTCCCGGCGGGGATATTTTTGCCAATGAAGTAATTCAGCATCTTAAACATAAATACAAAATAAGCCGTAAACAAACAATAGAAGAACTTTCCAAACGCTACGATATAGACTCGGAAAAAATCAGTCTGCAAATAGATTTAATAAATAAAATTGTCGCTAAGGGAACGTCATCCCAAAGCGGTTCTGACAGAAATAACGGTCCCGTTAAAGTTCCCGTTAAATTTACATTGTTTCCGAACGGCGAGATAAAATCCGAAATTCAGGAATCCATCCGCGGAAAAGACGTGTATATTTTTCAGGATGTTGAAAATCATTATCCTGTAAATTTTTCAGGCGAGACTGTAAATAATTTAACCACAAACGATCACCTTATGACAATTTTTGTTACGGTTGACGCGGCGCGTCAGGCGGGAGCGGAGCGGATTACTTTGGTAATACCGAATTATCCCTACTCGCGCCAGCACAAGGCAAAGGGAAGGGAAGGGCTTACCGCCAGCAGAATAGGAAAAATATTTGAAAGCCTCGGCGTAGACAACATTATTACCCTTGATATTCATTCAAGGGATATAATGAACGTGTTTAACCATATACGCCTTGAAAACCTTCACGCCAGTTATCAAATTATCCAAACGTTAATAAATATGGACGATATTTTAAACGATGATTTTGTCGTAGTTTCTCCCGATACGGGCGCTGTTGACAGGAATAAATTCTACGCTTCCGCCCTAAAAAAGCCTTTAGCCCTTTTGTACAAGGAAAGAGACTACTCAAAAATATCAAAAGACGCTTCCCAATCAAATATTTCGCAAATACGCCTGCTTGGTAATGTAAAAGACAAAACCGTCTTTATGGCTGATGATATTTTAGGCACGGGCGGCACGCTGATAAAGGGCATGAGGCATCTTAAAGAAAACGGCGCGCGCAGAATAATATGCGCTATCAGTCTGCCTCTTTTTTCGGGGAATTCCATCTCACACTTTGACGAAGCGTACAGCGAAGGGCTTTTTTACCGTATTATCGGGACAAATGCCGTCTATCAGGAAGAAGTTGTAAAGCGCGAATGGTATGTAAATGTCAATATTACGCGCCTTTTTGCCTCCGTTATTTCGCGTCTTCATCAGAACCAGTCTGTTTCAAGCCTGCTTGATAATTCCGCTATTATTAACCGCCTGCTTTCCAAAAAGGCGATAGAACCCCAAAATGAGCTTCCTTTTACACAGCCTTCAAACTGATTATTTGCCATGTTTCTTAACAAACATAAAAAAAACCGTGTAAAAACACGGTTTTCAAGTCTATTTTATTTAAATATTATTTTTTCTTTTTTAATGTTTTTTTGGCTTTTGGTTTTTTAGCCGCTGTTTTCTTGACTTTTGCTTTTTTAACTGATTTTTTTGCAGTTGCTTTTCCGGTAGTTTTCTTCCTTTGTTTCGCGTATTTTCGATTCAGGTCAGCCTGATACTCACTGCAATCCGAACATAAGATGTACCCTTTTTTTACCTTTCCGCCGCATCTTGGACATTTTCCTTTTTTAATTCTGCTGTTATACCTTTCTTTTCGCTGTTCATTAATTTCATCTCTGTGCGCTTCACGATACCTTCTTTGTCTTTCCCTGTTCGCTAAGCGTGTTTTTGCGTCAGTCATATACACTCTCCTTTTTGTGTGATATATTAAGAAGTATGGCACATAATTATTTTTTTGTCTATAGTTATTGTTAAATTTGGTAATTTATAGTAAAAGAATTATATGTTTATTTTTTCTAACTTAGACGCCAGAACTAAATTGTTTGTCGTTTTACTTTTTACCTTTCTTGTTTTTTTTATTGACACTTTTTCGTCTGTTGTCTGCTTGTTGTTGTTAATTGTTATAGTCAGAATTGCCGCGGGAATACCTTTTAAGGAAATTAAGTATTTAAAAAACCTTTCATTGTTAGCGTTATTTATTATTTTTATGCAAATGCTCTTCGGCAAGGGTGAAATTTGTATCGTAAAACCGCTTTTTCCTATGTCGTTTCCGTTTTTGGGCGGAAAAGGTTCTCTTAAATGGGAAGGATTGTTATTTGGCATAGTAATTGTCTGCCGTCTTATCGCGTTAATGCTGATTTTGCCTATATTAACGCGGACAACCGCGCCCCATAAAATAACAAGGGGGCTATGCGCTCTGGGTGTAAACTATCGCGCCGCTTTTGTCATAACATCGGCGTTAAACTTCATACCTGTTTTAAACGCGGAAGCTCATGTGATTATGGACGCGCAAAAATTGCGCGGAATTCGTAAATTCGGGATAAAATCCTATATAAACCTGCTTATCCCTCTTATGTTAGATGCAATGCAGAAAGCCCAAATTTCCTCGGTTGCTATGGATTCCAGGGCGTTTGGCGTTTATAAAACGATAACATGGCTGGAGAAGCCGAAGATGAAAGCGAGGGATTTTTTCTTTATTTTATACAGTATTATTTTCTTTGCTGTTATAATCTTTATTGATTTGGGGATAATCAAATAATGTCCGTAATAAAGCTGGAAAATGTCAGTTTTTTGTACTCGCATGCCTATAAACACGCGCTTAAGGGGATAAATTTATCCGTTTCGCAGGGTGAATTTCTGGCTGTAATGGGAGAAAACGGGGCTGGAAAAACCACGTTTTGCAGGCTTCTTAACGGTATTATTCCCCACATTTCAGGCGGATATTTATCGGGGAAAGTTGAGGTTGACGGTATCGATACAAAAAATTTGTCTGTTCCGCAGTTGGCTGTTAAAGTGGGAATGACGTTAGACGACCCCGACGCCCAGCTTTTTACATCGTCGGTTAGACAGGAAGCCGCTTTTGGGCTGCAGAATATTCTCCTGCCGCCGGAAGAAATGGAAACAAGGATTAAACAAGCCTTGGAAGCCGTGGGTCTTACGGGATTTGAGGACAGGGAGCCTGCAACCCTCTCCGGCGGCGAAAAACAGCGTCTTGCTATTGCCGCCGTTTTAGCCATGAAAGGAAAGATACTGGTTCTTGACGACCCCCTTTGCCGCCTTGACCCGCAGGGCGCGCGGGAAGTAATGTCGGTTTTAAGCGAATTGCGTAAAAATGAAAATATAACGGTAATTATGACAATGCACGACAGCGCAAAAGCGGCTGAATTCGCGGATAGGGTTTGTATTTTAAGAAACGGAAAAATTGCCGAGGTTGATACCGCAAAAAATATTTTTTCCAATATCGATTTATTAAGAGAAAATGGTATACAGCCCATTACCGATAATTTTACGGATTTTATTCCGCAAAAAGAAAATTACGATAATCCCGTGATAAATATAAAGGATGTTTCATATTTATATTCAAGCGGGGCGGGGATAAAAAATATAAATTTGGAAATAGCAAATAACGATTTTATCGCCATAACAGGAAATAACGGCTGCGGAAAGACGACGCTTCTTAAATGTATTACGGGTCTTTTGCGTCCGTGCGAAGGGGATATTTTTATTTGCGGGAAAAATACAAAAAAATTATCCGTTAGTGATATTTCCAAAGAGGCGGGTTTTGTTATGCAAAACCCCAACACCCAGATTTTTACCGATTCTGTTTACAAAGAAGTGTCTTTCGCGCTTAAAAATATGCGTCTTTCAAAAACAGAAATAAAACAAAAAACGGAATCAGCTCTTAAAACCGTGGGTCTTAACGACGCGGACGCTTTTCCGTTGGCGTTGAAAAGACCCGATATAACAAAGACATTAATCGCATGCGTTATAGCAATGGGCTGTAAAATAATTATTTTTGACGAAGTTGACGCCGGAAATGATTATACGGGCAGTTTAAGAATTATGGATATAGCCAGGGATCTTCATTCAAGGGGCTTTACAATAATTTTTGTTACCCATAATATGTTTTTAGCGGGCGAATACGCGCACAGATTGATAAAAATGGAAAATAACAGGATTGTATTTGATGGAAAACGGAAAGATTAACAAAAGCAAGCTTATATCAGTTCACCCCGCCGTTATAAGCGTTTGGGCTGCCGTTATCGCGCTTGGGCATTTATTGCCTACTTTTCCAATCTGGGGAACGGGCGGTACATTTTCATTGTCTACTGTTCTTTATCCGCTCTCAGGAATATTTTTCGGCCCGTTAGGCGGCGCTCTTTGTTCCGCCGCGGGCGGTTTTATCGGTTCATTAATCGCTCCTCTTACGGCGTGGATGGGGCTTGGCACTTTTATCGTAGGAACAACTACCGCGTTTACCGCAGGGTGCGCCGCATGGGGAAAATGGCCTCCTGTCGCCGTTAATTCAACCGGAAATATTATCATCAACGGCGGAATTATCGTTTATCTTGCCGGAACGGGTCTTTGGTTTACGCAGGAAATAGGCAGAAGCATTATCCGTTATCCGATAATTTTTTACGGGCTTGGTTTTGCTGTTATGATAGCGGCGATTATTTTCGCGCGGCGAATGTTTGAAAGCAAAAACAAATGGATAAAATTTCCCGCTATCTGGCTATGCGCGTTTAGCGGACTCATAGGCGGAGCCACGGTAGGAAATTTTTTCTCTCTTGTTTTATACAAACAGCCAAAAGAAGTTTGGACATTGCTTATGGTAACCGCTCCCATTGAACGGGCTGTTTTTGCGTCTATTGCGATGCTTGTAGGAGCGCCGCTTTTTTCAGGTTTGAATAAACTCGGCATATTTACGGGACCGCAGAGTGAAACCTATGAAGATTGATTGTCATGTTCATGTAACGCCGCCTGACATTATCGCGGACTGGGAAAAATACGCAAAAAAAGAACCGTACTTTTCGTTGATTTCGCACAGTAAAGTAAATAAATTCGCAACGGCGGAAGATGTTGTTTCTATGCTGGAGAAAGACGGTTTTGATAAAGCCGTAATTTTCGGTTTTGGTTTTAACGACATCGGTTTATGCCGTTATATGAACGATTATGTAACGGAAAAAATAAAACAGTTTCCCGAAAAACTTATAGGTTTTGCCGTTGTTCCGCCCGGCGGCGTAAAACACGCCAAAGAGACGGCAAAAGAGATAGAACGCTGTTTTAACAACGGGTTTAAAGGAGTAGGAGAACTTTTTCCAGAAGGGCAGAGCTTTGATCTTATTAATGAAAAGGCTACTTCCGGTTTAACAGGCGCGTGTAAAGAGCTTGGAATGCCGTTACTGCTTCACGCGAATGAAACCGTCGGTCATTATTATCCGGGAAAAACAAGTATACAAATGCAAGACCTGGAAAAATTTATACTGAATAACCCCGATTTAAAAATAATTCTTGCCCATTGGGGCGGCGGAATATTCGTCTATGAGACAATGAAGGAAATTAAAGCAAGTTTTCGCAATGTGTATTATGACATCGCCGTAACCCCGTATCTTTTTGACGAGCGAATCTACCGCGCGGCTAAGGCGTTGGGTTTATGCGAAAAAATTATCTTTGGCAGCGATTTCCCGCTTTTGCCGCCATCACGTTACATAAAAGGATTGGAAAACAGCGGACTTTCCGAAGACGATAAAAATTTGATACTTGGGATAAATGCGCAAACGCTGCTGGGAATTATGTAGTCAAATTATAATTAAAGGTATATAATTACATTTATGACAAATAAAAAGCTAATCCCTGTACTTGCGCTTATCCTCTTGTTAAATATTTTGCGTCCGTTTAACGCGCAATGCGATATTTTTGAGTATAAACACATAAAGGGCGCGCGCTACAGGATACTTTCCGTTGTGGACGAAGCGGTTTTTTTAAACGGCGTTTTAAACCATCGAGCCGAAATACTTAATCGTATTGCTGTGGAAGTTACCGATGTAAAAGACGGCAAGGGACTGCACAAGGCGGTTTTTCAAACGTCGGAGCGGATTGTTTATGATTCCGCAACTCAGACGCAGACAGGCTCGGGATTTTTCTGGTCAAGAGAGTACGAGTCTGTTTTTGAGCGGGATAAACTCGGCTACCTTACGATAGACCCAAAATACTATATGCCTGTTGTGCGTAACGTGCCTGTTTTCCCCGACAAAGATATAAAAGTTTTGGAAACATGGAGAGCGGAAGGCTATGAGATACACGACTTTAGGGACGCGTTTGGGATAGAGGAACCGTACCGCATACCGTTTACCGCAAATTATGTTTATGTAGGTCAGCGTGAATGGAAGGGGAAAAGTTATCCCGCTTTTTCCGTAAGTTACAAAATAGCTTCAAGACCTCAAGCGGCGCGGGGGCGTATTTATCCCGTGCGTATAATGGGCGATTTTGATCAAATAGTTTATTGGAGTCATCCGCTTGGACAGGCAATCGCATACGAGGAAAGTTTCCGCCTTACTTTTGAAATGTCAGATAAAAGAAAAATAGAGTTTCGCGGAACAGCGCAGGCGGAATTTATCGAGTCTGAAACAATGAACAAAGAGAAATTTGCGGCGGAGATTGAAAAAGAAATAGATCGTCTTAAAATACCCGACGTTGTCGTCAATGTTGTAGACGATGGTATTTCATTGACAATGGAGAATATTCAATTTTACGCCGATTCTAACAAGATACTTCCCGGAGAATTGGAAAAACTTGAAAGAATAGCGGCTATTATAAAAAATTATCCTAACAGGGATATTGTAATAAACGGACATACGGCTCAAGGGAGAGGAACAAGAGACGAGCATATTAAGCTTTCACAGGAAAGGGCGAAAGCGGTGGCGGATTATTTCCTTTCCAATAAAGTCCGTACGGCGGATCGCATGGTGATTCGCGGATACGGCGCGGATAAGCCGATTGCGGATAACAAAACCGAAGAAGGAATGCGAAAGAACAGAAGGGTAGAGATTACCATTCTGGAAAATTAAAATGACAAGAGACAGCCTTTTAAGGTTAAATCACGCCATGGACAGGTTTATCCCTGTCATTACTCCCTTGTCCGTGGCGCTTGGTTTGCTTTTCCCCGATTTTTTTCTGCCCCTGCGTCCCTATGTGATACTTTTGTTCAGTATCATGACATTTTCAGGCGCGTTAAAACTTACCGCCGTTGAATTAGGCTCCGCCGTAAAAAGTCCCGCTCCTATTTTGCTTTTCTTTTTTTCAACCCATATATTAATGCCGTTAGCCGCTCTTTTTTTATCATCGCAATTTGTTAGAGATACGGATGTAATCGCCGGTTTTGTTCTTCTTTTTGCCGGTCCTACGGCGGTTTCCGGTTTTATATGGTCGGCAATTTATAAAGGCGACAAGGCATTGGGGCTTTCTTTGATTCTGCTTGATACTTTGCTTGCCCCGCTTGTCGTTCCGGGAACGCTTTCTATTCTTATGGGAACAAAAGTCGCAATGGATATGAGCGGAATAGCGGTCTCTTTAATTTTTATGGTTGTAGTTCCCACAATAATCGGCGTAGCGTTAAATGAAACCAGTAAGGGAGCGATACCCCAAAAGATTTGTCCTGCGGTAGACCCATTCGCGAAATTCTGCCTAATGCTTGTTATTGCGGCTAACTCCGCGGCAATAGCGCATATTTTAAAATTTAACGATCCGCTCCTTTGGAAAACCGGCGTTCTTTGTTTGTTTCTAACAGCTTCAAGTTTTCTGCTTGCCAGACTTAACGGCGTTGCCGCGAAATGCGGTAACGAAAAAACCGCCGCCTTGGTTATCGCCGGCGGATTACGCAATAACAGCGCGGTTATGACAATCGCTGTAACATTTTTGCCCGAGGCGGCGGTTTTGCCTACATTGATGAGTATTATCTTACAGCAATCAATAGCCGCGATAATGGGAAAATTGATTATTCGCCGCTGAAAGTATAGCGCAGAGCGGATTCATCAAGAATAAAAACAACTTTACCCTGTGAAAGCAATCTGCGGTTTTCTTCCGATGAGATAATCAACTGAGCGTCGCTTTTTTCGATTATAAGATCAGTGGGTTTTATTCCAAAAACGCCTTGCGCAAAAATGCGTAAGGGTCTGTCGCCTGCAACTTTTTGCAATTCATCGGAAAGACCCGACGGGTTTTTCTGAAAAATATTTTGCGCCGCGGAATACCGTACCATTGTGCCTTCAAATTGAGGTTCCAGCATATTGCGATCATAAATAAGATTCATTTCGCTGTCCCAAACTTTCGGGAACAGGCACGGAACGGGCATGGCGGCGCTGTTCATTCCATGTACGGGAAGCTGATCCAAGGCGATAATGATTATCCCCGTGTACCGAGCCGTGGAAATAGGGATTAATGTTTTTAAAACGGGAGAGGCTCTTTTATGGTTTAAAAGCGCCGCGCTTATATTTGAAATCGGTATTATTACTGACGTGGTAATATTTTTCATATCGGGGGAGAGAGCGGGCGACGATGTGTTTGCCCTGCGGGAGATTGTCTCGATCTGTTCAAGGTTTAGTTCTCCTGAGTTTACAAGGTCTTCGATTGTAGCGGAAGAATCTACCTGCAGTCCCAAAAGGCACGGCTCTATAAGGCGTAAATAATTTGAACTTAAAAGGGCTTCCCCCTGTGTTCTGCCTGCGGGAAGTTTTAATCCCGCCTGAGCCAAATTAAGGGAAACTGCCGCGTTAATCCGCAATGTGTCCCATTCTACCGAGCCGGAAATCCCCGCTTTTCCCTGTCCAAAGACACCCATAACGGAGAAGAAAACTAAGGTTAAAATTATCAATTTTTTCATAGTAATTACTCTAATATTATCGGCACTCTAATCGTTCTTCCTTCATGCAGAATATCGGTTAATTTCAGCCCGTTTGCCTCCGCCAAAACCTTGGGTTCTACCCCGTATTTCCTGCCTAAAGACCAAAAAGTTTCGCCTTTTTGCACAATATGGGTATCCGTGAAGTTGGACGGAGCGGTTACCTGCCTTGGCGGCGTATTTTGCGGTACGGGTGAGGGCGCTGGCGCATTGCCGAATGCGGGGATGATAATCGTTTCCCCTATTTTTAAATATCTGCCGGAAAGACCGGGATTGTGCTGTTCAATTACATTTACGGCTATCCCGTAACTCCTTGACATCGACCATAATGTGTCGCCGGTTTTAACCACATGGTAATGGTAGCGGATCAATTTTAAATCGTCGCTTTCAACGGCGTTTGAAATTTTTTCAAGATGCTCCGTGGGGATTTTTAACCGATAATTTGCGTCCGCCGGACTTATCCCGTGAAGCAATTCCGCGTTAAGACGGCGTAAGAGTTCTTTGGAAACGCCTGTCTCCTCGGCAAGAATATCGATGGAAACCTGTCGTTTCAGCGGGATTGCCGTCCAATCAATTTTTTCGTGCCAGATATTAATTCCGTATTTTCGCGGCTGTGAAATAATATAGTTTGCGGCGATTAATTTGGGTACAAAATGCTGGGTTTCCTGCCTTAAATCGCCCCTTTTTACAAGTTCCCAGTAATCATGCCTGCCCGTTTTTTTTACGGTTTTGCTGACCGCTCCAAGTCCGCTGTTGTATGCCGCAAGCGCAAGTTCCCAACTGCCCAGCGTTCTGTAATTTTCTTCCAGTTTTAACAGGGCGGCTTTTGTCGATTTTTCAAAATCACGGCGCTCGTCAATAAGGTCTGTAACCCTTATGTTGTAGGGGGCAATGCTGTTAAGCATAAATTGCCAAAGACCCACAGCGCCCGATTTACTCCTTGCCGTTATCACAAAACCCGATTCAATAACGGGAAGGTAAGCCAGTTCGGGCGGCATATTTAGGCGGGCGGCTTCTTCCTTGATAAACGGCAGATAAAGACTCCCCCTCTCTAAAACGGCGTTGAGAGTGGCAATTCCATGAGGACTTGAAAACTGTTTAATGTAACGCTGAGTTAAGGGTTGTTCAAGAGCCGTTTCCGTTACCAGAGAATTTTCCGCCGGCGTAAAAACCTGCATGGAACGGTTGGAAGGGAGCGGAAGCGAAGGATCGGGCTGTTTACTGCGTAAAGGACGGCTTTCTTCCGTCTGCGCCCATGTTAAATTTATAACGCAGAACAAAAAAAAGATAAAAATAAGCCCGCGTTTGCCCCTTCCTGCCGTTTTAAACGAGGTTATGTTCAAAATTTCTCCCCGTAGTAAATCCCCGCCCATTCCCATCTTCCGTGAATTTCAGGGTCTTGCGGGAAATAAATCTTTCTAAAGTACAAATACCAGGTATTAAGCGATAACGACCAGCCGTTTGTTTTTAAGAACGCTTCGTTTGAATTTGAGGAATCATCGAGCGTCGGGGAATATTTGATGCGGTTTCCGTACATAAATTGGGCAAGATTAAACTTGTTCATACCTATATCATCGGTTTCCACCTGTTCCCATGAGCGGGCAAAAAAGTTTACTTTTGTCTGGTATCTGCTAAGCGCGCTTGCGTTGCCGGCGTCCAAGGCGGCTTCTATGGCGCTTCTTAACGCCGGCAGGCTTTCAAAAGTCCAGTCTTTTTGAGACCGGCTAAAGTCAACCTGATGTTTTGCGTGCTGGTCGGCGTAGGGAAACCCCGGGATTACAGTCCCCGAATACGGCAGATAATTTGTATATGCCGCAACAGCGCCGTTCCAGTCTCCCGCTTGTTCGCAAGCCTGACCCAGCATAAAATAACTGGTTCCTAAATCGATTTTATCCGCAAATCTGGAGATAAGCTCGTTGTAATACCAAACCTTGCGGTCTACCTTGACGTTTTCGTTGATAAGGTTGCGCAGGCAGACAAGGTGGATTGACTCGTCGTTTATTATGAAATCGGGGTAATTTTTAATGATTAAATCGAAGTAAAGTGTGGCGATAGGCCTTGATTCCAGCTGAACATAGGCATAGGCAATCATCAGAAAATAGTAGCCGTTATAAGGATCCGCGGGGTTATTTATCGTTTTTGCGCTTAAAAACTGTATAAGCCTTTCATAATCGTTTAAACGCGCAAAACTGGTGGCAATTTCCCTTGTAACGGCAAATTCGCCGTCGCTTCCCGCGGCTTCGTTTTTAAGCAGGTTAAAAAGCTCAACAAGGTTTTTCCTTTCTTCACTTGAGCCTGTAATGTAATAAGGGTCTATGCCGGAAGAATGTATATTGCATGATATTACCAGAAAAACCGATAATATTAATGTGAAATACGGTAAAAAGTTGAGTTTTTTCTTAATATCCATTGTTAATCATAGTATCATTATGTTAGTATTTTGTATATGTGATCTGTATCATTTCTCCTGTAAATTTTTTATTTTTGGATAACAAATAGTGGTTTTAAAAAAGTGGAATCGCATTTTTATATTATTTTTCTTCGCATTAATCCTGATTTCTTGCAAATCAGGACCGGACTCCTCGCAGTCTGATCCTGCCGAAAAAAAAGGAAAAAACGAAAAAAAAGCAAAACAACAATCAGGCGCTACAGGCAGTCTTGCGGAGGAAATACGAGGTTTGACAGAAACGGGAATTTTGTCATCTATGCTTCAGGCTGTGGAATTAATCCGAAACAAGGATTTAAGCGGTTCAGAATTCGGCCGTACAATGTCGGGAATTAACATAACATTGATAAGGCTGATTTACCCCGATTCGCCTGCAAAACTTCCCGCCGTCGATCTTCCGCAAACGTCAAATTATACCAAGATAATCAGGGAAGCCGAAAAGGGCGTTTATGTTCCGCCCGCCTCAAACTCAACCGATTTTTTCGAGCATATTTTGCCGTTTCTGGCGATAAATGATCAAACCGAATCCGCCGTTGTTGCGAATATTTTAAGTAATGTCGAAAAAGCGCAGACGCTTAAGCCCCGTTCCGTTTTGCCGCCTTTGTTTCAGGGACTGATACATCAACGAGAGGGCAGGAACAGTCAGGCGGAAAGAGCTTTTAAACAGGCTTACGATATTTCCGATGAATGTTATCCCGCAAGGATAGGCTTTGCGAGAGCGAGAAGGAACGCCGGAAATCCGCAGGAAGCGATAAATATTTTATCCGATTTAATTATCCGTTACCCCGACAGTACGCAAATAAAAAAAGAACGAGCCCTTTGTTATTATGAAAGCCATGATTTATCACGGGCGTTATCCTCTATAGATGAGATTCTGCAGGCGGATCCAAGAGAAGGGGAAATTATTTTACTTAAAGCCGCTATTTTGCTGGAACAGGGGCAATTTTCACAATCAAACGCTTCGCTTGATAGTTATGCGTCGATAAATGCAAATAACAGAAATTATCTTTTTTTACGCGCCAGAGTGCAAGCCGAAGGAAACCGAAACCGTGATTCGGCGCTGAACTATCTTCGCTCAATTTTGCGCATTAATCCCGACGATGCGGAAGCTCTTGTTTATGCCGCCGGATTACTCATGGAGTCGCAGCGCGCGGAGGATCAAACCGAGGGCAGGGAAATGCTGGATCGTCTTAAACAGAAAAGCAGTTCTTCCGTAGAAGTGTTAAGTTTGAGCGTAAAGGACGCAATTCAGAGGGAAAAATGGCAGGAAGCGCAGGGGTATTTGAATCGTATACTCGCCGTCCGCCGCACAGCCCAGGATTTAACGGACGCATACACTGTTGAGCGAGGACTTGGAAACAACGCAAGGGCGCTAACCTTTGCCCGTGAATTATACGACCGTGATAATTCCAACCACGATTATGCGGCGGTGTATATTTCCGCTCTGATTAATTCCGGCAGAAAAGACGAAGCTTCCCGTATTTTGGAAAGCCGTATTATTTCCGCAGCAAGCGGTCAGATAAAAAGCAAATACTATTATCTGCGAAGCCGTTTACAGACAAATCAGGAAGACATTCTCGCCAACTTGCGCTCCAGTCTTTTTGAAGACCCAAGAAACCTTGACGCCCTAATAGCCACATTTGAAATCTACCACAACCGCCGAGAAGAACGCCGCGCGGTCTACTATCTTAAACAGGCGCTTGCCATCGCTCCCGATCACCCCGCTTTGAAGCGTTATGAGAAAGAATACGCATCGCTGTTAAGCAGGAATTAGTATTTGATCGTCCCCATGAATGTCCTGCTCGGAAAATAACCTCGCTGCATAATACTCGAGCCTTACTTTTTCGCTTTTGCCGGGATTAAGCGACATCTCAACATTCACAAGCTCGCCTTTTTCCGTTCTGCAGGCTACGTCGAAGCGCAGATACCTCTGCCGCAGATCGTCAACGGGCGGTTCGTTGGCGATAATTGTCTCCACTTTGACAGTACGGGCGCTTTGGTGCCAGGCACCCAAATTCCGTAGTGTCGTCAAAAAATCGGCGACACTACCTATAGCGTGATTTTTATAAAGAGTGGTTAAAGATGTAATTAATGAATAGGGAAAGTTAAAATGTCGGAACAAAATCTTTAGGCATACATCTTGCCTTCACCTAGAAAACTCGGCGTAGTGTGGGGGTTGCGTATTTTGGAGTTATGCCCAAACGGGAAAAGGTTGCTTTTGCCCCTTCGTGGTAATATGCGATTTCTTCTTCCGTCGTCATGCCTGCCGTATCGTCCTGGACTTTGAAACGCATGGCATGGGTTATCCGTAATCCCATAGGTTCATTTTTAATCCGGGGATCATTCATGTAATCGTCAAATGTTTTCATAATTGTCTATAACCTCCGCAGGGGAATAAATCCCTATTCTTTTATAACCTTCTCTGAAATTTATCAATTCTGTTTCTTCAATAGTTTTCCGTTTTACGATGTGCCGAAAATTCAAACGGACTATAAAGTCCAAACCATTGACCGTAGCCGCCGCAATGTGAAAGCCGTCAGTACTATAGGCTTGTGGGATAATGCCTGCTTCGATGTATGCCACTGCAAGCCTTTTCGTTTCATCGCTGACCAGTATTACTTCTATGTCATATTCCTTGATGAGCCGTAACCGATCTTCACGCCGAGAATCAGTAGCGGACTCCAATTCACGGGTAACATATTCAGACGTGAAAGGCTTAAATTTCCCGGCTTTTATCTCCGCAAACAATCGTAATGTATCGGCTCGGTATTGAGGAGCGTCATCGGCAAAGGGAAAGTTAAAAATCGTAGTTTCAAGATAAATTGTCGGAACTCTCATAGTTACAGTATACCAATAAGATAAAAATAAGCAAGTTAGTGGTAAAAACCTTCCCTACAATCCCCACCCAATAAACTCATCGCTTTCAGTTAAGTCATCCAAGTTATAAGGCGTTTCCTGATAAACAAAATTCAGCCAGTTATTAAAAAATAAATTCGCGTGCGCGCGCCAGCGGACAACGGGTCTTTTTGAGGGATCATTATCGGGATAATAATTTATGGGCACTTCAATCGGCAAGCCTTTGGCAACATCGCGTTTGTATTCTTTATCCAGCGTTAGCGGATCATATTCCATGTGGCCTGTAACATAAATTTCCCTGCCTCCCCGAGCGGCGGCGATAAAAACTCCCGCTTGCGGAGTCTCGGATAAAATTGTCAGCCTCTTTTCAGCCGCTATTTTGTCTCTGTCGCTTGCGGTGTGCCGCGACTGCGGAGCCAGAAATTCGTCATCGAATCCGCGGAATAGTAAATGATTTTGTTCTTTTACGGTATGAGGAAAAACCCCGAATAATTTTTTATCCAATTTATACTTTGGAATACCGTATCTGTAATAAAGCCCCGCTTGCGCTCCCCAGCAAATGTGCATATTGGAAAAAACGTTTTTTTGCGAATAATCCATTATTTTTGCAAGCTCGTCCCAATAGTCAACTTCCTCAAAAGGCAGGGTTTCAACGGGTGCGCCCGTGATTATCAATCCGTCAAAACGCACTTTTCTTTCGATAATTTCCTCGGCGCTTATGTAGAACTTTTCCAAGTGCCCGGGCGGGGCGTTTTTTGACGTATGACTGCCCATATTCAGGAAAGTAATATCAACCTGCAGCGGACTATTACCCAACAGCCTTAAAAGCTGGATTTCCGTGTCTATTGTGGTGGGCATTAAATTGCATATTCCTACCCTTAAAGAGCGGATATCCTGGGATTCGGCTCGGTCTTCCGTCATGGCGAAAATATACTCGTTGCATAGGGTGTCGTATGCCGGTAATTCCCTTGGTATTTTTATGGGCATGACTAATTTCTAGCATATTTCTTGTTTAATTGCCATTATTTTCATTCGTATAACGGGCAAAAATGGCATTTTTTAAGCTTTTTATTGCAGAATTTACATAATTTAACTATTCTTGTTGCAGGTTTTGCGGAAATAGTTTAAATTTATAGTAGAGTATTTTTATCAAAAAATAAAAAAAGTTATGATAAGGAGAACCGAAACAAAGGGGTTTCGGATATCTACATGAAGACAATATTTGTTGTTGACGACAGTGATACAAATTTATCTATGGCGGAAGCGGTGCTGGAAGAGCAGTACCGTGTAATGACTATGCCGTCAGCGTCAAAAATGTTTAACCTTTTGGGTAAAATTATACCGGATTTAATCCTTCTTGATATAGAAATGCCCGAAATGGACGGGTTTGAAGCGTTAAAAAAGCTAAAATCCGAAACCGCATGGATGGAAATCCCCGTTATTTTCCTTACAGGACGCAACAATGCGGAAGTGGAAGCGCACGGTTTTGAGCTTGGAGCCGTGGATTTTATCACAAAACCGTTTTCCGCCCCCGTACTGCTTAACCGCCTAAAAACCCATCTTGGAATCGATGAAATTATCCATGAACGCACGGAAAAACTGCATGCGCTTCAAAACAGTATTGTAGCGGTTTTGGCGGACATGGTTGAAACCCGAGATAAGGGAACAGGCGGTCATATTGAACGCACGTCCATGTATATCGATATATTGATTAAAGAAATGAAAGAAAAAGGAGTTTATGCCGAGGAAATCAGCGGCTGGGATCTTGAAAAAATCGTTTCATCGGCGCGTATGCACGATCTTGGAAAAATTTCAATTACCGATACTATCGTAAACAAGCCGGGCAAACTTACTGACGATGAATATGAAGCGATGAAAGGCCACGCCAAAGAAGGCGAGCGTATCATAGACGAAATTATTTCACGCACGGGCGAAGGCGACTTCCTTCTTAACGCAAAATTGTTCGCGGGAACCCATCATGAAAGGTGGGACGGTAAAGGTTATCCGCGCGGACTGAAAGGAACGGATATCCCCCTGCAAGGGCGGATAATGGCGATTGTAGACGTTTATGACGCGCTTGTTTCCGAGCGCCCGTATAAAAGAGCGTTTTCGGACGATGAAGCGATCAATATTATTATGCAGAATTCAGGAACTCATTTCGATCCCAAAATAGCTAATCTATTTTATGAAGTAAGGGATCATATAAAAGCGGTAAAGGCGGCCACCTAATATGGGGTTGTGGCTGAAAAGAATTATTAAAATTGTAACACATGCGCAGTTCCTTGTTGTTGTAGCGGCGTTTGCCCTTATGGTCTTCTTCAGCTACTTCTTTATGAGCGATATTGAACGCAAGCATTTAATAAGAGACACCGACTATGTATTTGATAACGTACAGCTTTTTATAGACGACAGAATAGGTAAAGATAATAATCCGTCAAGCATGACAAAAGAAATATTTGATTATGTTGTAGGCGCTAAAGTTACAGATAACAGTTATGGAATTCTTTTAGACGGCGATTTTAATGTGCTTGTCCACCCTCACCCCGCTTATATAGGCAAGAATATAAATCAAATGAACGACGGACCAGCCATAAAAAAAGAATTGGAAGAAGGTAAAACGGTTTCAGAAAGAAAGGCGACCGATTATAACGGAGGCAGTTCAATCCTCTTTGCCAGACGTTTGCATAACGGCTGGTACATGGCGATAATAGCGTATTCGGAAAATTATTATAAAAGCGTAAACAGGATCAGCAGGATATTAATTACGTTAGGCGTTATTTTTGCGGGTATTTTAAGCGCAATTTTATTAGGCATGCTTCACGCAAAGAGAATAGCGGAAGAACGCATAAAAATAATGCTGGACGCTACGCCTCTTTGTTCTAACTTTTGGAATAACAAGCTTGAAAACATAGATTGTAATAACGAGGCTTTTAAATTATTCGGATTATCCAGCAAAAGAGAATATCTTGATAATTTTTATAGATTGTCTCCTGAATATCAGCCGGACGGAAAATTATCAAAAGATAAAGCGCTGGAGTTTGTAAAAAAAGCTTTTGAAGAAGGTTATCAGCGTTTTGAATGGATGCACCGCACTCTAAAGGGCGAATTGGTTCCGTGCGACGTTACGCTTGTCAGGGTACAGCAAAAAAAAGAAACAATGGTTTGCGGTTATACGCGCGACTTACGTGAAATTAAAGCGATGATGTCTAAAATGCGGGAAGCGGACGAATGTACGCAGGTTTTGTTTGACGCTACGCCGCTTAGCAGTTTTATGGTTGATAAAAATTTAAGTATAATCGAATGTAATCAGGAAATTGTCAGATTATTCGGTTTGCGTGAAAAACAGGAATTTATCGAGAGAATGTACGAATTTTCTCCCGAATATCAGCCTTCGGGAGAGGATTCAAAAGAACAGCTTAATAAATTTTTTGATTCCGCGTTTGACGACGGTTATTGCCGCTTTGAGTGGATGCATCAAAAACTTGACGGAGAGCAGATACCTACGGAAGTTTCATTGGTTCGAGTTAAATTCCGCGGCGAGTACGCTGTCGCCGGTTTTATCAGGGACTTAAGAGAATTAAAAACAATGATAGCCGAAATGCAAAAGGCGAAAATTGCGGAAGAAAGCAGTAAGGCGAAGAGCGAATTCCTTGCGAAGATGAGCCATGAAATCCGCACGCCCATGAACGCTATCTTAGGCATTACGGAAATTCAATTGCAGGATAAGGCGCTTCCGATTACGACAAAAGAAGCGCTGGAAAGAATTTACAATTCAGGCGATTTATTGCTGGGCATAATAAACGACATACTTGATCTTTCCAAAATAGAAGCGGGAAAACTTGAATTGCACATAACGCAATACGATATTGCCAGCCTTATTCACGATACCGTAAAACTTAATGTTTTGCGCTACGAAAACAAACCGATAGAATTTAAATTGATAATAAAAGAAAACATACCGTTAACTTTGGAAGGCGACGAGATTAGAATAAAACAAATTTTAAATAACGTTCTTTCTAACGCGTTTAAATACACGCATGAAGGGCAGATAGAATTTGAGCTGTCAGCGGAGAAACAGGAAAACAGTTCTACAAGCATAATAGTATTCCGCGTTAGCGATACAGGACAGGGAATGACAGCCGAGCAGGTAAGCAAACTTGGAGATAAATTCAACCGCTTTAACATGGAAGCCAACCGTAAAACGGAAGGTACGGGGCTTGGCATGAATATCACAATGAATTTAATCCAAATGATGAAGGGAAGCATAAACATAGACAGCACTCCCGGTTTGGGTTCTACATTTATTGTGCGTCTGCCGCAAGAACGTATAAATGACGACCTTATCAGCAAAGAGATATCCGAGAATCTGATGAACATGAATTTAAAAAATACGACAAAAATAAGGAACGCTCAAATAACGCAGGAATTTATGCCTTACGGACGCGTTCTTGTCGTAGACGATGTGGAAACAAACCTTTATGTTTCGCGCGGTCTTATGGCTCCTTACGGAATATCGGTAGATACGGCGATAAGCGGGTTTGAGGCGATAGAAAAAATAAGAAACGGCTCATCGTACGACATTATTTTTATGGATCACATGATGCCGAAGATGGACGGTATAGAAGCGGCGAAAATTATCCGCGATTTTGGTTATACAAGACCGATAGTCGCTTTAACAGCTAACGCGCTTGCGGGGCAGGCGGAAATGTTTTTAAAGAACGGTTTTGACGATTATATTTCAAAACCGATAGATATACGTCAGTTAAACAGCGTGCTTAACAAATTAATACGCGACAAACAGACGGAAGACGTGTTAAAAGAAGCGCGCAAACAAAAGACACATCTGTATGCCGCCGGCAAACATAACATTGCCGTTGAACCGCAGTTAGCCGAATATTTTAAACGGGACGCGAAAAAAGCCATAAGAATTTTAACCATGATTTGCGAAAATAAATGCCGCAGGGAAGCCGATGTTTCGGCGTACATAATCAACGTTCATTCCATGAAAAGCGCCTTGGCGAACGTGGGAGAAAACGAGCTTTCCGACGAAGCGGCGCAGTTGGAGCAGATCGGCAGGGACAATAATACCGCTCTTATTTTATCTTCTATGCCCGCTTTCCTGGAAAAATTGAATAAAGTTGTTGAAAAATTTGATACCGCCGAAGAAGATACCGCCGAAGAAACAATAGATTTGGCTGTTTTTAAGGAAAAATTGGACGCGATTCAGACGGCATGCGCCTCTTACGATAAAAAAGCCGCAAAAACGGCGTTATCGGAACTAAAACAAATGAACTATCGGGCGGTAAAAGAACAGCTTAGCTTGATAGACGAACACCTTTTACACAGTGATTTTGACGAAGCCGCAAATGTTGCCAAGCAAATACAATTTCCCTGATTTTCTATTGACATTTCCCTTAAAAAAAGCTAGTTTTATATCAGTTTAGTTTTTCATTTAAAAAAGGGCTCAAAGTAACCCCAGGTTACAGAGACCTTTTTTTTATGGTTCGGCTCCAAGGGTGGGATATGCAGTATATCGGCAAAGAAATCCCTGAAATTTCAGCTGTGCGGCAGCCGCTGGAGGCTGTTCTTAAAGGGTTGGGTTTTAATCTTGTCGAATTTGTCGTTTCTCGGCATAAGGGAAGCGTTCAGATTAGGGCGGTGATTTACAACGGTAAGAGCATCGGCACGGACGACTGCACAAAGGCGCACCGCGCCGTAATGCCGCGGCTGGAACTTGAGTTTGAAGGACAGGATATCTACCTGGAAGTGTCATCTCCGGGAGTGGACAGACTGATCAAAAACGGAGCCGAATTTGCCAATTATATTGGCAAGGGTGTGCGGTGTTACCGCACCGACATTTCCGATTGGACGGCGGGAATTTTGGAATCCGCCGACGAAAAGGGAATTATTGTAAAGACAAAAGAAGGAAGCGTTAAGATGGAATTTGATATAATTGCCAAAGCCAAACTTGACGCTTCGCAGGAGGTATAAATTGGGAACAGATATGTCGCAGGCAATTCGTCAGATAAATCAGGATCGCGGTATCCCGGAAGATCTGATACTGCGGACTATAGAAGATACTCTGATTGCCGCATATAAACATCGTTTTGGCAATGCGGACAACGCAGTTGTACAATTTGACGAAGAAAACTTAGAAGTCTCTATTTTCGCAAAGAAAAAAGTAGTGGAACAGGACGGCGTTTATGATCCTGTAACCGAAATTGATCTGCTTGAAGCAAAAGAATTAAACCCGGACGCCGAAGCCGGAGATGAAATACTGGTGGAAATCGATCCAAAACAATTTGATCGCATAACGGTTCAAAGCGCGAAGCAGAAAGCCCACCAGACAATAAGGGATATTCAAAAGGACAGTCTTTATTCCGAATTCAAGGATAAAGAAGGTGAAATAATAATCGGTTATTACCAGCGGGAACGCAACGGCACTATTTATGTTGACATCGGTAAAATAGAAGGTATCCTTCCAAAGAAATACCAGTCCCCCAGGGAAATATACCATGTAAATGACAGAATAAAATCGCTTATTGCGGAAGTAAAAAAAGATTCATCGGGTCTTCAAATTGTGCTTTCAAGAACGCATACGGAATTTGTGCGCGCGATTTTCGAGCTTGAAGTTCCCGAAATCTACGACAAGACAGTGGAAATACACAAAATTGTCCGAGAGCCTGGCTTCCGCACAAAACTTGCCGTGTACTCAAACCGCGAAGACGTTGATCCTGTAGGCGCTTGCGTCGGTCTTAAGGGTGTTCGCATTCAGGCGGTAATAAAAGAATTGGAAGGGGAAAAAATCGATATTCTTAAATACGATCCCGACCCAAGACGATTCATTAAAAACGCCTTATCGCCGGCGGAAGTGCGTGACGTGATAATTTTAGACGAAGGCAAACATCAGGCGCTTGCGGTAGTAAGCGATTCAATGCTGTCGCTCGCTATCGGCAAACAGGGGCTTAATGTGCGTCTTGCGAACAGGCTTGTAGACTGGAATATCGACGTAAAAACCGAATCGCAATTCGCGGAAATGGATATTGCCGCCGAATCGCGCCGCGCAGTTTCCGAATTGTTCGGCGACACCGAGTCTTACGAAGATGAAATTTCAAGAATCAGCGAACTTCCCAATGTTGACGCCCGTGTTGCGCAAATCCTGCTTGATAACGGCATCGACTTAATCGAAGATTTCCTCGGCATTGCTCAGGAAGAATTGGAAGCAAAGGGACTTGTTGCAGCGGAACTTGAAGGACTGCGTAAACTTATAGAAGAACACGTTGAAATTGTCGAAGAAGAAGAATCCGGTTACGAAGAAGAGGAAGAAAAACCGGAAGAAGAGACAGCCGAAGAGAGCAGCGAAGCCGAAGAATACGAATGTCCCGAATGCGGAGCGAAGATAACCGTAGAAATGACAACCTGTCCAAGCTGCGGCATCGGACTTAGTTTTGAATACGAAGAGGAGGAGTGAGATAGGATTTATGGCTGAAGAAACTGACAAAAATAAAAAACCAAAAGCGCAGTTAATTAAACGTTCACAAAACGAAGAGAGCGCGGCTGAGAAGAAATCGGAGCAGGCTGAACATCGCAAGGTAAAGGTTGTGATGAAAAAACCAACCGCCGCTCCGAAAAAAGCTTCTCCTAAAGTCGTTGTCAGTGCGCCTTCAGGAAAATCCGCTCAATCCAAAAAAACAGAAGACAAAGAAAAAAAATCAACTCACGAGTCCGCCGAAAAAAGCGGTTCTTTTCAAATACCGCAGCGTCCCGCCGCTGCCGCCGGCAGAGTAGGCGGTAAATTAGTCGGCGGTAAAACATCTTCCCAGCATACAGGACGGCAGGGACCGCCGCGCGGAAATAAAAATGAGTCAGGCGCATCAGGCGGTAGAGGCGGTTTTGGACAGCGTCAAAGCGGCGCGGGACAACCGCAAAGAGCCGGCGGCTTTCAGCCTAGACAAGGCGGCGCGGGCGGAAATAAATTCGGCGGAGGCGGAGGCTTTAACCGAGGCGGGCAAGGCGGTAATCGCGGCGGCGGCTTCGGCGGAGTAGCTCCCACAGGACCGATACCGGAAGGGAAGGGACCGGCAAAGCGCAAATTTATTACAAAAAAAACCAGTTATAACCGCAAAGAAAAAGAACTAGAGATGGAGGAGAAACTTCTCCAGACAAAGAAAAAAATAACGCATGTAGCGAATCCTGTGCCGAAGTCAATCGATATTATGGAAGTAATTTCGGTATCAGAGTTGGCGCGCAAAATGAATTTAAAAGCGTCGGACTTAATCACAAAACTTATGAGTATGGGGCAGATGGTTACAATAAACCAGCAAATTGACGCGGATACCGCCACTATTTTAGCGGCGGAGTTCGGGGCTGACGTAAAAATAGTCAGTCTCTACGATGAGACGGTAATTGAAACAACTTCCGATGATGACGCCGCGCTTCTTCCTCGCCCTCCTGTTGTTACCGTTATGGGACATGTCGATCACGGAAAAACAAAATTGCTGGACGCTATCCGTAAATCTGACGTAGTGTCGGGCGAATTCGGCGGCATTACTCAGCATATCGGCGCATATATGGTTGAAACTCCGCACGGCGCTCTTACATTCCTTGACACTCCCGGCCACGAAGCGTTTACACGCATGAGAGCCAGAGGCGCGCAAATAACGGACATTGTAGTCCTTGTTGTCGCCGCCGACGACGGCGTTATGCCGCAAACAATCGAAGCTATCAATCACGCAAAAGACGCAAAAGTGCCTATCATTGTCGCCGTAAATAAAATTGACAAACCCGAAGCAAACCCCGACAGAGTAAAAAGCCAGCTTTCAGAACTTGGGCTTATGCCGGAAGATTGGGGAGGACAGACAATATTTGTAGAACTTTCCGCTCTGCAAAAAACAGGTATAGATAAATTAATCGAATCTATTTTATTGGAATCGGAGCTTTTGGATTTAAGAGCCAATTTCCAGTGCAGCGCGGAAGGTAAGGTTCTTGAATCGAAAGTAGATCACGGAAGAGGTATTGTAGCCACAGTAATGATCGAAAGAGGAACTCTCGCAATCGGAGACGCGTATGTCGCGGGTATTTGGTCGGGCAAAGTGCGCGCTATTTTTAACGACAAGGGAGAAAAAATAAACAAGGCGACTCCTTCCATGCCGGTTGAAGTTCTTGGTTTTGACGGCATTCCCAACGCCGGAGACCCGTTCCAGGTGGTCGATGACGATAAAGTCGCCCGAGAATTTTCGTCCAAGCGTCATGAACTGCGCCGTTTTGAAGACGCAAAGATACTCAAAAAAGTTACAATGGACAATTTGCATGACATGATAAGCGACGGAACGATTCAGGAATTAAAAGTAATTATAAAAGCGGACGTTCAAGGTTCCGCGGAAGCGTTAAAATCAAGTTTGGAAAAATTAAGCACCAAAGAAATACGCCTGCATGTAATTCAGGCGCTTCCCGGTCCCGTAAACGAAGGCGACGTAGACCTTGCCATAGCGTCAAAAGCGATAATCATCAGCTTTAACGTGCGCCCTCTGCCCAAGGCGAAGATTCTTGCGGATCAGGAAAAAGTAGACATCAGAAAATACAATATCATTTACAGAGCGGTAGACGAAATAAGACTTGCAATGGAAGGAATGTTAAAACCGGACACAAAGGAAGAAGTAATTGGAACAGTAGAAGTCCGAGACACCTTCAAAGTGCCCAAAATCGGCACTATCGCCGGTTGTTATGTGCAAACGGGAGTTGTCAAGCGAAGCTGTACAATTAATGTTATTAGGGATCAGGTTGTTATTCATAACGGAAAAATAGCTTCATTAAAACGATTTAAAGACGACGCGCGTGAAGTTGCGGCGGGTTATGAATGCGGTATCGGGTTGGAAGGTTTTGACGATATTCACGTTGGCGATATGTTTGAAGCTATCGAAACTATAGAAATCGCCAGAAAATTGAGCTCTTAAATGCCGGCTTTCAGAACGGAGCGTCTAGGTCAGACGATACAGGAAAAAATAGGCTCGCTGATTCTTGAAGGCAAAATAAAAGATTCCCGCGTTAACACATTTCTTTCCATAACCAAAGTAAACGTATCAAAAGATTTGTCCTTTGCCGACGTGTATGTTTCCGACATTCGCGGCAAAATAAACGAAAAAGAAGTGGAAGGATTGCAAAGCGCGGCGGGATTTATTCAGTCCCAGCTTGGAGCGACGATGCATATAAGAAAAATCCCCCGCCTTCGTTTCCACGCCGATAAAAGCATAGGCGAAAGTTTTGATATAATAAAGAAAATAGAGGAACTGGTTGAACCGGAAAACAAAAACGCAAGCGATGCAATCGCAACAGTCAGGGCTGATACTGCTGAATAAAAACTCAGGTGTCACTTCTTTTGAAGCGTTAGGTGAAGTAAAACGCGCCCTTGGAACGGGCAAAGTAGGGCATACCGGAACTTTGGATAAATTCGCGCAAGGACTTTTACTGGTTCTTACAGGCAGGGCGCTGCGGCTCACACCTTGGTTTTCTCACTGCGACAAAAAGTACAAGGGACGTATCCTCTTCGGCGCGGAGACCGATACCCTCGACCCTGAGGGCAATGTAATCGCGGAAGAACAGCCGCCTTCGCGCGAAAGAGTAGAGCAGGCTATTAAAATGTTTTCAGGCGAAATAATGCAAAAGCCTCCTGTTTTTTCCGCTATTCACATAAACGGACAGCGCGCCTCCAAACTTGCCAGAAGCGGCGAACTCCCCGAGATGAAAGAAAGGTCCGTAACCATTTACAAACTTGAACTGGTAGAATGGCAGCCGCCCTTTGCCGATATTTTTGTTCACTGTTCAAGCGGCACTTACATACGCTCTCTCGCAAGGGACATCGCCATGGCGGCAGGAAGCAGGGCGCACCTATCTTCGCTGTTACGGACACAAGTCGCCGCCTTTTCCCTAGACATGGCGGATAACTCAATTCTCTCTGTGCGCCCCATAGACAAGTCCGTAATCGCCGCGCTTGGTCTGCCGCGGTACGAAGTAACCCCCGCGGAAGCCGAAAATATTTCCCACGGCAAACCGCTTGCCCCTATTCTTGAAGAGAAAGAAATTTTTTCACAGAATACGCTTTCAACACACAGCGCGGCGGATTTTTCCGCGGCTGTGTTTAGCGGAGAAAGTCTTATCGCTGTTGTAGAAAAAACAGGCGGTGTGTGGAAGTACAGTTGTGTGCTATGAAGAAAATGAATTAATTTAAACGTTGCATATACAACACTTATATATGGCGCGAAGTATGCGTTTTGCTTGACTGAATTAAAAAATATTTTTACTTTTTTTGACAATTATCTTGAATTTCCATAGATTGCTACATTATGCTTCAACTATGGAAGTTATCTATATCTTTTATGAATCTAAACAAATAAGAGTTCCATTTTCAGGCTATGATAGCCGCCTATATCGATTTTTTATCGCTCGCGGCGGAAAATGGGATAACACGCAAAACGAGTTCATTTTAGACGGAAAAACAAACGCCGAACGGTTGTACGCAGATTCTCTCGGCGTACCGTTAGTGTTAATAAAAGCCCAATCCTCTGTTATCAAAGTATTCGGCTTTTTAAACCGCTCATGGGAACAGCCCGACATTAATACCGATAAAGAGGAAATTTATTACACTTGCAACGAAAATCCCCCGCTTTTCAATCAACAAAAAGCAACTCGCCCCGCAGTTGTCCGCCCAATCTTGCCTGACAAATTTCCCAAGCACTGGGAAATAAAACTTGAGAACGAACTTCGCTCAAGAAAATACAGCCGAACCACTATCAATTCATATATTTACTATAACCGTCTCTTGTGCAACACTCTTCAAAAAGACCCTAATGAAATTCAAACGGACGACATTAAAAATTTTCTAGCCGACATTGAAAAAGACAGAAATTATTCCGCCGCGTCAATGAATCTTGCTATCAGTTCAATGAAGTTTTTTTACAAAGAAGTTATACAAAGAGATATTTTAAGAGAACAGCGCCGCCCTCGCCAAGATAAACGCTTACCTGTCGTTCTGTCAAAGTATGAGATTAAAAAAATAATCACATGCGAAAGAAACTTAAAACACAGATTATTATTGATGATGGTATACGCATCGGGCTTGCGAGTAGGCGAAGTGGTGCGTCTTAAACGCCAAGACATAGATATCCGCAGAAAATTAATCAATATAAGATCAGCCAAAGGACGCAAAGATCGATATACTCTTATTTCGGACATGGTTATCAGCGCTCTGAAAGATTATTATTCCAAGTACGAAATAACCGACTGGCTTTTCACCGGCGCAGACCCGGAAAAACATTTGGTTATACGTTCCGTACAGCAAGTTTTTAAGCAAGCGATAAAAAAAGCCAAAATAGAAAAACCCGCCTCAATCCACAGCCTGCGCCATTCTTTCGCCACCCACCTGCTAGAAAGCGGAACCGATCTCCGCTACATTCAAGAACTTTTAGGGCACTCATCCGTCCGCACCACCGAACGCTACGCCCACGTCGCCAAACGAAGAACCCTTGCAATCACCAGTCCGCTTGACACTATTGATAGGGAGGAGTAGGATAATAGAGGAGTAATCAGGAAACTTTGTTTCCTGTTCGATTTAATTGTGCGGTAGTCACCGCACTATAAAGAGGTTATCAGTATGGGACATGTAAATACTCAAATCACCTTAAAAAACTTTAGGGATGTGTTCGATGCTAAAAAAGGTAATCTGCCTAAAGATAAAATTCGTCAAGCGACAATTGACGTTATGGTGGATACTGGTGCTACCACGTTGGTCATCAATGAACAGCTTTTCCGGCAACTAGGACTTGACGTTATCGGGGAACGGGAAATAAGTCTTGCAAACGACGCAACGGAAACATGCAAACTGACCGAAGCGTTGGAAATTAACTGGGAAAATCGTTCTGTTGTAATGTCAGCAGTGGTAATAGAAGACGCACCGGAATTTTTGCTTGGCGTTCTTCCTCTTGAAGGCATGGATTTAATAGTGGATACGGTAAACCAAAGATTAATCGGAGCGCACGGAGATCATACTGTATATCGAGCAAAATAAGCAATCGTAAAAATACTTTCCCGAAACGGAGGCAGAATTATGATGTGGTTAGACACGAAAGAAGAAGTAGACTTTGACTGGTTTATGGAAGTCTTGGACAACGATGAACTGCAGGTTGTCAGCAGGAAATTGACAGAAGAAGATAAAAAAGAACTGTCAAAGCAAATCGCCGAATGTAGAGCAATGCGTAAAAAAGCCCCTGCCACCGAAGCGGTTTTAGCGTAAACGAATAACGATACAAGAAAAACAGAAGATTGGTTTATGTTTACAATGCAGTAAACTTGACACTATAGATAAAAAGGAGTAGAGTTCGTATATCATACAAATTTGCGATGTATGCGAACAAAATGTTCATATATAAGTAGTTAAGTGCCATGCCCAAGATAGATATGCGAGGTAACATATCTTATATATATGAATAATGGGAATTAAGGTTATGCGCCTTCGGCGCGGTAAAAAATGTATTACACCGCCTTACGGCGGAATAAATA
>Ga0268262_10000520_pt1 | contig 50745 bp, 45 predicted proteins | sample TergutNc150P3_FD_190354 | JGI IMG/M metagenome (GOLD analysis project Ga0268262, IMG submission 190354) | Nasutitermes corniger P3 segment gut microbial community from laboratory colony in Florida, USA - Nc150 P3 (SPAdes) (version 2) | ecosystem: Host-associated > Arthropoda: Insects >... | reverse complement strand
TCCGCTAGCAGTGTGAAAAAAAGAGTAAAACAGATGGCATGGTCTGATGAGTATTTGGAACACCTGCTGTTCCATTCTTCCTTTGCTTCACAAACTGTTCCTTCATAATTTATATGCGCTGGCCCTGCCAGGGCATAAAGAAAAAGCCCGAACATCAGGTTTATAAAACGAAAAACGAATTGTTTCATTGCTCTTGATTTAACCATAAATTAACATATAATATAACTAGATCATGCCGATAGAAGCCGAGAAAAGCCCCTTTTACGCACAGGGGCTTCGTTTTTCATGTACAAGGTGTTCCGCCTGCTGCCGTTTTGAGAGCGGATTTGTCTTTCTTTCCGAAAAAGACGCGTCACTGCTTGGCGTCGCTTTAAATATGGAATATAGCAAGTTTACGGAAGCCTATTGCCGCTGGATTCTCGCTGAAAACGGGAATCTTCAGTTATCGCTAAAAGAAAAATCCAATTACGACTGTATTTTCTGGGCAAAGGAACCGGTTGAAGGCTGCATGGTTTACGATAAAAGGCCTCTACAGTGCCGTTCTTTCCCTTTCTGGCCTTCAATACTTAATAACAAAAAAAATTGGGAAATATCAGCCCGAAGCTGTCCGGGCATGGGCAATGGAAAACTCCACTCCTGGGATGCGATAAGTGAATGGCTGACTGCCAGAGAAAAGGAACCGATAATTTCCAGAAACAATATTTCAAGGGAAGTACAGGGAGCATATTGATGCAAATTCGGTTTTGGGGGGTGCGCGGTTCTTTGCCTTCACCTCAGTTGCCTTCCCAAATTAGAAGCAAAATTTCGGCTGTTTTGGAAAGGCTTACCCCCACAGACATTGAGAGCCCGGAAAGCCGCGAGCGTTTCCTTGCTGGCCTTCCTCCATGGCTTTTTGGGTCGGTGGGGGGCAATTCTCCCTGCGTGTCGGTACAGCTCGATAATACGGACGAGATAATAATTTTTGACGCGGGGTCGGGAATCAGGGAGCTTGGATCGGCCATTTCAAAAGAAAAAATAAAGCCTTCACAATACCATATTTTCTTTTCCCATTTCCATTGGGATCATATTATGGGAATACCTTTTTTTAATCCGGCATACGATTCGTCGGCAAGGATAAATTTCTATTCGCCGTTTGCTTCCCTGGAAACAGCCCTCAACGGCCAAATGAACGCTCCGTATTTCCCCGTACACATGGAATCCATGTCTTCCAAAAAATTTTATTGCACCATGTCCGCTCCGGTTGCCATTTCCGGCGCCACTGTTTCTTACCACAAACTGAACCACCCCGGAGATTCGTATTCATTTAAGGTTGACGACGGAAAGAATAAATTTATTTATGCTTCCGATACCGAGCTTTCCGCCAATGATTTTATAAAAAATGAAGAAAATTCTTCTTATTTTTCCGAGGCCGACGTAATCGTCATTGACGCCCAGTATACATTGGGGGAAGCCATTGAAAAATATAACTGGGGACACAGCGCTTTTAGCCTGGCGGTAGACTTCGCGGCCAACTGGAATATCAAACACGTGGTCTTTTTTCACCATGACCCGACATACGACGATCATAAGCTTTTCACCATTCTGCAGTCCGCAAAGTGGTATACTGAAAGGTTGAATATAAGCGGGATAAAGTTAAGCCTTGCTATGGAAGGCATGGAAATTTGTCTTTAATTTTTATTTTTTAAGCGGAGATGATTATGTGCAAGACGGAGCCTTTATATGGTTAAGGCGATCCGTATGTTTTTTAAATTCCTCAGCGTCACAATTGCCCTGGCGGTGGCTGTATTGTCTGTAGTTATAGGTCTGGCCGTTTATTTCAACTCTCCCCCGAAAAACAAGCCTTTTCCCATAGAAGAGAGCATGCGCCTTGAAAAGGACGGGGATCTGTTTATCGAAATCCGGGACGGAGAATCCGCTTTATCAGTTGGCAGGCGGCTTGAAACGGCGGGGGTTATACGAAACCAGTACTTTTGGTATCTTCTGTTTCGCCTGGACGACGAGCAAATAAAGACGGGAGCCTACAAATTTGAACTTCCCGCAAGCCAGTTAAAAATTCGCTCAATATTGATCGGCGGGGAGCAAATCCTCGTAAAGGTAACAATTCCGGAAGGGGTTACCCTTAAGAAAACAGCCTCGATTCTTGAAGAAGCAGACATTTGCCCGGCGGATAAATTTCTTGCCGCTTCTTCTTCAAAGGAAATCCTGGACGCGTATCATGTGCCCAGCCCGACAATGGAGGGCTACCTTTTCCCGGACACCTACCTTTTCCCGCTTGGCTATCCGGCCTCCAAAGTGGTTGAGGCAATGGCGGACAATTTTTTCTCGCACCTTGAGAGCATTTACCCCGAAGCCGCTTCAATAAACCCTTCGGAACTGAACACCAGCGTTGTCGTAGCTTCCATTGTGGAAAGGGAGTACCGCGTTCCGGAAGAAGCGGCCCTTATGGCAGGGGTGTTTTTTAATCGGCTAAAAATCGGCATGGCCCTGCAATCGTGCGCTACAGTTGTTTACGTCATAACCGAGATCCAGGGCAAGCCGCATCCCGAGCAATTGTTCAACAGGGACCTGGAAATACGGGATCCCTACAATACCTATTTGAGACCGGGGCTTCCTCCCGGGCCTATTTCAGCCCCGGGCGAGATTGCCCTGAAAGCGGCTTTTTATCCAAGCCCGTCAGACTACCTGTATTTCAGATTGACAGATTTAAGCACAGGGCGGCATTATTTTTCGCGTACCCTGGATGACCATATCCGGGCGGGAAATCTTTACGTAAAGGGAAGGTAGCGGTGCCTTATATCTCAAAGTCTTCTATCCAAGAAGTATCGGATCGCCTGGATGCCAACGCCGTTGTCTCTGATTACCTTCACCTGGAAAAGCGCGGAGGCCGCCTATGGGCCTGCTGTCCCTTCCATAATGAGAAAACCGCCTCATTTACGGTGAACCCCGACCTGAAAACCTATTATTGTTTTGGCTGCCATAAGGGCGGAACGATGATCAACTTCATAATGGAGATGGATAAGCTCAGTTTCCCCGAGGCGGTTGAACTTCTGGCAAAGAAAGCCGGGGTTGAACTGGTTTATGAAAACTCTGCCAGCGGAGACTTTTCCGCCGAGGAAGAGGAAAAAAAGAAGAAAAAAGAAGAGCTTTTTGAGCTTTACCGCCGTATTTCCGGCACTTTTCATTTTTTTTTGCTTAAAAACTTTGAAGCGCGCCCCGCATGGGATTATATTATATCTAGGGGCATAAATAGCGAAATGATAGAACGTTTCGGTCTGGGCTATTCTCCGTCCGACCGGTACTGGCTTGGTACGTTTCTTTCCGAGAAAGGGTATTCAAAAGAGTTTCTTGCCGCATCGGGGCTTTTTTCGTCAAAGAACTTTAGTTCTTCGAACGCAGGTTCTTCCATTTTTTCAGGAAGGATTATATTCCCAATAAAGGACCAGCAGGGGAGAAATGTCGCCTTTGGGGGGCGGTTTTTGCCGGGGCAGGTTTCCGAAAGGGAGGGCTGGGAACCTCCCAAGTACATAAATTCCCCGGAATCTGTAATCTACAAAAAAGGCGAGACCCTTTACGCTTTGGACGCAGCCATGCCTGAAATTCGCAGGACAAAAACCGCGTATATCGCGGAGGGATACCTGGATGTCATAGCCCTGCATCAGGCCGGCATAACGAACGCCCTGGCTCCCCTGGGGACGGCGTTTACAGACGCACAGGTTAAGCTGCTCCAGCGCTGGGTGGAAAAGGTAATCTTCTTTTTTGATTCCGATTCGGCGGGCAGGGCGGCGGCCAATAAAGGAATTTACACGTGCCGGAGAAACGGCCTTTCATGCGCCGTTGTGTCGCCGGAAGCGGCAATCGCACGGGAAAAATCTTTTCCCAAGGACCCTGCCGACATATTAAAAGATTTTGGAAGCGAAGCACTGCAGAAGGCCGCTAAATCCGTTATCAGCGACCTGGATTTTTTACTGGCCAGGGCGAAGGAACTTTGCGGCAGCTCAGGTTCGGAAGGAAAAGCAAAAGGCGTTGCATCCATCTTTCCCTATATTGCGCTTTTGGATTCGGAAGTAGCCAGAACGGCCTGCATTGAGGCGGCAGCCGATGCCTTCGGATTGCTCCCCGCCGTAATAGCCGGTGATTTCAGCCGCTTTGCCTCCGGCCAAAAAACGGCGACAGGCGCAAAAGAGGTATCCAATTTCGCTAAAATGGAAAAGTCCGATTTGCCAATCCGAATGAACGATGAAATTTTGCTTTTAATTGTCGTTGCTTTGGATTATGTTTCTTTTGTTAATAAAAATGAAAACAAAAAAGAAAGGCTCTTTTCCCGTTTTCGTTTTTCCCTGGAAATAAACGATTTTGAGGACCCAAACGCAAAGGAAATTTACGTTGCTTTGGAAGAATGTTTCAGGTACGGAGAAGACAGTATGGATGAATTGCTTGCGCGCATTTCTTCGCCTCAACTGAAAAAAATTCTTTTGGAACGCAGCGTTTCAGGAGAATTTTCAATCAATGCCGAACAATTTGTAAATGACGGCATAAAGAAAATCAAAAGAAAAGACCTGGAACACAGACAGGAAGAAATAATTATAAAGCTTCGCTCGCTTAAGAAAAATGCCGCCGGTGAAGGCAACAGTAAAGAAGCGCTTGCGCTTCAAGCGACGGACGATGGCCGCGAACTTGAGGCGACAGACGAAGTCGCGGATGAAATCCGTGAACTGCTTGCCGAAAAGATGCAGGTTGACGATGAGTTAAACCAAATGAAGCAAGGAAGATTACCATGCCTGAATTGAAACGAAAAATAAAAAAGGCCGCGGATCTGCCCGCTGCAAGCGCGGCTGTCGGGAATGAGACGGCGCAAAACGAGGCTCTCGATCCCGCGGTGGTAAAGCTTATTGATTACGCAAAAGAAAAGAAGGAAATATTTTTTGAAGAACTTGCGGATTACCTCCCGGAGCACATAGCCAATACCGACAAGATTGAACAGGTGCTTGCCCTTCTGGCTGCAAACAACATTCAGGTAATTGAAGAAGATATTTCCGAGGAAGAAGAAACGGAAACGGAAAGCAGGAAAGTTGATTCTGAAAAGAAGCGCCTGGTTTACAACGAAAAAGAAACATCCGTGGATGATCCTATCCGGCTTTATCTAAGGGAAATCGGCAGGGAAAACCTGCTTACAGCCGAACAGGAAGTACACCTTTCCAAACAAATGGAAGACGGCGAAAATATCATCAAAAGGGTGTTAAAAAAATCCGGAATGATAATTCCAGAATTTTTTCACATTGCCCAGAAGGCTTTTTCAAAGAGAGACCTCCGCGAATTAAATCTTTCCAAAAAAGAGATAACCGAACACATGACGGAGCGTCGCAGGCTGAATCAATTCTATAAGGAAACTTTAAGGCTTGCCCTTCCTGACCTCAAAAGCTACATAGAAGTCAAACGCAGGCTAATTGGCCGCGGAATGAATATTTTTGAGGATCAGGAATTGAATGAGATTAGAGGCCGATTGATGAAGGTAATCGGGGCCGCCGAGATTCATCCCGAAGAAATCACTGGGTTTTCGGAAAAGTTTATCCAGGCTTCAAAACGGATAAAGCGTTATAAAAAGGATCAGGAGCGAATCGAAAAACATCTCCATGTTAACTCTCTGAAAGAACTTCGGGCACTGGGCAGGGGGCTTACAGTCAAGGAAGAGCGGGAAAAGCTTGAAGAGGCTTTAGGTTTAACTTCCGATGAAATAAAGGACAAGATCAGGCAGATTCAGGTAACCGAGAAAAAGCTCAGGCAGATGGAAGCGGAATTTGAGGAATCCATTGAACGCATAAACCTTATGGCGAAGGAAATTAACCGCGGCAGGGTAATGATGAAAAGCGCCAAGGACAGGCTAATCAAGGCAAATTTGCGGCTTGTGGTTTCAATTGCCAAAAAGTACACAAACAGGGGGCTTCATTTCTTCGACCTTGTCCAGGAGGGAAACATCGGCCTGATTAAGGCGGTTGAAAAATTCGAATACAAAAAGGGATTTAAGTTTTCAACATACGCTACCTGGTGGATACGGCAGGCTATTACCAGGTCAATTTCGGATCAGGCCAGAACCATCCGCGTTCCCGTGCACATGATCGAACAGATCAACAAGGTAGTAAGGGAATCGCGGCAGCTTATGCAGGTTCTGGGCAGGGAGCCCTCAGACGAGGAAATCGCCGAGCGGCTTGGTTGGACAGCCCAGCGCGTAAAGTCGGTCAAAAACGTCGCAAGGGAACCCATAAGCCTGGAAACCCCAATCGGGGAAGAAGACGATTCCCTTCTGGGGGACTTTATAGAGGACAAGGACGTGGAAAATCCGTCCAACCAGACTCAATTCAAGATGCTTCAGGAGGAGATAATCACCATACTCAAGACCCTGCCCGTGAGGGAACAGGATGTGCTTAAAATGCGTTTTGGCCTTGACGACGGCTACTCCCTGACTCTTGAAGAAGTGGGGCTTTACTTTAACGTTACTCGTGAAAGAATCAGGCAAATTGAGGCAAAGGCCCTACGTCGCCTGAGGCACCCCAAACGCAGCCGCCGTTTGAAGGATTATCTGGATCACTAGAATATCATCACGCAGAGGCGCAGAGGACGCAGGGGTCTGATTTATTCTTTTCTTTTCTCCGCGCCTCCGCGAGCTCTGCGTGAGAATTTTTTGAGAATATGCGAGGCTTTGGTTTGCTTGCCAATTTCTCGTTTTTTTTGTAGAATCTGTTAGGTTAGGTTATCGAAATTCAGCTCTTGAGGGGAAGTCATGGAAAAGGTGTTGGAAACACTAAAAACGCTGCAGGATATACTGTCTGAAAAAATCAGCCTGGAACAAAAGATCCAGGAAATTCCGAAATTGCTTGTCAAGCAGGAAGAGCTTCTTACAAGGATGAAAAAGACCTTTGTAGAAAAAAACCTGGAATACCAGAAGGCAAAAACCGCGGAATCTGAATACCGCAATTCCCTTTTAGATGCCGAATCCAAACGGGAAAAAGCCGAAAAAAATATGGAATCAATAAGTACCCAGCGGGAGTATGAGGCTCTGGACAAGGAAATTAAAGACGCGGCGGGATTGGAACAGGAATTCCGCAATAAGCTTCAACGTGAAGTCCGGAATGTCTCCGAGCTTGATGAAGAAATAAAGCAGAGCCAGGCTCTTATTGACCAACAAGAGGCGGAACTTGAGGAAAGACGAAGGGATATTGAAAAAGAGGTTGCCTTAAAAGAGTCCCAGCTAAAGGAACTCTCGCAAAAGGAAAACGATCTTGCTTCGGATCTTAACGACCCGGATGTGCTTTTCAAGTTTGAGAGAATAATCAGGAATAAAATGGGCAAGGGCATTGTCGCTATAAAGGGCGGCGTCTGCATGGGCTGTCACATGATCCTTCCCGCCCAATTTGCCAATACTGTCCGCCAGGGCGAAGAGATTGTCTTCTGTCCGTATTGTTCCAGGATTCTCTATTATGAAGAATCGGAACAGAGCGAAGAAGATCTGTTTAACGATGAAGATTCCGGCAGTCTTTCGGATCTGGACGATATGGAAGACGAAGATTACGATGAAGACGAGGAAGAGGACGAAAAAGTAAGCGCCGATTACGATGACTAATTTGGCGATGAACCAGGCTGCCGCTTTGGGTTATCATATGATGAACCCAGGGAGGAAAGTCCGGGCTCCGCAGGGCATGATGCCGGGTAACACCCGGGCCTGGCCGCTAAACCGGTCAGGACAGAAAGTGCAACAGAAAGCATACAGCCTGACCAAATGATTATGCGGTCAGGTAAAGGTGAAATGGCGGGGTAAGAGCCCACCGCGGTACTGGCAACAGTGCCGGAGCTACTTTTCATCGAAAGATGAAAAGTAGCCGGCAAACCTCATCAGGAGCAAAGTCAAGCAGCAGCAGGGCGGCCCGTCCAATGCTGCGGGTAGGCTGCAAGGAGGGCGGTCGCAAGGCCGTTCCAAGACAGATGGCAGTCAGGCAGAGGGCCTCTGGCTCTTTGTCACTGAACCCGGCTTATGGTTCATCGCTTTTTTTTGCATACATTTCTGAAAAAGCTATGGTTTTGAAAGGATGATACCGTACGGCAATTTAACGAGATGTGCTTCCCTATTTAGACTTTATTTCGTTTATTTACCGCAATGGCTTTTTCGCAGTAGTCTGTTTTATTCTCGAACGGTGGAATAACAAAAGAGAATAGTGTTTTGTCATCTCCGTTAGATATTGAGAAATCGCCAAGAAGAATAATGTCCATTCCTATCAGTAGATCAATGTCTCATGGCTGATTTCATAGCCCCAGTATCCCATAACGCTGTAGCCTTGAATCCGCTTTTGCCAACATCAGATGATGTTTTAAAAATAAATGCTTCATTAGTAAGTCGAGAAGAAAGATAGGGATACTCGTTTTTGAAAGAAAAATGATGTTGTTTAGGCATCTGCAAAAGGAGAAAGCTGAATAACCTCTTCCTCCTCTGCTATTTGGTGAATCATAAAAGAACCGAGCGGTATTGTTTTTATAGTTTCGCGATAGGCAACTTTTTCATCATCATAAACCGAGACTACCTTGTTCATGATATTACGACAAATTTTCATTGATCTTGAATTACAAAAATCCATCGAACAGAAACTTGGCGACTTCGCGCCTTGGCGAGAAAAAATTTGGGGTTAATGTGTTCCTTGCCGTTATCCTTGCACCAGATCTCTGTGGAATTGAGGCATGACATCTTTTCGATAACATTTTTCATGAGGCAATGCGTTGCCTTGACAAAATCAAAGGAATAATAAATATTGCAATATCAGAGGTAGATATGAATGTGTTTGTTATGATGCCCTTTAGTAATGGATTTGACGATGTCCATGAAGCAATAAAATCATCTTTTGAAAATATAGGAAAAGAAATAGCACAGGAAATTAATTGTATTAGGCTGGATGATATAAAAGGGCCTGGTAGGATTACGGATGACTTAATAGAAGAAATATTTAATAGCAATATATGTGTTGCAGATATTACAGGAAGTAATCCAAATGTTTTATGGGAAGTTGGTTATGCTATGGCTTTTAAAAAACCATTAATTTTACTTTCCCAAGATGCTCCTAATAACATTCCCTTTGATTTACGAGCTTTCAGGACTATATTTTATGAACAAGGAAAAGTCTTTTCTAAGCTAAAGGATGAATTAGGGCAATCCTTCCATGAGATACAGAAGAAATATAAAACTGAAAATGATGATCATTTACCTCCATTATTATCAAAATGTCTTAAAATAGGTATTTTGGATATAGAGAATCACGGGAAGTGTTCAGATTTAAAAATGATAGATATGATTAGAAATGCAAGGAGCATTGATCTTTTCTTTTATACAGGTGATGGCTTTTTTAGAGTATTTCAAAATCACATTGTGGAAGCATTGAAAAATAACAATGCGGAAATACGCATTATCATTGGTACTGAAAATTCCTTGTTCTTGGATGACCTTAATAAAATAGAAGTCAACAATAAAATTAGATATGAAAAGAGAAATATAAATGATGAAGTAGGACCAATAATAAATTTTTATAATGAGTTTAGAACTACCAGAGCACCAGGGTGTGGCTCCATTGAATTAAGACATTTTCGTACAGAACTCAGGATGAGTTTAGTATTAATAAAACTAAATTCCAATTATGAATGGGGTTGGGTTACATTATCAATGCCTCCTATAAAGGCTATTGATACCATATCATTTGAAATTGAAAATAATTCAGAAAATATAAATTTGTACAAACAATGTAAAAATCATTTTGAAAGTGTTTGGGAAAAAATAGGTAAAATGAATTAATTCACACTAGAAAGGACTGTAACTGCTCCTCGCCCACTGTTTGGGCTATTCAGGTTCTGATGGAGCATCGGCCACATTTGCCTTGTTGGTAAATCTAAGTTAACCACTTTCCCTGTTCAATTTTTCGAAATGGGCCGGCAAAGGACTATAGAACCGAAGGTAGGGCAGCGGGGCGCAAAAAATTTCTGGAATTCTCTATCGTTATAGACCATGGGAAGAAACAAAAACCTGATATGATGGCATGAGAAACATGATGATGGTGCTGGTTTAAGAAGCTATGAAATGTCTGGTTGTAGAAAAAGGCCGGACGGGCTGTAGCGGCGGGTTCCTCTGGTTTTTTTACCGACACGCAGCCCTTCCTTTAGCAGGATTTTGAAAGGCTATGGACCATGTTTAGCCTTTAAGGCGGGATTGTCGTTTAATGATGCCTTCCCCCTCGATTGACTTTTTATCGAAAAAACTATATACAAAACTATGCTTTCCAGGCGTTCTTCCTCTTATGGAACCAAGTTTAAAAGAAAAAGGATATTGAAGAACGTCTTTTTTGGGGTATTGATCCTTGCTTTTCTCTCGCTTTTGCCGGTTTTTTTTCTGAAAATAAGGGGCGCAAGCCGCAACGAAAGCAGAGAGTTAAGGGAATCTTTTGAATCCGGAGCGTTCGAAGCCGCCTATGAGCAGAGTAACCAGATGCTGAAGAAAAAGCCCCTGGATTTTTTTCTGTTGACGGTCCACGGATTTTCGGCCTATCAGCTTGCAATCGCCCAGACAAACACTTTCGACACTCTTTCCTTTGTGGATGATTGCATCTGGTCGCTTAGAAAGGCTTTGCTGTCCAAAGATAACGACGGAAGGGTATTCTATGTCCTGGGAAAAGCATACTATTACAAAGGAGCGGGGTACTCGGATTTGGCGGTCAATTACCTTGAAAAAGCCAGGGTGGCCTTGTATAGAGCCGCCGACATTCCCGAATACCTGGGTCTGGCCTATGCCGCAATGCGGGATTTTCGCAGCAGCGTGGAGGCGTTTTCGCTGGCCCTGACCGGCGACGCTTCCCCCTCAGATATTTTGCTGCTTGCCATCGCAAGGTCTTACCTTGACCTTGATGAAGCCGAGCAGGCAAAAGCGTATTTGATCCGCTGTCTGGAAATAACAAGAGATTCCAAAACCACAGCCGCGGCTCGGCTGGTTTTGGGCAATACGCTGGCAAAAAGCGGAGATATTCAGGGGGCGGAAAAAGAGTATTTAAAAGTTATAGAGGAAAACGACGATAGCGCGGAAGCCCATTATCAACTTGGGGAACTGTATGCTTTGGGAGGGGATGTAACCAGAGCAAGGGCTGAATGGCGCAGGGCAATCAGAATTGATCCCGCCCACGGACCGGCGCGCAGCCGGTTGAATTAATAGCGTATAGGCCCCGGAGGGAATATGTTTGGACAGAATACAGCCATTGGAATTGATTTGGGAACTTGCAATACCCTAATCTATATAACCGGAAAAGGGATACTGATTAATGAACCTTCTGTAGTTGCGGTTGAAAAGGGAACCAACAAGGTAATGGCTGTCGGGGCCGACGCAAAAAGGATGCTTTTTAAGACCCCGGGATCCATCCATGCCATCAGGCCAATGCGGGGCGGGGTTATCGCCGATCTGGAATCAACGGAAAAAATGATCCGCTATTTCATTTCGAAAGCTTTACCGCGCTACCGGGTTTTTAAACCACGAATGGTTATAGGAATTCCTTCCAGCATTACAGAAGTAGAGCGCAGGGCGGTTGAAGAATGCGCTTACAAGGCAGGGGCCAGGGAAGTGGTTATTATCCCCGAAAGCCTTGCCGCCGCCATAGGCGCGGAAATTCCCATCCACGAGCCCGCAGGGCACATGATCATTGACATCGGTGGCGGCACTTCGGAAATTTCCGTAATCAGCCTTGGGGACATGGTGGTAACAAACGCCATACGCACAGCTGGGGATGATTTTGACGAAGCCATTATTAAGTACGTCAGAAGCGAGCTCAACCTGATTATCGGGGGTGGCGGCGCGGAAAGGCTTAAAATTGAAATTGGCAACGCCTTTCCGGATAAGGAAATTGAAAAGATGGAGATTAAGGGAACCGATGCCGGAACAGGCCTGCCCAGGCGGCTGGAAATTGATTCCGAGCAAATTCGTGAAGCCCTGAAAGTGCCGGTAAACATAATTCTGGATGAAATTAAAAATATCCTGGGAAAGACCCCGCCTGAACTCGCCGCGGACATTGTGGAACGGGGAATAGTTATGACCGGAGGCGGTTCGCTTTTAAAAGGGCTGCCAAAACTCATTTCCAAAGAGACAGGTGTGTCGGTTATTCTTGCCCAAAGCCCTCTTGATTGCGTTGCTCTGGGCGCCGGAAAATACTTTGAAAAGACCAGGGGTTATGAAATCCGCAATATGTACGATAGCTTAAACAAATAGGCTTCTCATGAAGATAGGGAGAGAGAAACAGCAAAAAAGACTTGGGTCTGATTTTTATGTTTTTGTCATACTTATCCTTGTTTCTTTTTCCGCCATTTTCTTTTCTTCCCGGAACGTACTCGGAAATGTAAAGAACCTGGGCTTGACAATGTTTTCGGGGCTCAGGGGCGGTATCCATGAAGCCTCTTCTCTTGTGTCGCGCACAGTTTTGTCCATTCGGGAGTTGGCTTCCCTAAGGCGGGAGTACACGGAGCTTACAGAGCGAATCGCCAGGTATGAGCAGCTTGAGCGCTCCAGCGCCGAGATAAGACAGGAGAATAACCGCTTAAGGGAGCAGTTGGGGTTTTCCCAGGATCTGCGGTACCAGCATATTCCGGCGGTTCTTATCGGGCGGGATCCGGCAAATTTATTTTCCGCTTTTGTTATCAATAAGGGGTTTTACGCCGGAGTTTCGGTTAATATGCCGGTCATAGCCTATCATAACGGGACGCAGGGACTTGTAGGCAAGGTAATAAATACCGGGGCTTTTGAAAGCCTTGTGATGCCACTTTATGACGAGAGGTGCTATGTGTCTTCCAGGCTTTCCGAATCCCGCTATGAAGGAATTGTTGAGGGCCGTGGAATCCCCGAGGCTCCCCTTTTAATGCGCTTTATCAGAAAGAGGGCAAAAGACGAAATCAGCATTGGCGATATGGTGGTGTCCAGCGGGATTGGGGGAGTATATCCGGCGGGCATCAATATCGGCAGGGTAAGCCGCATTAACTATCAGGAAGACGACCTTTCCATGGACGTAGAGCTGGAGGCGTCCATAGATTTTTCCCGCCTGGAATATGTGTTTGTAATAAAGCAGATGGAAGAAATCGATGGCTAAAAAAATTATATGGGCTTTGTTGCTCACCATTGGCGCGGCGCTCCTTCAATCAACAATTTTGTCCCGTCTGGTTGTTTACATTCGCGCGGTCCCCGATCTCACTTTGGGTATTCTGGTTTATTCAGCCTATGTGAACGGAACCATGACAGGACAGCTGACAGGTTTTTTTTCGGGGGTTTTGCTGGATTTTTTTTCATCGGCGCCTTTGGGGCTAAACGCTTTTGTCCGCACCCTGGCCGGCGCTCTTACAGGCTTTATGAAAGATACTTTTTTTCTTGATTTTTTCTTTCTTCCGATGGCGCTTTGTGCCGGAGCAACGATCTTCAAGGCCCTGCTTTTTTTTCTGCTTCACTTGCTTTTTCCGCAGACGGTTCCATCGTATTCGCTTTTGGCTCTTACTTTGTGGATTGAGCTTGGATTGAATACGCTTACCGCTCCCCTGCTATTCGGTCTATTGAGGTTATTTGGGCCTCTTCTTGCCGGGCCAAGGGAGCGTTGATTGTGAAAGATGATATGGACGAAAACGCCTCAATGCGTTTTATAATGCTCAGAATTGGTTTTATCGCGCTGTTTGTAATTTATTCAATCCGCCTTTTCAGCATGCAGATTTTCAGTGGAGACCTTTACCGCTTGAGGGCAAGGAATATCGCCAGGCAGACTTCAGTCATCCAGGCCCAGCGGGGCGAAATATACGATCGCAATTATAACCAGCCTTTGGTTTCAAATACAGCGTCTTTCGCGGTAAGCATTATTCCGGCGGAAGTTCCGGCTGCCCAAATGCAGGACCTTCTAAGCCGCCTTGCTTCAATTCTTGGGCTGCCGCTTGATCAGCTGGAAAGGAAAGTTCCCCGATCCATTTATTTCCTTTACCAGCCTGTAGAAATTGCCATTAACGTTTCTTTTAGCACAATTTCCGTCCTTTCCGAACAGGCGGATTCCCTGCCGGGCGTATTCTGGGAGTCAAAACCCCTGCGCAATTATCCGGATTCAGGCAGCCTTGCGCACATAATCGGCTATGTGGGAAGTATTACAAGAGACGAGCTGACTGTTCTTTACAACCAGGGCTACCAGCAGGGAGACATAATCGGGAAAAGCGGCATTGAAAAGCAGTACGATGAACTGCTTCGTGGAAAAGAAGGGAGGGAAACCAGGACTGTCGATGTACGGGGAAGAAACGTCGCGGGGGACAATACGCGGATAAACCCTGAGGCTGGGAAAAATCTGGTTCTTACCATCGACAGAAAAATTCAAACCCTGGCGGAAAAAGCCCTGGGCAGGCGGATGGGGGCTGTTGTAGTGCTTCGCCCTACAAACGGCGAGATACTGGCTATGGTTTCATACCCGTGGTTCGATCCCAACATTTTTAACCAAACGGATCTCGAAACGGAGTACCTTGCTTTGCTTGACGATCCGAACAAGCCTTTTATCAACCGGGCCATTCAATCCAGCTATCCTCCGGCATCGACCTTCAAAGTTATAATGACCACCGGCATCCTGGCGGAAAACGCCTTTCCCACGGAACAACTTGTGGAATGTAAGGGAGAAATCGACTACGGCGACAGGCAATGGCATTGCCATATAAGGCGCGGCCACGGCAGGCTGAATTTGCAGAGGGCCATGGCGCAGTCCTGCGATATTTATTACTGGACTGTTGGAAGGGATTACCTTGGCATTGAAAACATCATTACTTACGCGAGGGATTACGGCTACGGAGAACTTACAGGCATAGACCTTCCGGGCGAAGTAAGCGGTTTTCTCCCGACCCCCCAGTGGAAGGAACGGCGTCTGCACGAACGCTGGCAGGGTGGGGACACGATGAATACGTCGATAGGGCAGGGCTATACCCTGGTTACTCCGTTGCAGATGGCAAACATGGCGGCTATGGCGGTGAATGGCGGGGTAATTTACAAGCCACATGTGCTTAAAGAGGTAAGGGATCCAAAGACCGGCGCGGTGGAAACAAGCGTAGTTCCAAAAATCATTCACAAAAGCGAAGTGGATCCAAGCGTGTTTGCCCTGGTACGCCGTGATATGCGCGGGGTAATAAGCGAAGGCACGGCGCAGTACCCTCTTAATATCAGAACGGTTCAGATTGCGGGGAAAACAGGAACTGCCGAAGTGGGACTGCCTAACAATTGGCATTCGTGGTTTACATCGTTTGCGCCTTATGAAACGGACAGACCCGAAGAACGGGTTGTGGTTGCGGTTATTGTCGAAGCTGTCAATACCTGGGAATGGTGGGCGCCCTATTGTTCGGCAATAATTTACCAGGGCATTTTCGCGGATCAAACTTATGAAGAAGCCGCGAGAACCCTTGGAATCTACAATGCCCAGCCGGTACAGGGACGCAGGGAATAGCAAGGCATGAAAATTCGGGATTTCTTGGAAATTGATTTTATCCTGCTCTTTGCCGCTTTGGTTCTGGTCGTGTTCGGCATACTTTTTATTTATTCTTCCGGAATAACCAGCGAAGGAATCCTTATTTCCAGCGAGTACCAAAAACAGATCGTTTGGGCATCGGTAGGCCTGGTCTTTGCTTTGGTTATCTCCATGCTTAATTACAAGAAAGCTTCCGATTTTGTCGTTTATTTTTATATCGGTACGCTTGTTTTGCTTGTTATTACTTTTGTGTTTGGCAGGATAATTCACGGAAGCAGGTGGCTCAGGATAGGTTTTTTAGGCTTTCAGGCGTCTGAATTCGCCAAAATAACGACCATACTTTTTTTGGCCTGGTATCTGGATAGCACCAAACGAAACGAGAATGATTTTTTTCGTTTTATCGTTTGCAGCGTTATCGCGATGATTCCCATGATGCTGGTTTTAATTCAGCCCGATTTGGGAACTGCCCTGGTTTTTATTCCTATACTTTTGGGAATGGCCTATGTAGCCGGAATTTCAGTAAGGTACATTGCTTTTTTTGGATTTTCAATTGTCCTTGCGGGGGTGTTTTTGGTGCTTCCGTTTTGGCAGTCATACATAATGAACAACGCCATGCCGGCTCTTATGATGCTTGCCAATTCCCGCTTTGTGGCGGCAGGCTGCATAATTTTGCTGCTTATTGCCGCTATCGCGTGGATTGGGTACGCACGTTACCAAAAGGGCTATTTTTACTGGATACGCTACTGCGCCGGTATCTTTATCGTCTCGCTGGGCGGCTCATACCTGGCCCAGAAGGTGCTCAAGCAGTACCAGGTTATGAGGCTTATTGTTTTTATGGATCCCAATGTAGACCCCAGGGGCTTTGGCTGGCAAATCATTCAGTCCATCACCGCGATTGGTTCCGGGGGCCCATTCGGCAAAGGCTATTTGCAGGGAACCCAGAGCCATTACCGTTATCTTCCCGAGCAGAGCACGGATTTCATTTTTTCAATACTTTCGGAAGAATGGGGATTTCTCGGCGGGGTTTTGGTGTTTGCGTTATTTCTGATTATTTTTTTAAGGCTCGTAAGGATCATGCAAAATACATCGGATTCCTTTGGCTCCTACATAGTTGCCGGGCTGGTTTATATGTTTGCGTTTCATTTTGTAGTTAATGTAGGAATGACCATGGGAATTATGCCAATTACTGGCATTCCGCTTATGTTTGTTTCTTATGGGGGATCGGCGGTTTTGTCCTCGATGATTGGAATCGGATTGGCCATGAGTATTCGTGTAAGAAGGTTTACCCATTAATGGGAGCAAAGAAAAGATTAAGAAAATATTTATAGACCCCCTGACAGATTTAGGCGAATTACTGCTGAAAGTAGAAAAACCGGGGCGCTACACAGGCGGAGAATACGGCCGTCTTTTAAAGAAAGATTCGCCCAGCGTAACGGAATCGGCGTTGAGCGCTGTTATCGCGTTTCCCGATCTTTATGAAATTGGAATGTCCAATCAGGCGCTGAAGATCCTTTACAACCGGCTTAACGGAATTGAAGGTATTTTTTGCGATCGCTCTTTTGCCCCGGCCCCCGATTTTGAGGAACTTTTAAGAAGCCGTCAGTTGCCCCTTTACGGCCTGGATACGGGGATAAGCCTTGCTTATGTTGACCTCTTAATGTTCACCCTTGGCTATGAGCTTTTAATTACCGGCCTTTTAACCATGCTTGATGTTTCAGGCATTCCACTTCGCCGACGCGACCGCGGCGAGGATGACCCACTGGTTATAATGGGCGGGCCTTGCGTTTCAAATCCGTTGCCATACGCGGATTTTATCGACGCTTTCTGGATAGGCGAGGCCGAAGGCGGCTTTTTTGAGCTTGCGGCGGAACTGCGGGACATAAAAAGATCAGGCGGCAAAAGGGCCGACCTATATAATAAGCTCGTCTCCCATCCGGCTGTTTGGACAAGCGGGAAGGGGAAAGCTGTAAGGGCAGTAGACGGCGATTTTTCCAGCCGATCCGGCAATCAGGCGGTTTTTCCGGTACCCAGCATGAAGGTTGTTCACCATCACGGCGCGGTTGAAATTATGCGGGGCTGTCCAAACGGCTGCCGTTTTTGCCATGCGGGTTATTGGTACAGGCCCGCCCGCCAGAAAAGCGCCTGTTTGATAGACGATGAAGTTGGCGCGTTAATCAGGGACGGCGGCTACAGGGAGATAACCCTTTCTTCCCTTTCGTCCAGCAATTATCAGTACCTTGAGGATCTGTTGGATCACCTAAACAAAAAATACAGCTCTCATCATGTTTCTTTTCAGCTTCCTTCTCTTAGAGTTTCAAATTTTTCACTTGACCTGCTTGAAAAAATCTCTTTGGTAAGAAAAAGCGGGCTTACCTTTGCGGTTGAAACGCCCTCGGATTTTTGGCAAATGGCCATAAACAAGCAGGTGGCGGGAGAAGAGGTTGTTTCCATACTCCGCGAAGCTAAGAAGCGGGGTTGGAAGGGCGCTAAGTTTTATTTCATGATAGGCCTTCCGCTCGAAGAGACTTCTACCAATGAAGAATCTTCTTATGTAGAAGAAGCGGAAATAGCCGCCTTCGTTGAAAGAATAGCGCGGCAAACAGGAATGCGCTTTAACGTAAACATAGGAACTTTTGTTCCCAAGGTCCATACGCCTTTTCAATGGGCCAGACAAATTAGCGCGGAAGAGGCGGAGAGAAAACTCTCTTACATACGAAACAGGCTAAAGCCCCAGGGGCATAAGGTCGGCATACAGGATCCTTTTATCTCGGTGATAGAAGGCATTGCTAGCCGGGGAGACGAAAGGGCGGGGGCCTTTTTTGAGGAAGCTTTCAGATCGGGATGCAGGCTTGATTCCTGGACAGAATACCTAAAGAAGGATATCTGGATAAAGCTCTTTGAAGAGTATAAAAATCTTCTTGATGATTTTTTGGCAGAAAAAGAAACTTCCGCTCCACTTCCCTGGTCATGTGTTCAATCCGGATTGAGTGAAAAGTTTTATTGCCAAGAGCTGGAGAGGTCTTGTAGTGGAAAACTTACTTACCCATGTATAAAAAATTGTAATAATTGCGGAATTTGCAGAAATTTTGTAAAGATAGTACAAAACTTTATACAATTTAAAGAAGACTTTGGCGAAAAAGAGCAAGAAAAACCGGAAAGCAGTAAGACAGACCCCGATACCTACAGGATTCTTTTCTCTTTTTCAAAGCAGGAAAGCGCTGTTTTTCATCCCCACTTGGGTCTTTTGGAAATTTTCTCAATGGCCTTTTTAAGGGCTGGCATTCCCGTTATATATACGCAGGGATTTAATCCCCTTCCAAAACTGGAAATCGCTTCGCCGCTTTCTTTGGGCATTAAGGCCGGCTCAGAGATTGCGGCAATTGATACGGACGGGTACTTTTCTGCCGAACAATTTAAAAAGGGCATTAATGAATTCTTTCCTGAAGGTTTGCAGATTGTTGAAGCGATGAATGTCTTTATTCCCTCAGGCGGGAAAAAACATTCGCTTTCGTCCCTTTTGTGGGGTTATATGTATGCGGGGGAAGACAGTGAAAAGGAAATTGTAGAAGCGAAAGAAGAAAAGTCCTACCGCGAAGCGAGGATTGGCTCTGCTGGAAGCATTTACAGTCTGGAAAGGCTTTCGCTTCTTGCCAGCTTAAATGTAGCGAAGGATAAGTCAGGCGGAGCTTCCTACTTTGAGGTTTACCGCACACTTTATCCAGAAACCGGGGAAGATAGGAAACTATAGTTAAATTAAGAATATAACCACGGAGGAACACGGAGTTTTAAAGCGATTTTAGCGTTTCCCTCCGTGAAACTCTGAGTCCTCTGTGGTTTTATTCTTCCTAAGTTACGCGCATGATGTCAAACACACTTTTTTGCCAATTTCATTGTAATTGAAGTTGACTGAATGGGATTGTTGTTACGGCGTTTGTAATTTTTGTATTTCTCGCTTTGAAGGTTTTGAAGTTTTCGCCTATCATTAAATTAACGCCCGCAACAAAAGTTCCCTTTCCTGTCCATCGGTCTGAACCTTTCCGATAACTCCTACCATCAGCAGCCCACTCAGTAATATACATATCACCGGTAACTGTGGAACCGGAAAGTTGCCCAGTTCCCAAGGCCAAGCATTTGCCATCTGCCCCGTCAACAAAGATTGAGTAAAAGGAAGACGTGAGGTACTCCGCCGGAATTCCGGTAATAATTATCGTTTTTTCAGGTTCACTCCCACCACAAGCCGCGAAAGAAAGCCCAATTACCGCCAAAAGCGCAATAATCCCTACCCATTTGATGTGGTTCTTCATGTAAAACTCCTTTAACCAGTTTTTATGATCTTTGAGATTTCAAAGATTTTAAAAAGAATATATGAAATATCATTATTTGTCAATAAAAAAATCAATGATATTTCATTATCATTATTCCTATAAAAATGGGGCACGATTTTAGAAAAAATTTGAGAAGCGAACTCGATTTTCAAGGTTTGACAATCAAGGAATTGAGCGCCAGAACAAGTATCCCAATCGCGACCCTGGATTGCTACTTGGGGACACGGGCAACTGTGCCTTCTGTTGACGCCGCATTTAAAATCGCACAAGCGTTGCAGGTTTCGGTTGAATATCTTGTTGCCGGCGAGATGGCAAACGTGGAAAAGTCGCTAAAAACACCATACCGTGAGGCGCGGGAAATTATTCAATGGATTGAAAGCCTTAATTCCGAGCAGCGTAAGGCAATTTACAAGATGATCGTTGCCTTTAAAGGCAATGTTAAAAGCGCATGACATGGACAATGCTTTCATATAAAATTCCAAAACCTTATATATTTGCGGTAAGTTTTTCACGGACAAGATCGTTGATTATTTGTATCTGGCTTTTATGAAATGCGGCTGCCTGCTTACGCAGATATTCAATTACGTCATGGTCCAATTCATTTATATGAAGATAATCATGTGCAAAACCTGGTTTTACACCCATTTTTACAAGGTCTGGTCCTAAATGAACCGGGTTTCTGGTAATATATTCATCCCAATATTCACATTCAGCATCTGTCATTCCGGTTTCTTTCTCAATTTCCGTCATAATATTCCCCTTCTTCAAGTAGCCGTAAAAAACGGTCTTGACACGCCATGGCATGAAATACGTTCACGCCGTTCTCACCAAATTCATTATACAATATTTCAATTGGTTTGCTTTCAAATCAAAACCTATAAGCAGGTATACGTTTTCACGGTTTTGGAATTGCCTAATAGTTCGATAGTTTTCAAAAGCATGACGAATGTCTGCTTCGGTAACATTATGCTTTAAGGCTGACTCACGAAATCTGAATTGCAAATCCATAAGCCGATATATTCTATAATTAATTGTAGTGAGAAACAAGGTTCACTTTACCTGTCAAAAGGAATTTACTTTGTTAGGGAAGTCATCTAAACATTTGCAGCTAAAAACAATCCCCATTCCCCTGCTTTCTTACTTCTTTTTACCTTCTGCGCTCTTTGAAGCCTTTTTTTTAACGATCGGCTTTTTCCTTGCGCGCAAAATCTCTTTAGGGAACAGAATCCCAAAGGCCTCCCAGGCGTTGTCTACAAAATTAACTTTCAGGGCTTTTTTAATGTCTTCGTTCAGCTCTTCCCAGTCTTCCCTGTTGTCGGCAGGGAGCAGGACTTCTTCCATTCCGTTTCTGATTGCCGCAAGGAGCTTTTCCTTTAACCCGCCGATGGGAAGGATGCGGCCTGTCAGGGTAAGCTCTCCAGTCATGGCGTAGCCCGGCTTTGGTGGAACCTTGCAGAGGGTTGAAAGAAGCGAGACCGCCAGGGTTACGCCTGCGGAAGGGCCGTCCTTGGGAATAGCCCCTTCGGGAACGTGGATGTGAAAATCGGTTGCCGACATATCCTTTACAAGGAACTTGCAGCGATCCTGTACGCTGCGCAAATAGGAAATGGCGATTCTGGCGCTTTCTTTCATAACGTCGCCCAGGTTGCCTGTTATTATGCTTTCGCCTCTGCCTTCAAAGCAGATCGTCTCGACGGGAAGCATTGTGCCGCCTGTTTCAGTCCATGCAAGGCCATAGGAGACGCCGATACGGGCCTCCTTGAATACCACGTCGTTTTTGTATTTGCGCCTTCCCAAAAGCTTTTCCAAATCTTCCCTGTCGATGTTCTTCTTAAAATTTTCGATGGGTTTGTCCGCGTTTTTGCCGTATTCCTTGTTCACGGCCGTTTTTGCGACGCGCCTTACGCAGCGGGCTATTTCCCTTTCAAGGCTGCGTACGCCGGATTCCATTGTCCAGTGCCGGATGATTTCCAGAATCGCCTCGTCCTTGAAAGTTATTTTTGCCCTGGCCAGTCCGTTCTCCGCCAATTCTTTCGGGACAAGGAATTTTTTCGCGATTGCCAGCTTTTCATTTTCTCCGTAGCCGGGGATTTCGATGATCTCCATTCGATCCAAAAGAGGGTATGGGATTGAATGAAGCGAATTGGCCGTGGTGATAAACAGCACCTTGGAAAGGTCGTAAGGGACTTCCATATAGTGATCGGTAAACGTGGAATTTTGCTCGGGATCCAAGACCTCAAGAAGGGCCGAGGCGGGGTCTCCGCGGAAATCGCTGGAGAGCTTGTCAATCTCGTCCAGAAGAAATACGGGGTTCATGGTTCCGGCCTTTCGCATTGACTGGATAATTTTCCCCGGCAAGGCGCCAACGTATGTTTTTCTGTGGCCCCGTATTTCCGCCTCGTCCCGGACTCCGCCAAGTGAGATGCGAACAAATTTGCGCCCCAAAGCTCTGGCGACAGATTTGCCGAGGCTGGTTTTGCCCGTTCCAGGAGGCCCCACAAAACACAGTATCGGCCCTTTGATGCCAAGGGGTATTTGTTCTGTTTGGGTAAAGGCTTGAGCGTTCAATTGCCTGACCGCGATAAATTCAATGATCCGCTCCTTGGCCTTTTTCATTTCGTAATGATCTTCGTTAAGAATCTTCTCGGCTTCCGAGAGGTCTGATGCGTCGGCGCTGTATTCGCTCCAGGGAAGATCGTTAATCCATTCCAGATAGCCCCTTAGCACTCCGGCTTCCGGAGAAAACGCCTGGAGTTTTCTGAGCCGGGCAATTTCTTTCCGGGCCTTGGTCAGCACTTCCTCGCCGGGATGGCGTTCCTCAATGCTGCGTTCCAGATCGGCAAACTCGTCTTCCGTGGTATCTTTCCCAAGTTCCCTGTTTATTTCCTTGAGCTGCTCGTGAAGAATATAGTCGCGCTGGTTTTTATCCATCCGGCTTTTTACCTTGCCGGAAATATTTTTTTGAATTCCGTAAATTTCATTTTCCAGTTCCAGGGTTTCAAGAAGTTTTTCAAGCCTTGAAGCGGGATCCGCAATGCGGATAAGACCGATCTTTCTGTCCGCTTTTATCGACATGGCGTTGGCGATGATATTGACAAGCTTTTCCGGGTTTTCGGTTTTTTCCACGGCGGAAAGAATTTCTGTGCTGATCTTTTTCGTAAACTCCGCATACTGGGCAAATGATTTCTGCACTGCCCGCATAAGGCCCGCGATTTCCTGGGCTGCCTCTTCGCTTTTTTCGCGGGCAAGAGGATCGGGATTTTCCGCCTTGAGAGGGTCTACGCTTGCCAGGGTAAAACCATTTTTAGGATGCAAAGACGCCAAAAGAGCCCTGTATTCCCCCTGAAGAACCACACGGAAAGTGTTGTCGGGGAGCCTTAAATTCTGAACGATCCGCACAACAGTCCCGGCATCCCAGGTTTCTTCGGGCTTTAGGTCAGATGCGATGGGATCGGGGCCCTTTAAGCATACCGCAAAAAGGCGCAGATCCCGCCTGAGCGCTTCTTCAATGGCGGCAATGCCAGATTTGTAAGTAATAAAAACGGATATTATTGTTTGGGGAAAAATTACTAGCTCCCTTAAAGGAAGCAGCGGGTGCTCTTCGACTTTGGTTTTTGAGCTGCCGAAAGGTTTCATTCCCTGCTCTGATGAATTTAGGCGCTTTTTTGCAGTGTTTGAATATCAGGAGGCTCTGATTTAAGCACCGTATCCTTTGTAATCAGCACGTGTTTAAATCCCTTGATGGACGGGATTTCAAACATAATGTCGGTCATTAGTTTTTCCACAATGGCGCGGAGTCCCCTGGCGCCGGTCTTCTGTTTGATTGCCGTATCCGCGATCGCGTCAATCGCGTCTTCGGTAAATTCAAGCTTAACCTCGTCAATGGCCAGGGAGGCGGTGTATTGCTTAATAATCGCGTTTTTGGGCTCTGTGATGATTCGTTTAAGGTCGTCCCTGTTAAGCTCTTCCAGGCTTACGGTTATTGGAAGCCTGCCGATAAATTCGGGGATCATCCCAAAGTGAATTAGATCGTCCGGATGCAGGGCGTCGTAAAGCTCTTTCAGGTTCTTGCCGCCATGTGCTTTGGTATCGGTCCCAAAACCCATAGGATGCTCGACCACGCGGCGCTCAATAAGTTTTTCCAGCCCGACAAAAGCGCCGCCGCATATGAAGAGAATATCCGTCGTATCAATGCGGATCATTTCCTGATTGGGATGCTTCCTGCCTCCCTGTGGGGGAACTGCGGCGATTGTGCCTTCGATTATTTTTAGCAGCGCCTGCTGTACGCCCTCGCCGGAAACGTCCCTTGTGATGGAAACGTTTTCGCCTTTACGGGCTATCTTGTCGATTTCATCTATGTAGACAATTCCCCTTTCCGCCGCGGCGATGTTACCCCCCGCATTCTGTATCAGCTTTAAGAGAATATTTTCCACGTCTTCGCCGACATAGCCCGCTTCGGTCAGGGTTGTGGCGTCTACAATGGCAAAAGGAACTTTGAGTTTCTTTGCGAGAGTTTTTGCCAAAAGGGTTTTTCCGGTGCCGGTCGGGCCGATTAAAAGTACGTTTGATTTTTCAATTTCAACATCGTCATGTTCTTTCGATGGATTTGCAATGCGTTTGTAGTGGTTGTAAACCGCGACGGAAAGGGCCTTTTTTGCCATGTCCTGACCAATGCAAAAATGATCGAGGTAATCCTTTATTTCCCTGGGGGTCGGAATGTCGCCCGTAAACTGGCTTGAAAGCTCGTGATCCTCCTCGGTGAGGATCTTGCGGCAAACTTCGACACATTCGTCGCAAATATAGACATCCCGCGGGCCGGCGATGAGCCGCCTGGCCATGTCCGCGCTTTTCCCGCAAAAAGAGCAGGTGCGATCGTATTCTCCCTGTCCGTTACGAAGTTTTGCCATTTTTTTTCCTTTCCAGAATCGAATCAGCTACTCCATATTCTACCGCGTCTTCTGCGGACATAAAAAAATCCCTTTCCATGTCCCTGGCAATTTGATCCGGGTCTTTGCCGGTATGTTTGGAAAAATAGTTGATGGTAAGTTTTTTTAGGCGGACAATTTCCTTGGACTGTATGCCTATATCCCTGGCCTGTCCCTGGGCGCCGCCCCAGGGCTGATGGATGATCACCCTGGAAGAAGGAAGCACAAAGCGTTTTGCGTCTGTTCCCGCCGCAAGAATAAGCGCCGCCATGCTGGCCGCCTGGCCGATGCAGATGGTTTGTATGTTGCTTTTCAGGTACTGCATAGTATCGTAAATCGCAAGGCCCGCTGTAACGGAGCCGCCCGGGGAATTGATATAGAGATTTATGTCCTTTTCGGAATCCTGGCCGTCCAGAAAAAGGAGCTGGGCTACCACCAAATCCGCGCTTTGATCGTTAATCTCCCCGTCCAGAAACACTATTCGATCTTTTAAAAGGCGTGAAAAAATATCGTACGATCTTTCCCCCGCGCCGGTTTGCTCGACAACAAAGGGAACCAGGTTGCTCATTCTTTCGTCCATATCCATACTTTACCCGTTATTCCAGGCCAGGTCTATATATCTTTTTTTCTCCCCGGACTTAATAGTGTTCTTTTCAAGGAGCATGTCGAAAAACTTGTGTTCTTTAATTTCTTCCTTCACATACTCCATCAATTGCCCTTCCTCATAGTATTTTTTTATATCCTCTATTGAAGTGTCGCTTTCTTTCGCCTGTCTTTCAAGTTCTTTTTCTACTTCTTCGTCACTGGCGTCGATTTTTTGCTCTTCAATCAGGGTTTCTACAATCAACCGGGAATGGAGGGCTCTTGCGGCCTCAGGTTTCCACTCTTCAATAATCGATTCAGCCTGCTCGTTTCCTATCATTTTATACAGCCCGTTGGTGTCGGTATTGAAACGCCTGGCAAAATTCCGCCATCTGGAGTCTAATTCTATGCGCATCATGGATTCGGGGATTTCCACCGGGGTGTGTTCCATTATTTTTTCAAGAAGCTTGTTTATTTTTGCATCCCTGAGTCTTTGCTCCAGGTCTTTGTTAAGCCGATCCCTGATACTGTTCTTAAGATCCTCAAGGGTTTTATATTTCTCGTCCACATCCTGGGCCAGATCGTCGTCCAGTTCCGGGAGTTTTTTAGTTTTAAGCGCCGTAAGGGTAACCTTTAGCTTCTTTGTTTTCCCGGGATAGTCTTTGTGATCTTCAGGGTAGGTTTTTAAAAAATCTTTTGTCTCCCCCTTTTTCATTCCCGTTACTTCATCGTCAAATTGATAGATATTGTTGGAGGAGCCGAGGGTAAAAGTAAAATCTTCCCTCTTGCTGTCGGCAAAAATCTCGCCCGCATCGTCCAATTCGCAGTAATCTACCGTTAGCACATCGCCGGATTCTGCGCTTTCGCCGTCGTTTTTATCCAGAACAAACGAATTGCGCTCCCTAATAGCCTCAAGCTCCCTGTTGATATCCTCCTCGCCTATTGAAACATCCGGGATTTCCACCTCAAAACCCTGCCATTTTTCGACTTTTACTTCCGGAAGCACATCGTAAACAACGGAAAATTTAAGGTCGTTTTCCAAATCGGGCTTTGGCGCTTCATCAAGTCGGGGAGTAGAGTAGGGCAGGGGTTTGGTTTCCCTGGTTAAGGCCTCGTCACCGAATACTTCTTCCAATGCCTTTTCTACAATTTTGCCCACGGCTTCGCCTTTAAGGGCGTCTCCAAATTTTCTTACCAGTACATCACGGGGAACCTTCCCCTTTCTGAAACCCGGAATTTGAATGGTTTTGGAATAGGAAGCAAGAAGTTCGTCATACTCGGAACGGACATCGTCTTTTCCGATAGTAACGGTCAATTTTACGCTGGATTTTTCCAGCCTCTGAATATCCTTGGTTAAATTCACTCTAAGCCCTCTTTAATTGCGCAATTTCATGTCTTTTCATGTTTTAAAACAGTGCGAGAGAAGGGACTTGAACCCTTAAGCCTGCGGCACCAGATCCTAAGTCTGGCGTGTCTGCCAATTCCACCACTCTCGCCTGAAGCTAGTTTCCCGCCGTTAAGAAAGTTTATCGGAGGCTTCTTTATCTGTCAATGTAAGTCCGATATGGCATCAGCGAGGGGTTTGGCAAAATCTTTGTTCTGGGGCATAATCAGTTACTATGTTCGTTCGCCGCGTGGTGCTGTCTCTTCTGGGAAACTTCGTGCTTGCCTTTGGCGTGGCCATGGCGGTGAAAGCCGATCTGGGGATCACCCCTGTTAATTCCATCGCCTTTGTTCTAAGCAAGATTTTTCCTATCGATCACGGCCTCTTGACCGGCGTCATTTATGCCAGCTATGTACTGATTCAACTGGCAATACTGAGAAGGGAATTCCGCCTCTATAACCTGCTGCAGGCCGGAGTCGGTCTGTTGTTCGGCGGGTTTGTCTTTATCTGTAACCATATCCTTGCGTTTCCGACTCCGGAATTCTATCCGGTACGCCTTTCATTTATGCTGGTTGGCATAATTATAATCGGCTTGGGCATAATGCTTTACCTCAGGGCCAATCTCCTGCCCCAACCGGCGGAAGGGCTCATACTGGCGATTCAGAAAAAGTCCGGGTGGAAACTGCACAATATCAAAGTCGTTTTTGATTGTTCAGTTGTTGTTATTGCGGCGGCGATTTCTTTAATCATCATAAAAAGGATCATCGGCATCAGGGAAGGAACGCTCATCGCGATGCTGGGTATAGGCAAGTGCATGGGCTTTTTTACCAAGCATCTTGGCGGGAAGGTCGATGCGCTTTTCAGGCTTTCTGGTAAAGTTCTCTAATAACATTCCGCTTGATTTTGCCGCTTATTGTTTTGGGAAGTTCCGATACAAATTCCACAATGCGGGGGTATTTGTAGGGGGCAGTGACATGCTTGACGTGGTTTTGCAGTTCGTGGATAAGTTCATCCGAAGGGGAAAAACCACGCGTCAGCACAATGCTGGCTTTCACCACCTGGCCCCGCATGGGATCGGGGGCGGCGGTTACAGCGCATTCCAGCACGGCGGGATGTTCCATGAGGGCGCTTTCAACTTCAAAGGGGCCGATGCGGTAGCCGGAACATTTAATCACATCATCATTCCTGCCCACAAACCATAGATAGCCATCGCCGTCACGCCATGCCATGTCCCCGGTTTGGTAGGTTCCCTTATTCCAATTGAACTTGGTAACTTCTTCGTCTTTCCAGTAACCGCGGAACAGGCCAGGGAAGTCCGACAGGCCGATTACCGGAACACCCGCCTGGCCTGCCCCATTCTGAGTTGCCGCGATTTCGTACATATTTTTCCCTGCTAAGGTAATGCTCATGTTTCCGGCAATACCGTCATCGCACCTTTCGCCATTTTCATCCAGCAGGCTGATGCCAAACAACGGGGCGGGCTTACCCATTGAGCCTGGCCTCACCGGCAGCCACTTGAATACCGCTGCCATTACCGACGTTTCCGACTGGCCAAAACCCTCGCGAAGCTCGAGGCCGGTTTTCTCTTTTAGCCTAAGGTACACCTCCGGGCTTAAGGGTTCCCCGGCTACTGAAGTATGGTGAATAAAACTGAAATCGTAAGCGGACAGGTCTTCTTTAATAAGGTAACGGAAAATTGTCGCCGGCGCGCAGAAAGTCGCAGGCCGCAGTCTGATAATGGCGTCTAACATTCCCTGAGGGGTAAACTTTTCCGTGTCGTACGCGCCGATAGCCGCGCCGCAAATCCACTGACCGTAAATTTTTCCCCAGGCAAATTTTGCCCAGCCGGAATCGGTCTGGGTCATGTGAACCGTGTTATCTTCAACGCAGTGCCAATATTTGGCGGTGACAATATGCCCCAGGGGAAGGCTGTTGTTGTGCATTACCATTTTGGGCATTCCCGTCGTACCGGATGAAAAGTAGATAAGCATGGGGTCTGCAGTCTTGCCTGGTACGCGCTGAAAATTATCGCTTGCCATTTCCATTTCGCGCGATAAATCAATATAAGCGCCGTTCGATGGCACTTCACCCACAACGGCGACTTGCTGGAGTTTGCCACATTTGGGCCGGGCGGCGGCAATATCCGCCAGCAGGCCGGTGTCGCTAACGGTAATGAGCATCTTTACTTCGGCAATGTTACAACGGTATTCCAGGTCTTTTGCCGTAAGCTGATAAGTGCTGGGTATGCAGACCGCACTGATTTTCATCAGCGCGCACATCAGTACCCATACATCGGGACGTTGCTTGAGTATCAGCATTACTACGTCGCCCTTGCGTATGCCCAACGCAGTCAGGGCGTTAGCCGCTTTGTCGGACAACCGCTTGATGTCAGTAAAAGTAAAGGACTTTATTTCTCCGGAATCATTGGTCCATAAAAGGGCCTGTTTTTCCGGCATTAGATGAGCCCATTCGTCAACCACGTCGTAGGCAAAGTTAAAATTATCCGGCACATTGCAGCGGTAGTTGTCGTAAAAATCCTCATAACTGCCAAATTCAATCCTGGGACAGTAGCGTGAAAGTATTTCGTTCATTTTTCGTTCCTTGTAATTATATCTGAATAATGGTAATAAATTGAGCGCTGCCATTCACCGCGCTCTGGCTGTGGGGCAGGGTCGCGTCAAAGTAAATCGAATCGCCAGCCGCGAGGATATACTCGGCCCGGCCTACCGTCACTTTTACCTGGCCTTCTACTACATAGTTAAATTCCTGTCCGGAATGTGACACCTGCGCCGCCTGAGGCCGGGACGAATCCAGCAACACCAGCAGCGGTTCCATATTCCTGCCCTTGAAGTTATACGCAAGGCTGGAAAATTCATAACCCGGGTAGCGTTCAACCTGAACGCCCTTCCCCTTACGGCACACGGCAGCGCTATCCATGCGGGGATCTTCACCTGTCATAAGTACCGTTACATCCGTACCGAGCCGGTTGGCTATGTTGTACAATACGCTGATGGGAATGTCCTGCTCGCCGCTTTCGTATCCCTCATAAACCGCGAGAGGAACATGAATATCGGCTGCTATATCCATCGCGCTGATTTCCATGATTTCCCTCAATTCCTTGATTCTGCCGGGAATCTGTGACGGGTCTTTATTCATGCCTGTTTCTCCTTATGGTTACAGTTTTGTATTCTTTGCGCGGTTTGCCATATTCTGGACTGCAGTATTGGCGTTTTGTATAGTTATCGCTGTATTTTTGTTCATGTTTGAAAAAACACGAAAAATTTCATCTGCAAAAGCCTGGCCTATATACTCAATACCATTGAAATCCAGAATAACCTCTTTGAATAATTCAAGCCCGCTGAGTATCCGGCGCGCTTGTGAGCGGGACATTAGATCATCGCTGTTTGCCAAACATACCGGTACAACTGTTTTGTCAAAATCGCCGGGTATTTCGGTTGAAAACTCATCAAAAACATCTCTTAATTGTTTATTGCTGTTATTTGCCAAACGCATATAAACCAAAGTAGAAGTTTTTGATCTTATCAGATTACTTATCTTCAGGTTTGAGCCAAAAATTATCCCGTTGGAAACAATCATAAAATCATCAAAAACTTTTGATGCGAAAAATATGCCCTGGCCGGAATGCCGCGTTTTATCGGTTGTCCGTTTGCCCTTGGCAAGTTCAAGGCGCGCGTCTTTTTCTTCCGGCAAATTTAACTTTGCTTTGATATTCTTGAATATACCAATTCCGTCATCAGAGATTGCCATTGCGGTAAATACCCTGTTTTCGTCAATAACTACGCGGATTTTTTTCCCTTGCGAATGTTCTATAGCATTATTGCATATTTCCAAAAACCCATAAGTCCAGTTACGCTTGATATTTTCGGAAAGGCCCGAAAAATGCTTTTTTATGTCTTTCTCCCAAATGCTGTCTTCTAATAAGGAACCGTCATTCTTGTAAAGATATTTGTGCCGCGCAGATTGCAAGGTAAATTGCCCTGATTGTTTGGTTAAGAGGTTTTCTGACACTAACCTGTCTATATGCTTATATACTGCCGGCAAAGTGATGCCAAATCGCTCCGCAGTTAACGCGGCGATATTCTTATTTTGAGTTACATTTTGCAAAATAAAACCGCGAATTTCTTCGCCGCGTTTGCGAAGGCCAGGCATGATTTCCCCTTTTAACCTTATTATTGTTCATTATAAACCTTATAAAGAATTATATCAACCTTATGTTTTCTATTAAGGACATAGATATTTTATATTTGCGAATGTAGACTGTAAATACCATTCCAAATCAGCCAGAATAGGTAATCAAGGAGGGAATAACTAAATGTCCAGCAAAGCATATAAGTATTTAGTGATAATCAGCGGAGTAATTTGCACTTATGTCATGATTAAGGCGATCTTCTTTATCCAAACAAGACCTGTGAGAACTGACGTGATTCAGGGCATTATCGTCGGCTTCGGGCTGGCGCTTGCCACGGCTCAAATTATAGCGCAAATAAAAACCTCGAAGGTAAACGGGTGGGTTACCATGTACAGATTGGGTTTACCTGATAACGGCATGTTCGTGCGAGCTGCGTGTGCCTTAGCTTTTCCCGGCCCGGTAAACACACCGCAAGAGGCGATGTACTGGAAAACATCCGTAGATGGCGCAAGATATGACCTATCCGGAAAGCATAAGTACATCATGCGCTTTCCCGCGGGTGGGTTTCCGCCGAATAATGCGTTTTGGTCGCTGACTATGGGAGATGCCAATAATCGTTTCGTGGAAAATCCAATCAATCGCTATAGTGTGAGTGACCGATCAGGGTTCGTCTTAAACGATGATGGCTCTGTTGATATTTATATTCAAAACACTGCTCCGGCAGGCTATGAATCCAACTGGTTGCCTGCGCCATTAGGCAAATTCATTCTTTGGCTGAGAGTCTACATGCCTGATTCGGCAATTCTGGACGGTAAATACAACGTACCGCCGGTTTTGGAGGTGAAGTGATGGAACAGTTAAGATACGAGCATTTATTGATATTCGGTTCAATTGTTGTTGCGGTATGGTTTGTAGTCATCTATTTTTTGCCGAGTATGATTATGTCCGTGTTTAAGAGGGCGATCCTTATTAAAGGATTTGGCGAGGGGCCCGTTCCAATTAACACGCTCTATACGCAACCTCAAGAGCAATTTGCAGACCCACTCCATTCATCAGGCTCACGCTTAACTATAACCGGTGTAAACCGTGACACAATCATCACTATTGGCTGGTTGGATCTTAGTAAAGGGCCGTTAATCTTGCATGTGCCTGATATGTCTGACCGATATTACAGTGTACAGTTCACTAACCCGTTGAAGAATATTGCCTTTGCCTACGTTGGTAAACGGACGACAGGTACAGAAGCCGGTGCATACCTCATCTCTGGTCCAGGTTGGAAAGGGAACATACCGCAGGGGTTATTGCGGATTTCTTCGCCAAAAAATTCAGTACTCATTATTGGCCGCGTTTTGGTCAATGATGACAACGACCTCCCAGCCGCTTATAGCCTCTCGAAGCAACTGCAATTATCTTCGCTGACTTAGTCTGGGAGAAGTTAGGTGAGAACAACATACTCCGCCGAACCAAAGGTTCGCGCTCTGCGCTATACTTGTCCCACAATTTATCAAAATAGGCTGGCAAAGGGAGGGCAGCGGGACGCAAAAAAATTTCTGGAGTTCTCTGTCGCGACAGACCAGGGAAAAAAGCATAAACTTAAAGTGCAGTAATGGCGTCCGGCATGAGAAACATGATGATGGCGTTAATCTTCGGAGTTTGAAAACGCTTAGATGTAGAAAAAAAGCCGGACGGGGCTGTTGAGACAGGTTCCTCCAGCTTTTTTGCCGTACCGCTGCCCTCCCTTTGTTGGATTTTTATGAATTTGTCATCCTATGGAAAATTAAACTCCCCCGGTAATTAGACGAATTGTAGTGAGAATATTTGAGCGGCTTATACCCTGAACCTGAAGGCCTGTCCTGGGTATAAACCCAAAGCCGTTTTCGATCTCATAAAACAATTTCATCACGGCAGTCCCCGGTTACATCAATAACCTCCGCGCAAAGATCCGGGTGACCGTCATCCGGGAAAGGCACCACAACATCTCCCTCGCCGTCAATCAGTCCACCGTGGTTTACATTGCCGTTTAGTAAAATAAGGTCGGCGCCGGTTCCGTCCCAGTTTACAGGACAGATCACATTGCCGTTACACAGGGCTTCTCTATGCCATATTTCATTACCCTTGCAATCGTAAAGGTAAATGATGCCTTGATTTTCCCAATAGGTGGTAGTACAGATTTCGAGGCCCTGTCTGTCAAGGCAATAATTACCGCATGAAATACGTTGCCCGTGGCCGTTTATGTCCCTGAACAGGATATTGCCCTTAAGATCCACCAGCATAAAGCCTTCCCAGCCTGAGACAATCGCTAGAATACCCTCAGGATGATCCGGATCAATAGGGCCGAAAATAATTTCATCCGTATGGTCGGCATCAATGGGCAGTTTCCAGATTAGTTTCCCGTCCGAATCAATCATATTGTAACAACTGAAAATACAGTCCTTGCCTTTGTTGTAAAAATCATGAGCATAGGGAAAATGCCCCGTATTGTTGTGGCTGAATTCCCATTTAAAGTTCAGGTCTTTATCATAAATATAAAGCCTGGCATAACGGTCTTTTATCATTATATCCTGGGGCCGGGCATTGCCTGAAACATTCACGATTCTGATCGCGTCCGCATTGATACGTGAAAAGGCGTGGCGTTTAAATTCAATGCCTTCAAGGGTTTCGGGGGCCTCGACGTTTTCGGGTGTCAGGCACTCCTTTTTTGTCTCGCCTGTACGTCCGTCAAGGATCATCAATTTAAAGTCCCAGGAACAGATCACCTCGTCAATACCGTCATTATCAATATCATAGATCTGGAAGGGAAGGTCTGTCGTCAGAAATACTGTATCAGGATCATCCCTGGGGTTTCCTTTTTGCCACAACACCTTCCCGGTTTCAAAACTCACCGCTGTCATGCAGCTAATGAAAGGATAACGATCCTTAAATATTCTTCGCTGGTGCTGACAGATCACAAAAAAAAGCTCGTCCGTACCGGTAAGGTGACCGAAGCGAATTTGCCGCCCCGCTCCAAAATTTTTTAGATCGTATTTTTTCCATACCTTTAAAGCAGGGTGTTCTTCCCGCTTGTGGAGGATCTTCTTTTGTTTCTCAGCTGCCAAAGAAATAATTGCCTGGGAATGTTTTTCTTCGACGGTCACTTTTACCCATTCATATTGGGTAGGCATATACGCGCACAGGGCAATGCAGCCTTTTATATAAAACGAGTCGGTACATTCAAGAACCTGTTTACCGTTAATAGCGGCTTTTATTTGCGTACCCGCTACGCTTACGGATAGTTCGTAAAAATCATCACAATTCCAGTTGTAATTTACCGATGCCAGAACCAAGCGTTCCAATTTATTAATTCTTTGTATTTCAAGACCGCCTGAGACCATGAACAAGGCGTAATGCTGGAGGCTTGTTTGGTAACGGAATAGAATTCCGCAGGGTTCTTCTGCGGTAAGTACCCTCAACCTTGCTGAAATCGTATAATCTGTCCATTCGGTATCTCCCGCACGCAAAGTGGGAGCCGCTTTTTTTGGCGCTAACCTAATAACGCGCATCTGTTCCATGCAGCGCCTTTTATCGAGGAATGGAGAAGTGATTAGCCAGGTAGGTCCGGTATACCCAAGGCCCATAATCGGATCGTACCATTGGCCGGTTTCTCCATCATTAGGCGCGTAATGATATTCACCCATAGCTGACTGAGCAAGATCGTAGGGAAAAGGCCCCAGGGGAAAGCCGCTAAAATCTTCATGGAACAAGGTAACGTTCATGATTTCCTGCCTTTTAAATAAGGACGGGCAGTACCGCGCCCTTAATTTCTGCAACCGCCGCGCCAATCTTGTTGGCTTTGATGCAGGCTTCTTCAAGGCTCATTCCCGCTTTAAGGCAGGCAATAAGTGCGCCGCAATGAGCGTCGCCCGCGCCTACAGTGTCGATCACTTTGGCGGGAAAACCCTGAACATAGCGTCCTTCCTGCCAGGTCTTTTCAAGGCAGTAGCAACCGCGCTCTCCAAGGGTTATAACCAGGCTGTTTCCGGTTTTTTCCACAAGAAAGACGGCGGCCTCATCCAGCGTGCGTTTACCGGTAAAACGAAAAGCCTCGGTTTGGTTCAGGTGAAGCAGCGGCCCGTTGTTCTTGAGATCCCGCCGTTTAAAAAGACGTTTCATTTTTTCTTCTTGAATATGCCTAATCCTCGGCCCCGGGGCGAAAAATAGTTCAAGCTCAGGGTGTTCATAGACGAAATCTATAATTTCATCCCCTGTGGATTCTTCAATTTCCAGCCCGCAGATAAAAACGCTTTCTGTTTGGGAATAGTCAATGTCTTTCATCCACGAGCGGGAAAAACGGTATTCCGCCCCATGAAGGGATAAAAAGCTGCGTTCCCCGTCAGGCTCCACAAGGCAGTAACAGCAGCCGTTTTCTTCTTCCAGGTTTGCGAAGGCTTCCGTGCCTTCTTCTTCAAAATGCTTTTTTACCATGTCCCCGAAAACACCACGACCAACCGGGGAGCAAAGCAGGGCCGGGCTTTTAAATAACCGCAAGGTTTTGAACACGTTATAGGCGCAGCCGCCTATTCTGTATTCTCTGGCCGTGATGTTTACGTCGTCCCCGCGCAACGGAACAGCAGGAATGCTTAAGAGAACATCAACCACTGTTGAACCGAGTACCAGAGTCTGCTTCATGCTTCTATTGTTGCTTAATTTTGTTTGTTTGGGTAGATTGGCAACATGGCTGCATTTATTGAACCCAGAATTTTAAAGGGCTTTCGCGATTTTTTGCCTTCCCAGGAAATCGCAAGGCGGAACCTTTTGGAAAAAATTGAAGGCTCTTTTCGCCTATACGGATTTTTGCCCATCGATACGCCGGCGCTTGAATACTCTGAAATTTTGCTTGGCAAAGGCGGGGGCGAAACGGAAAAGCAGATTTACCGTTTTAAGGATCACGGGACTCGGGACGTTGCCCTGCGTTTTGACCTGACCGTACCCTTCGCGCGTTTTCTTGCGGAACACAGGGAAGCGCTGGTCTTCCCTTTCAAGCGCTACCACATTGCCAAAGTCTGGCGGGGGGAAAACACCCAGCGCGGGCGCTACCGGGAATTCACTCAATGCGATTTTGACACCATAGGCAGCGACAGCGCCGAAGCGGATTTTGAGATACTTTATGTTATGCGGAATACTTTGCATGCCATCTCCGGCGGGGATGTTATTATACACCTTAACCACCGGGGTATTTTTAACCGCTTCCTTTCCCGCATGGGCATACTGGACAAGTCCGTTGATATACTCAGGGCTGTGGATAAGCTCGCCAAAATCGGCAGGGAAGAAGAGCGCGAACTGCTTTCGGAATCGGTAGGGGAGAGCAGTGCCAGTGATATTTTAAGCTATATAGAAATATCCGGAAATTTTAGTGAAAAACTTTTGGCAATGACAGAAGCGACTGGTCAGGGTCCCGAAACGGAAAGGCTTAAGCAAATCGGCAGGTTTATTCAGGATACAGGTATTGAAGATTCGGTTGTTCTTGATCCCTCAATTACCCGCGGACTTGATTACTATACAGGGGTAGTCTTTGAATCCTTTCTTGCGGATCTGCCGTCCATAGGCTCGGTCTGTTCAGGCGGCCGCTACGACAACCTGGTGGGGCTTTACTCAGCCGACCAACGGGCGACGCTGTGCGGGGTGGGCGCAAGTATAGGCATAGACCGGCTAATAGCCGGCCTGGAAGCCCTGGGCCGCCTGAAAGAAGAAAAATCCTACGCCAAAACCGCCGTTGCCTGGGTTTCGCCTAACGCCGGAGGCGCTTGCCAGGCCATAGCAGATAAACTGCGCGGCGAAGGCATTCCCTGCGAGGTGTTTCTTAACGAGGAAAAACTCACTAAGCAATTTCAGCTTGCGGAAAAAAAAGGCTTGTCCTGGCTGATTATTCCCAATAGCGAAAACCCACAGGGAAGCCCGCTTACGTTAAGGGATTTATCAAAAAGGGAAAACCGAGAGGGGCTGGGGATCGAGGAGATAGTAGAAACTATAAAAAATAAAACCACGGCTAAGAACCGAAGGTAGAACACAGAGTAACAAGGAGTCTTTTAGTTTTGGCTTCTTGTCCTCCGTGAAACTCCGTGCCCTCTGTGGTTAATTTTCTTATGATCGCTTTCTGTCTATTTTTTAAGAGGGTATAAAGCGCTACTTCCAGCTCTCCATCGCCTTTTTGATGGCTTCGCCCGCAGCCTTGATTATCTTTTCATCTACGCAGTAGGCAAAGCGTAGCCAGCCGGGCTTTCCAAAGCCGGAGCCAGGCACGCCAAGAACCAGGAACTTTTTCAGGTGATCGACAAAAACCAGATCGTCGGTATTTTCTCTTCCGGGTACTGTTCCCCTTTGGGGAACTTGACAGAACAAGTAAAAAGCGCCCTGGGGCTTTGCGTACTCTATTCCCGCTTCGTCGAGGATTTTGGTAAACGCCGCCCGACGCCGGGCGTAAATATCCACATCCACTTTGGCGGAAGTCAGCTCAGCGACAATGCGCTGCATCAGGGCCGGGGCGTTTACGAAACCAAGTATTCGCGTGGCGTAGCTTAAAGCGCCTAAAAGGGTTTCCTTGTCCTCGATGTACTTTCCGACGGCAATGTAGCCAATCCGCTCTCCCGGCAAGGAAAGGCTTTTTGAATAGGAGCTGACAACGATGGATTCGGAATAGCGGCATAGTACGGGCGGGACTTCAATGCCGTCGTAGGCCAGCTCCCTGTATGGCTCATCGGAGACTAGGTAAGGCTTTCTGCCGCATTTTTTGCCGTGCTCTTCCAGAGCGTCCGCAAGTTCGGCTATTGTCTCTTCCGGATAAATGCGGCCTGTGGGATTGTGGGGGGAATTGATAAGCACCGCCGCAGTTTGGGGAGAAAGTTTTGCCTTAATTCCCTGTACATCAAGGTTGAAATCCGGAAGGGCCTCAACCTCAACTATTTTTCCGCCGTGGTTTGAAGTATATGGCCGGTATTCCATAAAGTAGGGCCTGGAAACGATAACTTCGTCCCCGGGGTTCAAGATGGACTTAAAAACTACGTTAAGCCCCCCTGCCGCGCCGCAGGACATAACTATATGCGAACCGTCTATGTCTTCGCCGTGCTCTTTGGATGCTTTTCGGGCTAAAGCCTCCCGCACGCCAGGGAAACCGGCGTTGTTCATGTAGCCGTGGGAGCCTTTTTTGTCTTCGTTAGCCAGCTTCAGAAAAACCCTGTGAAAAGCCGGAGGCGGCTCAAGATCGGGATTTCCAAGGGAAAAATCGAACACCTTGTCCTCGCCGTGCTGTTTTTTAAGCATGGCGCCTTCTTCAAACATTTTTCTTATCATTGACTGGGAACCCAGAGTGTCCCGAATAGCGTTCGCAACCGGCATAACGACCTCCAAAATCTAATATCTTGACTAAATTACAAAATTATTGCATATTATAGTATGAATCCAAGGTGATCATTCAAGACACCTGTTCTTCATATTAGAATCATTTCCATAATCCTTTATTTAAGATAATCTTAAAAACGCCAATTAAAACAACCATTTTAATTGTATTTTTTTAAGAATTTTTCGCAAAAAATAGAATTTCAAAATAAAGGGGATATCATATTACATAGAGTTTAGTTGCTTAAACGAGGAGCGGAAATGACAACAGAAGATAAATACGACAATGTAGATGAGCTTTTTGTTTTCGGTATTCCTGTGCTTGATACCCAGAACGCCAATTTGCTACGGATTTGCGGCAATTTACGTATAGCTTGCAGCAAAGGCGTGGAAGCAAAAAATGGCCGTTTTCAAAGGGCTGTTCATGAAGCGGCGGATTATGCGCGATACCATTTCAGCACTGAAGAAAAGCTGATGTCAATTTTGGAATACCCTGCCTATGATGATCATAAAAGAGAACACGAAGGTTTCATTTGGGAAGTTTTTAGCCGCTTAAAGCAATTTCAGGATGGGGAAGAACTTCTCCCTGAAAAGCTGGTTTACTTTCTCAGCGAATGGATAAAGAACCATATCGGGGGTTATGACAGGGAGTTCGCCGATTATTTTCTTTCAATGAAGCACCACGGCAAATTAAAGCTGATTCTTAGTGGACGCCCGATTTTGTCAACAAATTTGGCTTAGGGGCGCAGTTTTAATAAGCGGAATTAAACGCTATAATCTATGCAATGAACGAGAATGCCAGGCCAAGGCATTATCTTGATTGGGCCGCTACGGCTATTCCTGGGAAAAATTTTCCTGTCGAAGGCATACCCTTCGGAAACCCTTCTTCCGTGCATCTGGAAGGCCGCTTGGCGAAAGAGGCGCTTGAAAACGCCCGCTTTCGCTGTGCGCGGGTCTTGGGAGTAGAGCCTGAAAAGCTCTATTTCACTTCCGGGGGAACAGAATCAAACGCCCTTGTAATCCACTCTTTACTGCTCCGAAAAGGGCAGGGCAGACTCCTTTATTCCGGGGTTGAGCATCCGTCTGTACAGGAAAACTGCCATTTGCTGGGGAGCCTGGGACTGCCTGTAAGCGTCGTCGGGGTCGAAAAAGACGGCAGGGTCAGTGCCGATACCTTGTTTACGGCACTTCGGAAACACCCTGACAGCCGCTTTGCGGCAATAATGGGCGTAAATAACGAAACCGGCGCGCAAATGGACATTGCCGGCCTTATTTCAACGGTTAGGGAAAACCAGGAGAAAACCGGTCTCCCTGTTCATTTTCACTGCGATCTGGTTCAGGCTCTGGGCAAGGTTCCGGTCAATATCGGGGATGTGGATTCGGCTTCGTTCAGCGCCCATAAGCTGGGCGGCGTACGGGGCATCGGGCTTTTGTATCTCAAGAAAAAAGCGAGCGGCATTTATGGCGGGGGCCACCAGGAAGGCGGGGTGAGGCCGGGGACGGAAAACACACTGGGGGCTTTGGCCCTGGCGGAAATTCTTGAGCTAAGGGCCAAGCCAGAAACGGTAAGAAACGAAAACGAAAAGGCAATGGAACGGTTCAAGTACCTTATAGGGAGATTAAGAGAAATAAGCCGCTGTTCCTTAATCCCCGAAGACAGGGAAGACAACGATCCCCGTTTTTCGCCCTGGATTGTTCAGTTAAGGTTTCGCGATGTGCCCGGGCCTGTAATGGTCAGGGCGCTGGACCAAGAGGGGATCGCTGTTTCCACCGGGTCGGCCTGTTCTTCAAACTCTCCCGAAAGGCCGGTGCTTCAGGCAATGGGTCTGGATGGAAAGGCCAGGCTTGAGGGCATAAGAATTTCGCAGGGCTGGTCAACGGACATAGCCGATATGGACGCGCTTCTGGTAGGGATCGAAAAAGCGCTTTCTTTTCTGTAAAATTACAACATAATGACGACTTACCTCTTGAAACCGGGAGAGCTTACCTTAAAGGGAGGCAACCGGAAATTCTTTGAAAAAGTTCTCCGAAGTAACCTGGCATCCCTTCTTAAAGGCTCAAACGCCAAAATCATTACAGGGAACGGCCGTCTTTTTGTAAACTGCCCGGAGGGCATGGAGGAAAAGGCCGAAGACTCGCTCGACAGGCTGATGGGAATTTCAGGCTGGGCAAAGGCAAGGATCGCGGAAAAAGTTATTGAAAAAGTAATTTCCGCCTGCGTTGAAGAAGGCAGGTTGCTTTGGGAAAAGGGAAAAAAGACTTTTAAAATCGAAGCTCGCAGGACTGACAAAAGCTTTCCTTTTGATTCATATCGGATCCGCTGCCTTGCTGGTGAAGCGGTTCAGAAAGAAGTCCCCGGCTTAAAGGTTAATGTTCGTGAGCCTGAGGCCGTAATCGAGGTGGAAATCAGGGAGAAGGCGTATGCTTTCGCGATGTCACATAGGGGGAGGCGGGGACTTCCGGTGGGGACAGCGGGCCGCGGCCTTCTTCTTTTGTCGGGGGGCATTGATTCACCCGTGGCCGGCTATCTGATGGCGTCCAGGGGCATGGCGCTTGACGCGGTGTATTATCACGCCTTTCCGTATACCTCTGAAAAGGCGCTGGAGAAAACCGTAAAGTTAGCGGAAATACTGGGGCGCTATACGCTGGGCATCCGCCTCTTTGTCATTAGCTTTACGCCGGTTCAGGCGAGGATAAAAGAAAAAGCCCCGGAAGCCTGGCGGACAATTCTTCTTAGAATGGCGATGATGGAATGCGCAGAGAAATTGGCAATAAGGGAGAGGGACAAATGCCTTATTAGCGGCGAGAGCCTTTCGCAGGTGGCAAGCCAAACGATAGAAAATATCACCTGTGTCCAATACAGGCTGAAACTGCCGATTCTGCGGCCCCTGATAGGAACCAACAAGGAAGACATCATCGCCATGGGAGAAGCCATAGGGACCTATAAAACGTCAATCCTTCCCTACGAGGACTGCTGCGTTCTTTTCAGCCCTCCTCACCCGGTACTCAGGGGAGACCCGATAGAAGCAGGGAAGCTTTACGAAGATTTGAGCGCAGAGCTGCTAATAGAAGAAGCCCTAAAAACCGCAGAAATTGTCAAATGTTAGTTTTTTTTCATCAAACTTCTTGACTTTGTTTGAGTATTGTATTACACTTTGTAATATGGAGGTGTCTATGAACAGGCAAGCAATTACTACAGCCAGGCTCCCCGTGGATACTACGAATAAGCTCCTTGCCCTTGCCAGGATCAAGGGGAAGACAAAGTCAGACATCATTAAGGAGTCTATAGAATTCTATTACGGCCACGAAGAGAATGAAATAGACTCCTTTACGCTGGGCGAGCCATATTTTGGCAAATATAGCTCTGACGATAGCGATCTTTCGACAACATACAAGGAACGCCTAAGGGGTATCCTCCGTGCTAAGCACAATTCTGATTGACGCAGGCCCTCTTATTGCCCTTTTTTCTGCCAATGATAAGCATCATAAAGGAATTCGGGATTTTTTAAAAAAGTATCCGTACCGTTTTGTAAGTACCCTCGCGGTTTTTACCGAGGTTTCGCACATATTGGGATTCAGCGTAAAGGCCCAGAGGGATTTTTATGAATGGGTGATGTACAAAGGGGTAATAATCAGCGATATAAACCAAAACGATATGCCCCGGATTGTTGAGTTGACCGATAAGTATGCGGATCTTCCCATGGATTTTGCAGATGCCACGCTGGTCATTACTGCGGAAAAAACCAGTATCCGGAAAATAATCAGTTTGGACAAGGATTTCGATGTCTACAGGCTTCCCGGTAGGGAACAAATACACAATGTATATAAACCTGGTTGAGTTTTTACTTATTCCAGAGGCGCAAAGTAGCCTGTGCTGTCCCTGCCCGATCTCTCCATAAGGTACACTTCCGCTTCAAGAGGCAGGTATGCCCGCCCGAAATCCGTCGGCAGTTGGGATCTGTAACTTAGGACGTAGTAGCCTGACGACCTTTCACGCAGGCTGCGGATTTCAGGCGTGATGCCTTCGCTTCGGTACAGCGAAAGAGCCTTGCCGCCCGTTTGCTCGCAAAGGAAACGCAGGTCTGCGGCGGCAGATCCGCCGCCGACAATGACAGCGTAAAAAACCACATTGTTGTTGGAAAGGTATGCGGCAAGCTCTGAAAGGCTGTATTGATCAAAGGAACCCAAACTGCCTGACGCGCCAGGCGCAACGCCCGCTCCCACAAAAACAACCGCCCGCTTCTTTTCGCCCGGCAAGAGATCAGTAGCCGCCAAACGCAGGCCAAGATCAAAACGCCAGCGGGCAGAGTAAGACGCCACGGTTCCCCTGGCCACTGTCGACAGCTTTGCCTCAGGCGTAGCGCCGGCTGCGGAAGCCGGGTTTTCTTTAACCGGCTGTTCCCCGGCTGAAATTATCGAAACGATCCTTCCTGCCGCGCTTATATCGCGGAGGGCGGCAGTAAAGTCATCCCTAAATGGAAGTGTGGCGGGAGATCGTTCAATAAGAATCGACAGATCCAAATTGGCAGAATTGAAAAAAGAAGAGACAAAGTTTTGCTCGCTGACGGCATAGCCCCCTTCGCTGAGCAGGAAATTCCGCTGATCAAGGCCGGTCACCGGGCGGCGGAGACGGTCGGTAACTTCCATTTCCACCGTTACTTTTGGGAAATCGTCGCTAATGATCCTGGTAATTTCAACAAAAAGGCCGGAGGCCATATCGTCAATACGGGTCATGACAGCTACTTCCCCCGTTTTGAAATCCGCCAGCAGAACATTGCCGTTTATGTCCATTTCCGCCCCGGTGATTCTCACGCTGGAGGCATTGCGAAAAACGCCAAGCTCCCGGATTATTGCCGTGTCGGGATCTATCAATAAAACCCGGTTTGAATCCGCTACGAGTAGCTTTCCGTCCGAAAGAAAACGAAGGCTTTCTGGGGAGTGAAGGCCCTCCTGAATTAAGGGGCCCAGGTAAGTTCCGTTGCGGTCGAAGACAAATATCTGCTTCAAAAGGCTGTCGGCGGCGTATATCCTGCCGTTGCGGACCGCAATGCCCGTGGGGGAAATAAATCCCTGAAAACCGTCTCTCTTTGCGCCAAAAGACAAAATAAATGCCCCGGAAGGATCGAATTTGCAAATCCGCCTGTTTCCGTAATCAACCACGTAAAGATAGCCTTCTTCGTCAATGGTAAGATTCTGGGGCCCGACAAACTGGCCTGGCCCCTGGCCTTTGGAGCCTATGTAATACTGCCAGTCTCCGGATGGTGAAAGAACGGAAATCCTGTTGCCCCTGAACTCGGAAAGGTAAAGGTTCCCTTCCGGGCCCTTAACCAGATCGTAAGGCCTGTCAAAGCCGTTAACGGATCCGCGCTTTCTTTCGCGTATGATGCCGTTTTGATCAATGCGGAGAATTTCGTTGCTTCCGTAGGCCACTACCCAGGCGGAACCGTCGTTCAGGGCAAGTACCGAAGTCGGCTGGCGAAAGTAAATGAGCTCGTTGTTTTTGCCGGGGTACCTTCCTGACTCGACGTAGCGCACTTCGTCGTTGGCTACGGGAAGCAATATACGGCGGTTCCTCAGCGTCTCCATCCGGCTGGAGATTAACATCCCCTGGCCTGACGAAAAACCGTAGGCGGCAGCTGCGGCCTGCCAGACCCTGAAAGCGGTGTTTTCAATACCGGAGCGATAGTAGGCTTTTCCAAGCCAGTCAAGGATCAAAGGCTCCCCTGGCCGGAACGAAAGGGCCCTTTCAAAAGAACGGATTGCCTCGTTATACATAAAACGATTGTAGGCTTGTATGCCTATGCGGAATTCCTCCCTGGCGCGGACGGCATCCAGGTCGGTACCGTCAAAGCTCTGGGCGTTGAGCAAAACGTCTTTTGGAAACAGGGCAAAAACAAGCGCGAAAAAGACAATGGATAGGAATTTTTCGGTAAGCCTTTTCATTTTTCTCCCGTAACGGCCTGGAAATGCTCTTTGATTTCTGTCCTTTCGGGGGCGGCTTCCATTGCCCTGCGCAGCCAGGTTCTGGCCTCAAGGAGTTCGCCGTTTTTATAGTAAGCCCAGCCCAAGGAGTCAAGGTATGCCGGGTTCTGGGGTCTAAGATCCACTGCTTTTTTACAGCACCTTAATCCCCTCAGTATATCCATATCCGAGTCAACAAGTATAAAGCCAAGACCGTTAAGGGCGGTTGTGTTATCCCCGTCCAGGTCAAGGGCCCTTTCATAATAATCAATAGCCTGTTTAAAATGCTTTTGCGCCCATGAAGCGTAAGCCAGGGTAGTGTAGAGCTGGGCCGATTCAAAGCCGTTGTGGGCCAGCCGCCTTAGTTCAAACTCGGCCATTTTTGTGCGCTTTGTAACCACGTAAATATAAGCAAGCGCCATCCTGCACTGATAGGATCGTAAAAGATCCTTTCCGGATGTTACCACCTGCTCAAGATAAATAAGCGCGTCTTCGTAGCGTTCCAGTTTGGTATAGCAAAGGCCCAAATAATAGGCCAATTCCACGTTATCATCGGGACTTAAGCGTTCGGAATTTACAGCAAGCAGCTCCGCCAGGGCAAAATCCCAGCGTTTAAGGCGGTAAAGCCGGATTCCCTCGGTAAGCGAGCCGTCTTTTCTGGATTGTTTCTTCCCCCCGGAACCTTTGGTTCCCGAAACTTCCGCCATTTTCTATTTCCTTTTGCCGCTTCGCAGGCCTACCGCCGCGTAATCCGGTACGCCGGGGCAGAGCTCCCTGACGACTGCCGGATAGTTATAAACAGAGCTTATCGAGACGAAATTTCTGGATACCACATCGCAGTCGGATCCCGGTTCGGCAAATGTAATATCCTCTCCGGCTTCCAAAAAGCAGTAACGGACGCCGTTGCTTGCAGGCGCTATCGTAAGCGAATCCTTGTAAGTCTTGGCGGCAGGCCATGAGGTAATTACGCCGTCAGGGCCGTCCGGACTGTTGGGGATATTTACGTTGACGTATGTGTTTTCACGCCAGTAGGACAGCAGTTCTTCCAGATGGCCGGCTATCCAGGAAATTGCCATGTCCCAGTGGTACGGGGCGTTTCCCGCCAGGGACAGGGCTATCGAGGGGATACCCGCAAGGCCGCCCTGCCGCGCCGCCGCCGCGGTTCCGGAATAAATTATATCGGTTCCCAAATTTTCACCGTTGTTTATTCCCGAAAGAATCAAATCGGGACATTCGGAAAGCAAGCCGTTAAGCCCGGCGATGATACAGTCGGCAGGGTAGCCTGTACAGCTCCAGGTATCTTCTCCAAGGCAGGTGAGTTTTACGGCGTTGTGAAATATGGAGAGGGCGTGGGAAACTCCCGAGCGGTTCACATCCGGAGCCACTATGGATACTTTGTGCTTTCCGCCTGAACGCAGGGCCTCCGCGAGTTTTAAAATTCCTTCGGAATCTATTCCGTCATCATTTGTAAGAAGAATATTCATGGCTATCTGGCGGCACTCCGTTTTGAAACAGTTTTCTCCATTGGCCGGTGAACGGGCCGCTTTTTTTCGGATTTTTCCCGGACGCTTCCGGAAACGAGCCTGCAGCCTGAGGCAAGTTTCATCTCGTAAATTACGGGGTGAAAACCGAAGATCCTCTCGTAATCTTCAAGGCGCTTCTTAAACTCTTCCACGGAGTCTTCGCGGATAAAGGTATAGGTACAGCCGCCAAAACCCTGGCCTGTCATTCTGGAAGCCAAAACGCCCTGCTGTTCCTGGGCGCGCTTAACCAGCCAGTCAATTTCCGGACAGGACACTTCGTAAAGATCGCGAAGGCTCTCGTGGGAATGGCTTATTATTTTGGTGAAAAAGGGAAAATCCGCCCTTTTAAGGGAATCTTCGGCGTCTTTTACCCTGCGTATTTCCTGTACAATATGCAGGCTCCGCCTTCTTATCTCCTCCGGGAGATTTCCCATGGATTCCACAAGGTCGGTAGCGGCAAAATCCCGGAAACTTGTCCCTTGTTTCTTTTGCGAAAGCATATCCAGCCCTTTTTTAATGTCCGCCTGACGCTGTTTTAACTCTTCTTCAACCCCCATTCTGGGTACCCGCGAGTCCATAATGATTAATTTGTATTTGCTAAAAGGAGATTTTATGCGCTTTACCTTCAAACCTTTTTCATCTACCACAAGGAACTGGTCTTTTTTAGCGGAAAAGGAAATTAGGTAATCAACGGGACTAAAAGCGGCGCCAAAGAACGATGCCTTTGAAGCTGTAAGCCGGAACAAAAGATCCCTCTCGGCTATGTTCGCGTGAAAATACCCTTTTAAGGCGATAACGGAGGCCGTCTCCATAGCTGAAGAAGAGGCAAGACCAATTTGCTGGGGAATATCGCCGGCCACTGTAAAATTAAGGCCTTTTACCGGAAACCCAAGCTCCGCAAAGAGATGAATTGCCACTTTTATGTAGTTTGCCCAACGGTCTTCCCGTTTGTATTTCAAATTTACCAGCGTAGCCCTTTTCCGCTCCCCCAAATCGGCTGCGTAGAAACGCAGGGAGCTATCCTTTCTGCCGCTGACGGCAACACGGATATACCTGTCAATTGCTGAGGAAAGGAATAATCCGGCATTTGGCTCACCGTGTTCGCCCAGATAATGAACCCTGCCCGGTGCCTCGGCTATGACAACAGGTTCTGACCGGTCATTTTCTAGCTCGTATTCAGCCCTATGGATGGGACCGATATCCATCATCTATTATAAAACCTCGCCGAGAAGAATTCGATACAAAATATCATACATGAAAATATCGTTTTGTTCAATAAAAAGGAAAAAAAATTGGCCAAAATTAATCAGAAATGTGCGATAAAGTGGACTCAATGAAACGCAAAATTTGGATTTTTATCAGGTCGGGGCTTAAATTGCCGTATTCTCCGGAAAATGCGGTATTTTCGTCTTCATGCCTTGAAGACAGATAGTTCTTCCATGCGTCAACGAAGGCCGAAGCGTCCCTGTGATCAAGTGGCAGATGCTTACCCTTTAGCATGGATTCGGCGTCTTTTTCCCTTAAAATAGCCTGGCTTGAATACAAAACCCGAATATCGGTAAGAATATCCTTCTGGTTTCGCAAAATGAGCAGGATACAGCCTCCGTGCCTGCTTGCAAGCGAGAAATTTAACTTACGGTACCACGCGAAAGTCCATGGTTCCAAAGGCACCCGGATGCGGGTAAGGCATTCCTGGCCCGCAAGGCTGAGCGGGCCGGGCTGAGAGGAAAACCTGGAAGCGGAAACCCACCGAACCGACTGGGCGCTGCGCAACTCGTATTGGGCGTCCAAAGCAATCATTGGGGCGGAAGCGTCCAGCCTGACGGAAGGATTGCAGATATTCCCGCCAATTGTGGCCTGGCTTCGTATTTGCGGGCCTGCTATATTTTCCAGACAGCGGATGAGAACTTCGGGTACTATTTTGCCCAAATTGATAATCTGGCTTAGTTTTGCCATGCTGCCGATTTCCAGGTAGCGTTCTGTGCGGCTAATCTTTTGGAGTTCTTCTATGCTGTCCAGCGAGATTATTTTTCGCTGGGGTGCAGGGATTCGGCTGTTTTGATTTCTAATGTGCTCTGTTCCTCCCGCGCACAATACCGCATCGGGATTGCTGTTCCAGCTGGAAAATAGTTCCTGGAAGCTGTTTGGGAAAAAAACCTTACCTGGAGGAATGGCCATAAAGCCTCCGTCTGCGGTGTTCGCTTGCCGCCAAGACCCCCTGCACCAACCCTTCGGGTTCCGTGCAGCGGCAGCGGATTCCTTTAAAAGCCGAAAGAATTTCTTCCTTCGAAGGCGCTTTATTCCGGCCCAGAAGGGCTTCGGTTGCAAGGATCCTGCCGGTATTGCAAAAGCCGCAGTCTTCCAGGCCTGTCTCGGAAAAGCCATGAATAATATCCTGATAATCAATGGTTTGTGAAAAACCCTCGATGGTTATTATTTCGCTGCCGCGGATCTTTAAGGCGGGAATGAGGCAGGACTTTACCACATTTCCGTTGAAGATAATTAAGCAGGTTCCGCACGCTCCTATGCTACAGCCTGCTTTGACGCCAAGTAATTTGAATTTATCCCGGAGTATATCGACCAGGGCGCTTTCAGGGTTGCAGTCCACCGTCACGTCTTCACCGTTCAGGATAAATCCCATGATCATTTTGGCGTCTCCGTATGTTTTTTCATCCATATGTCCCAAATATCTTTTACGCCCAGGGGAATTTTTTCAAAGTGGTGATCCATCGCCTGGGATACGGCTTGAACGTAAGCCGCAGGAATACAACAGAATGGAAGGTCGCCAATGCCTTTGTGAATCGCGGTGTTGCTCCAAATAAAATCCACCGTCACGGGCGGAATTTCTTCCGGGGCCGGTATGTCGTAGTTACGGTAACATTCATTCGGAATTTTTCCTTCCTGGTAGCAGAGCTGTTCACGGCTTGCCCAGCCAAGAGCCTGAATAACGCCGGTTTTCAATGTAAGCCGTGCGCGGCGTTCGTTTAATATCTTTCCCCCGTCAACCGCAAGCCAGATTCCCTTGGTAACCGGATTGAATGATACGGGATCGATTTCTATTTCAACTACAGCCGCCGCCCAGCTGGGATAGGCAAAAGCTTCGGAATTGATCTTTCTCTCCGAAACAGTGCTTTGCGCTTTGCCGCTTCTGTCTGATCGCTTTACAGTTATGGGGAGCGGATCTCGGAAGCGTTGATTGCGTATGGCTGCAAAGCATTTTTCAGTCAGCCGTGTTACCGTACTGATGTCTCTTGAAAGGGTTCCCGGTCCAGCGTCAGGAGCGTCCATGGTATTGCCTGTTAGCCTTACCATTGAAGGAGCCACCCCAAGGATCTCCTGAGCAAGATTTTGCCATGTGTAAGGAATTTTTGTGCCGGAGGAAATAATGCTGGTTTTAATTTCCAGAAAGCCGTTTTTTTCAAGGGTTACTTCCACAGAGCAATTGCCGGTTCCCAATTCGCCTGAGTTCAGAAAGCCGTTGCCCTGATAGGCTGTGGAAATTCCTATGCCCCGCAGCGGTATCCCTTCCGATTCCCATTTTTCTCCCCTGCGCCGTTTTCTTAAAAGCTCGTAGCATGCCCACTTGCGATAGTAATCGCCCATAAAAGCCGCGGCGTCAATTAGCTTTAAAATCGGCGGAGTATCTTTCAAAGCAAACCAGGGGACCAGGTTTTGGCTTTTTTTAACGCAATTGTTTTTTCTCCATTCCGCCGGATCCTGGCCTAAGGTGTCCGCGATGTAGGAAAAGTGGCGTTCCGCGGCAAAAAAACCCTGGGCAAGCCCAAAGCCCGCAAAGGGCCCCTGCGGTGGTATATTGGTTTGAACGCCCGAGGCGTCGATTTTATATGCGTCGTGATTGCAGTTTCCAAGGGAACCCAAACAAGTATGGTCTATTATTTCATTTTCAAAAACGGCGTGCGCTCCCAAATCCAATTGCACCTGTATAATAGAACTGCTGATCGATCCGTCTTTATTCAGGGCGCTGCACATATCAATTTCCGTCTTGTTACGTTTGGGCGAAAATACAAAGTCTTCTTCACGCTTAAGCATAATTTTAATGGGCCTTCCTGTTATCCATGCGGCCAATGCCGCGTGGCATGCCACAAGAGATGGATACCAAATTTTCCCGTCCAAATGCGGCGTCATCAAAGTCGGCGCGACTGTTACGCATTGAGGATCCAGTCCTAAAACTCCTGACACCGAGAGCTTGACATGATACGGCCATTGAGTGGCTGTGTAGATCGTCAGGGCGGCCATTCCCTTTTTGTCATTGTCGGAAGACGCAGCCTCCGGCGCCACTAAAGCCAGCGCCAATGCTCCGTGGGGCTCCGAATACCAGTGTTCCTGAATTTCAGTAGTGTACGTGCAGGAAAGAATGATCTCGCCTTCGCCAAGGGCTTTTTGGGGATCCCCCGAAATAATATCCCTCTTTACAATTTCATTCGCCGGGTCATAGGTTCTGCACGAAAAAGAAGGCCCTTCTTCTTCCGCCTGAATTTCGATTTTTGAGGCAAGGTCTTCAAGAACGGATTTTTCGCTTCCAACAAGAATAGCCACAGGCTGGCCGATGTAGGACAGTTTGTTCTCCGCCAATACAGGGACTGAAAAGTTCGAAAGGCTGTTTTTTCCCGGAATATTTTCCGCCTTGATAAGGCGGTAAGCTTTAGGCAGCTTTGGGCATTTTATTTCTTTGAGGGACCCCAGCGCTACAGGCGAACGAATTGTTATGGCATGAAGCATGCCTGAAACAGACATATCTGTAATAAACTCGCCAGGATCTTTCAACGCTGTTCCTCCTGCCCATTATGTACGAAAAGACGCCAAGACGTAAAGATTGCGCGTTGCCTCATGAAAAATGTTACCGAAAAGATGTCATGCATCAAATAGAAAATGTTACCCAAATTAAACTAAGGACGCCAGAAGGAGGGCGTCCGAATGGGGTTAAACATGAAAGAAAAAAAGGCAGTAACGAGGGAATATAAGCCTCGTTACCAAAAGGCAACAAA